>MRWG01000515.1_pt1 | contig 41981 bp, 43 predicted proteins | sample 1013341 | NCBI WGS metagenome assembly MRWG01 (sample SAMN06117577, study PRJNA244670) | biofilm metagenome | biome: Water; feature: Cathode Biofilm; material: Biofilm; isolation source: microbial consortium enriched at the cathode of a solar microbial fuel cell | place: USA: District of Columbia ... | reverse complement strand
GATGAACACTACCTGTCCGGACATCTTCGCTCACCAAGAGCCCCGAGACAGCCAGATGCAGATCTGTTTCATATGAAGCGTTATGCGCGAACTGCCGTAGCGAGGCCCAAATCACGACCGCGCCGGGATACACAAGAACGGCTATCCGCAGGCTGCACCTGACAGCCCCCTACTTAAAGACGTTCGGGTGGCTTCCCAGGAAGGCGGGCCTCGCCGCCTGCGACGGTCAATCGCAGACGCATCCCTTCCGCTAGGCAACCTGCGGAAAGCGCAATTGCATTTCCGGATACCCTTGACGCCGACCGATTCGCTCACTATGCTCACATCAACAACGTGAGGATTGTGAATTGCGGCATAGACTGATCGAGCATAGTAGCGGTCAAACCGTTCTTTCGGGCGCCATTCCCGGACGCAAAGTGCTGAGCGCGCTGATCGCTGCGACACCCTCCACGGAGGCGCCGGCGCCCGCTTTCCTCGACTTCGACGGCATTGAGGTGGCTACCGCGTCATTCCTGCGCGAGGCTGTGATCGGCTTCCGCGATTTCGCCCGACAGTCATTGCCCAACGTCTACCCCGTCGTCGCCAATATGGTTCCTGTCGTCGCCGAAGAGCTGGACTTCTTCGTCCGAGCACGCGGCGACGCCCTATGGAGCTGCGAACTTGACGCGGAGGGCCGCGTCGTCGGGGCTCGGCTGATTGGCGATCTCGATCCCGCTCAACGATCGACCTTCAATGCGGTGATCGAACTTGGCGCGATCACGGCTCCCGAGCTCGCCGCCCGCTTCTCGCACCAAGGCATCGGACCGACAGCGTGGAACAACCGGCTATCGGCGCTGGCAACCAAAGGCCTGCTGGTCGAACGCAAGCAAGGCAAGTCCAAGTCGTTCAGTCCGCTTCTGGAGACAGCCTGATGGGCCTCGATTACATCCGCTCACAGACCGGTAAACCTTGGCGCAAGCGCTGGGACGGGGGACTCGACCGTCTGAAATCGCCAAGCCTGTTCGATCTCAATATGTCCGAGGCTGCGCGCACCGTCACTGCCGATTTGAATGCGGGGTGTCGCCTCAAGGCGGGCGACACACTGATCGTCCAGAGCAGCAGTGACGGTCTCACTGTCAGTGATGGGCTGCGTGCGATCGGCCGCATCGCCAATCCTTCACCTGAGTTGACCGCCGCCGTCCATGTCGGCGGCGGCTATGCCGAGGGCCAACTCCAACGCGTCGGCCTGTTCGGCGACACCGCGGAAATCAGCGTCAAATGAACCGCCGGCCGCCGCACGAGCCTTCGCGCCACTTTTCTCAGCCGAACAAGCTGTGGGACGACGCGACACGCCATGCGCCATCGTTGGGCTGTCCGACCTGCATCGAACGCGACCGCTGCGGCGGCGTCCACACCGACGCGGGCATCTTCGACTGCGGCGACCTCTGCACCTGCAAAGACAAAAGCAAGTGCGACATGGTCTGCCGGTTCAAGCCGAGCCACTTCGTCGCCCGCATGCGCGAGGTCAGGGGGCTCGGCTTCGAGAATGCGCCGCGCGTTGCGGCGAACGGCGTGCCGGGCCTGCCCACCATCGCGCCGTTCGTTGATCATCGCTACGGCCGCACCGCGACGCTCGATGAGCCGGTAGTCACAATCTCGCTTTATGAGCTCGTCAATCTCATGACCGAGAAACCGCACGTCACGTCGCGCGCAGCACTCGCGGCGCGATTCCTCATCCCGGAAGACGCAGGGATCGTCGTCACCGGGGTCGATAAGGACGGCCCAATCGAACGCTGGTGGGAGTTGAAGGAACGCGCTTCGATCCTCGCCGCATTGAAGTCACTCGGCATCACGCTGATTACGACGCCGAATTACAGCGTGCTTACCGACGTGCCGCGTACCGACAACCTACATTCGATGAAGCGCATCCTGCTGGCCTGGACCGAGATGGCGGCAGCGGGCATGCCGACGGCCTTGCACGTGAACGGTCGCACCCAGCACGACTATGTCCGATGGGCCGAGCTAATCGCCGAGCGCCCCGAGATCGAGATCCTCGCCTTCGAATTTGCCACTGGTTGTGGCCGCGGAGAACGGATCGACTGGCACGTTGCCGAGCTCTGCGCGCTTGCAGATCACGTCGGGCGCCCGATTGCGCTGGTAATCCGGGGGGGCGGCCGCAAGGTCTCCGAGCTACGGCGCCACTTCGCCCAGGTGACGTTGATCGAGACCGAAGCCTTTTCGCGAACCATCCGGCGACGGCGTGCCTATCTGACCGAGTCTGGCCGCGTCAAATGGGCGAAATATCCGACGCCGAAGGGCGCGCCGATCGACGACCTCCTGGCTCACAATATCACGCTGGTTCGAGCCTCCTACGAGGTCCCGGCAAAGCCCGCCCTACGTTTAAGGCCGCCGACCCGGCGCCTTCGGCGCGCAGCGCACCGAGATAGTGAGCCCATCCAGCCAGGCCTTCTGCGCCAGCTCCACCTGTCCGGTGAGACTCGGGGCGTCGCCCCAGAGCCGCAGGACGTGATCACCGCTTCGAAACCTTAGCTCGGCGGCGTCATGAGCGAGTGCGCGAAACAGCTGACCGATGCCGTAGCCGTGACCCGTGCTTCGGGCATGCCGCGACGCGCCGTCGGACACGGCGACCCGCAGCGCCGTCCCGGAATCCGTGAGGCCGGCAAACTCGGGATTGTCTCGCAGGCTGGCCAGCACGCCACGGCCCGCATCGGCAACAACAAACTCGAAGGCGCCGTCGCTCGCGGCGTAGGCAACGATGCCGCTCTCCGGCCGTCCACTATGCTCGAAGACATTGTCTTGCAACTCCCCGAGCGCACCCATGAGCCCCGCAGCCAGTCCCCGGGGAAGCCCCGCCGTGACGGCCGCGTTCTCCGCGTGCTTGGCCCACTGGTCCCAAACCTCTCTCCCAGGACCATCGATGTCGGCGTCAAGACGCGACAACGGAAACACGCCCGCTCGTTCGCGGGCGCCAGCGCCGCCAATCGCGCCTTCGGCTATTGCGCGGGTAATCTGGTGAAACAAGGGCGGCTCCACGACAATAGCGCGATAGGCCTCGGGCAACGTTACAATCGCGATCGCCAACTCGACCAGCGGCCCGATTCTCCCAGACCGGCCGAGCGTCACTGGCCCAAGTTTTGGCAGCCGACCGGCGACGGCCTGCCAAAGCAGATCATCAGCCGCCTCGAAATCCGCGGCGACCTGTATTGGTGCGCCCCTCTCCATACCTTTTCTCCGCCCCGCCAACCGGCGTACGGCCCTCGCTTTGCTGCCGCCGTTTCTACCACAGCAGCATACATCAACTCAGCCCCTGGTTGCAGGTTTTTCCATAAACGTCTCGAAAGCCAGGGCGAATCGGACGTGCTGATCGGGAGGAGATGATCATCGGTCTCGCTGTTTCCAGTGACTCACACATCCTGTCGTCCCCCACGGCGGAGGCCGCGCGCGACCGCACGACGGACATGCCGGCGATTCAACCACTCGACGCACCAGCATTCCTGCGCCTGTTTCAGCTTCGCGGCGCCCAGATCATGTGGTTCTTGGGCGCAGGTGCATCGCGCTCAGCTGGCATCAAGACCGCTGGCGACATGATCTGGGATTTCAAGCAGCGGCTTTATCGCTCGCAGAGAAAACTGCCCCCGTCGGCCATCACCGATATCGGCGAGCCAGCCGTCCGCCGAAAGCTCCAAGCCCATTTCGACGAACTTGGCGAATTTCCACCTGCCGGCTCGGAAACAGAATACTCGGCCTATTTCGAAGCGACTTACCACGCGCCGCGCGATCGGCGCGCATATCTCGGGGAACTCATAGCGCGCGGAAAACCGTCGTTCGGCCATCACGCACTGGCGCTGCTCATGGCCGAAGATCTCTGCCGCATCATCTGGACCACCAATTTCGACCGCACGATCGAGGACGCCGCCGCCGAGCGCTTCGCCGGCACCGGGCGTTTGGTGATCGCCGATCTAAAGGAACCGGAGAAAATTCGTCGTGCTGTCGATGAGAACCGCTGGCCGGTCTACGGCAAGCTTCACGGTGACTATCATTCGGACGCACTGAAAAACACCGACGCGGAGCTCCGCCAGCAGGACGCGGAAATGCGGCGCAGTCTGGTTGATGCGTGCCGCCGAGCCGGCCTGGCCGTAATCGGCTATAGCGGTCGCGATACCTCGATCATGGAGGCGCTCACGGAAGCGCTCGATGAAGGCCGCGGCTTTCCAGGAGGACTCTTCTGGTTCAAACGCAGCCAAGATCCGCCGTATGCACCCGTAACAGAGCTGATCACGCGAGCGCGAGCGTTCGACATCGACGCGCATCTTGTTGAGTCTGAATCTTTCGACGAGCTCTTTTCGGACCTGCTGCGCTTCTTGCCGCAAACCGCCGACAAGCTGGCTGGACTTGCCGGCGCAGCCCCTCCTCGCCTGTCGACCGTTCAGCCGCGACCGATCGGCGCTGCGGTGCCTGCCGTCCGAACGAACGCTCTGGCCGTCACATCGCGGCCGGCTCTCTGCAGGATCGTTGACTGCAAGATCGGCGGCGACAAGGAAATCGAAGAAGCGATCGCCAAAGCCGACGTCGACATTATCGCGCATCGAATTCGCGACGGCGTCCTCGCCTTCGGACGGGACACAGATGTTCGCAAAGTCTTCGAACCCTATGGGATCAAGGCGTTCGACCAACATCCGCTGTCCTCTCGGCGCCTCGTCAAGGAGGGCGGCGAGCGCGCGTTGGTCCGCGATGCGCTTTTCCGCGCTATCGCGACCCGGTCTGGCCTTGCTCACGAGCGTCGCCGTAGTCGCTTCCGGCTGATACCTATTCCGGGAGCCGTTCCGGCGTCGGTCTTCAACAATGACAAGGCCAAACCCGTCGACCAGGTGAGCGGCATGGTGCCGCAAACCGACATAAGCTGGAGCGAAGCCTGCGGTCTCCGTGTAGACTACCGCTTAGATCAGTTGTGGCTGCTGATCGAGCCGACGCTGAGCGTCGCGCTCAATGAGGAGACGCCCGAAGACGTCGTCGAATTGACGCGGGAGTTTGTGCGCGAACGCCGTGCACGTCGGCACAATCGCCTTGCCAACGCCATGCTCGACGGATGGATCAGCCTCATTGTCGGACGTGAACCGAGCGTGCGTCTCAGCACCTTCAACATCGCAGACGGCATCGACGCCGAATTCGAGATCCTGCGGACCTCTGCCTTCAGCGGGATCGTCAAGCCATGAACGCAGCGGTGCAACCTTTTCGCCTTCCCGGCCACATTGTGCTACCCGAGCCGAAACTTCGCTTCGGGTCGGACAATGCGCATGACGTCGACATCCACCCTATAGAGGGGCTGATCCGATTTGGGCCATATAGTCAGGGAAAGCTGTCTCCCGTCGCAAATCCGATCCGGATCGGCGTCATCGTGCCGGCGAATCTCGAGGACGCGTTGGTCCGTCAGATGCGCGAACTGGACCAGTCCCATCAGCCGCGTGAGCGGAAGCAATATCTTCCTCCCTTCCCCGGCTTCGAGAAAGTGTTCGGTGTCCGCTTAGCCCGCGGAGGTTCAGCGAGCCGCATTGTTCTGTCACAAGACCTGGATCGCCAGATCGAAACCGCTGAGGCGCCGCACGTCGTTCTAGCTGACGCGCTGACGCGCGCGCTGTTCGCCCTGCGCAACGCGCGCGACAGCTTCGACCTGGTGGTCATTCTGCTCAAGGAAAGCTGGACGCCCGCCTTTCGCGGTCCCGCCGGCGAAGACTTTGACCTCCATGATTACGTGAAAGCCTACGCTGCCTCCGAAGGGATCTGTGTCCAGTTTCTGCGCGAAGACAGTGCATTGAACTATCGGTGCCGGTGCAGCGTCGCTTGGCGACTCGGAATCGCGCTTTACACAAAAGCTGGCGGAACGCCGTGGGTCCTCGCTGACGTCGAACTCGGTACGGCTTTTATCGGCATCGACTATGCGCTTCGCGCAGGCGACGATGCAACTCAGCGTTTCGCGATCTGTTGCAGCCAGGTCTTTGACGCCGAAGGATCTGGCCTCGAGTTCGTGGCTTATGAGGCCGACGGCGTCCAAATGTTTGGCAAGAACCCGTATCTCCGCCGCGACCAAATGCTGAAGGTGATGGCGCGCAGCCTCGCCATCTATCAACGGAAGCATTCCGGTGACTCTCCGAGGCGCGTGGTGGTGCACAAGAACACCGAGTTTCGAACTGACGAGATCGAAGGGGTCTTTGACGCGCTGCCGAACGCCAACTCGATTGAGCTTGTCCACGTACAGCAGAGGTGCGGTTGGCGCGGCGTGTTTATCGCCGGCCCACAACAACCCCACGGATATCCCTGTCGCCGCGGCACGACCTTCCAGGTCGGCGCCAATGAAGCGCTGCTGTGGACGCAAGGAAATCTGCCGGATGTTGCGAACGGGAAGGATTATTTCAAAGAGGGCAAAGGTATACCCGAGCCCTTGTTGCTGGTCCGTCACGCAGGCCTCGGCAGCATTGACGATCTTTGCCGCGAAACGCTCGCGCTTACAAAGATGGACTGGAACAATGATGGCCCCTACGACCGACTGCCGGTGACACTGAATTTCGCGGGCACGCTCGCGACCATCGTCAAGCGCATGCCGAAACTTCAGCCACAATCCTACCCGGTGCGGCTCTTCATGTAGTCTCGCTTCTCGCGCCCTCGGAAAGCCTACCGTTCGACTAAGGCCTGTTGAGATTCAGGATTGAACGAACCCGCTGGCGCGGGATTTAAGAGGTATTGGGCGTGGAGGCCCCCTGGCTGGGATGATGGCGGTTGTTGAGCCCCATCACCAGACAGGAGATACCCCGATGGCTACGATGAGCCCTCTGCGCCGGCGGATGATCGAGGACATGACGGTCCGCAATCTGTCGCCGGCGACACAGCGATCCTACGTCCACGCGGTGGCGAAGTTCAGTCGCTTCTTCGCCCGATCGCCGGGCCGGCTGGGGCTCGAGGACGTGCGGGCCTTCCAGGTCCACCTGGTGTCGAGCGGGATCTCGTGGCCGGCGTTGAACCAGACGGTCTGTGCGCTGCGGTTCTTCTACGGCGTCACGCTCGGCCACGGGGAGATCCCGGAGCGCATTCCCTACGCGCGCGAGCCGCGCAAGCTGCCGGTGGTGCTGAGCGCCGACGAGGTGGTGCGGTTCCTGGAGGCGGTGCCAAGCCTAAAGACCCGCACGGCGCTGACGACAGCCTACGCGGCGGGACTGCGCGCATCGGAGGCGGTGAGCCTCAAGGTCAGCAATATCGACAGCGGGCGGATGGTGATCCGGGTCGAGCAGGGCAAGGGCGGCAAGGACCGCACCGTCATGCTGTCGGCACAGCTGCTCGGCATCCTACGTACCTACTGGCGTCTCGCCCGGCCCGAGCACTGGCTGTTCCCCGGCCGTGATGCGAGCAAGCCGATCGACGTCCAGGTGCTGCACGCGGCCTGCCGGTCGGCTCGGACGGCCGCCGGCTTGGACAAGCGGGTGACGGTGCACACGCTGCGGCACAGCTTCGCCACCCATCTTCTGGAGAGCGGCACCGACATCCGCATCATCCAGGTCCTGCTGGGGCACGCCAACCTGTCGAGCACGGCGCGGTACACGCGGGTCTCAAACAGGCTGATCCGGCGGACTGAGAGCCCGCTCGACCGACTGACGCTGGAGGTCGTGCCGCCCGCCTGATCCGGCGCCATGTCGGCCGGTCTGGAAGTGGCGGACGTCTTCCGCCGCCACGGCGACGCCTATCGCCGTGCGCATGACGGTCACCTGGGCCGTGTCGAACGGCGGGTGATGAGCGCCATCGAGCTGTGCCGGACGGCGGCCCTCGGCGGTCACATCGAGCAGTGCTGCGAATGCCGCCTCGTCCGCCACGCCTACAATTCCTGCCGCAACCGGCACTGTCCCAAGTGCCAGGGACAGGCCCGCGCCGAGTGGCTGGCGGCCCGCCAGGCCGAGCTGCTGCCGGTGCCCTACTTCCATGTGGTCTTCACGCTGCCGGCCCCGGTCGCCGAGATCGCCTTCCAGAACAAGGCTATCGTCTACGCCATCCTGTTTCGGGCTGCGGCCGAGACGCTGCGCACCATTGCCGCCGACCCCAGGCACCTGGGCGCCGAGCTCGGCGTCATCGCTGTGCTGCACACCTGGGGGCAGACCCTGCAGCATCACCCACACGTCCATTGCATCGTGCCGGGCGGCGGACCCTCGCTAGCCTGCCCCGGACAGCGATCCGGGGCGACACGCTGGATCCCCTGCCGGTCGGGGTTCTTCCTACCGGTCCGCGTGCTGTCACGATTGTTCCGCCGCCTGTTCCTCGAGCAGCTGCAGATTGCCTTCGAGGCCGGCAAACTGGGCTTCTTCGGCGCGCTCGCCGACCTCGCGCAGCCTACCGCCTTCGTCCGTCGGCTGCGCGAGCTGCGTCGGGTCGAGTGGCTGGTCTACGCCAAGCCGCCCTTCGGCGGCCCCGCCCAGGTCCTGGCCTACCTCGCCCGCTACACGCACCGGGTCGCGATCGCCAACGCCCGCCTGGTCAGCGTGACCGATACCGACGTTGCCTTCCGATGGCGCGACTATCGCCACCACGGCAAGACCAAGCTCATGACCCTCGACGCCCACGAGTTCATCCGCCGCTTCCTGTTGCACAGCCTGCCGGATGGCTTCCACCGCATCCGTCACTACGGCTTCCTCGCCAACGGTCACCGCGCCGAGAAACTGGCGCTCTGCCGCGAACTGCTCGATGCGCCGCCCCCGGAACCCACCGCCGAGCCGGCCGAGGACACGCCCACCGCGCACCGGCATGACCACTGCCCATGCTGCGGCGGCGCCATGATCACCCTCACCACCCTGCCGCGGCCGCAGCCGGGCCGGCCATCTTTCTGGGACGACACCTCATGACGCCCCGGCGATCCGACAGCGCCAGAGCCTCCACTTTGGGTGCGTCACGCGCCCGCAGGGGCGCTTTGCCTCGCCGGCCTGGCGCCGCCCCCACAGCACAACGCCACCGCGATCGGAGCCGTTCCCAGCTCGTCCTGCTCCCGGATAAGCCGTCGACGACCGCCGTCGCTGGTCACCGCCAAGCCCTGACGCCCCGCTCACGGCTCGGCGAGAACCGCCCCTCGCACCAGGCGCCGACAATACAATCCCCATAGTCTGAGCCCGCCATCCCGCGGGTTCGCTCAATCCGGCTTCAATGAGGTCGCGATCCTCGCCCGGCATCGCCCTCCGTGCCGCGCGACCTCACAGAACCCTCCAGATTCCACTTGTGGCTTGTTTGTGATTCAAGCTTCGGATGGAACGATTCGTACTAACTGACGCCCAGTGGGCGAAGATGGAGCCGCATTGCCTGGGCAAGCCGACGGACCCCGGGCGCAGCGGCAGCGACAACCGGCGGTTTGTCGAAGCGGTGCTGTGGGTGGTGCGCACGGGCAGCCCGTGGCGCGACCTGCCGGCCTTTTTCGGCAATTGGAACACGGTCTTCAAGCGGTACCGCGACTGGGTCAAAGCCGATGTTTTCGTTCGGCTTTTCGAGGCCTGCTCGGATGCGCCGGACATGGAATACGCCATGGTCGACGCCACCATCGTCAAGGTCCACCGCCATGGCCAGGGCGCAAAAGGGGGACTCAGAGCCAGGCCATTGGCCGCTCCAAGGGCGGCATGACGACCAAGATCCTGGCGCTCACCGATGCGCTCGGCAATCTCGTGCGCTTCGTCCTGCTGCCCGGCCATCGCTTCGATACCATCGGCGTGCCGCCGCTCATCGACGGTCTCTCCTTCGGCGCGCTGATCGCCGACAAGGCCTTCGACAGCAATGCCATCATTGCCGACCTCGACGAGCGCGGCGCCAAGATCGTCATCTCTCAGCATCAACGGCGCACCAAGCCACTGCCGCTCGACGCCGAAATGTACAAATGGCGTCATCTGATCGAGAACTTCTTCTGCAAACTCAAAGAGTTCAAACGCGTCGCCATGCGCGCCGACAAAACCGACCAGAGCTTCAACGCCATCATCCATCTCGCCGCAGCCGTCATAAACTCTCGATGAATCTCAACAGGCCTTAGATCAAGGGAGCGCCCTTATCGAGCAGACCGTCCAGAAAGCCCTCCCTCGAGCCGATCGGCCCCGCGCGCATTGCGAGGACAAGCGCCTCGACCACTTGGCGGGCCAAAGACCGCGCCATCACCCGCTCTTTTGTCGAAATGGCCGTCATGGCTCGGCCGTGCAGGAAGGCGCTACGCAGATCGAACAGCTGCTCATATTGGTCGGCGTAGCTACGACCGCTGAGCAAGCCGGCAACACGGCCTTTCATCTTATCGGTGGCGCGTAACCGCTTGTGGCGATCAGGCGCGATGCGGAAGCTCTTCTGGTAGTCGGCGCGCAGGCCCAGCGCCGCTTCGATCGTTGTGATATGCGCCAGGAACTCATCGACGCCTTCCGCCAAGAACGCGCGAACCAAGAAATGAGTGATTGGCGTTTCGAACAGAACCGATTGCTTCGCCTGCTCGACGATCGCCCAACGGCTCTGGTCCCAGGCCGGCAACTCGGTTGCTACGTCGTCTGACAGGGACAGCTCGACCGGCCGTTCCGCCTCAATGGTTCCACCATAACCGTCATCGTAGATTTGAGGTTCCCAACTCAGCGTATCCGGAGAGGGGGGCGAATTGAGGCGAACGAAAATGTCGCTATCGACGGTATAGACCCATGGAACGCGAAAGCCGCGCCAGTCGACTTCCACCATCGTCGACCAGCTTTCCCACGGCGCGAGCAACAGGAAGAACAGCGCCGCCTCAACGACGTCAGGAAACCGCCCCTTATGTGGCTCGATCTGTCCCAGATCCTGGCTGAAATCCATGAACAGCACCGGGACGGCGCGCGCCTCGGGCTCTTGGTCGAGCGTCACCGTCTCCTCGACAACTAGCCAGTGAAACTCCGAAAAACGCTCGGCGTCAAAGTCCTGCCGCGGATAAAACCGCTTCAACCTGGCCTCGTCGACGAGAGTCCGCAGTTCCGTCTCGTTCAGCCGACCTACCTTCGCGGTACCGAACGTGATCGATGGCAGGTCAGCGGCCAAGTCGAGCGGCACCAGGTAGACGCGTTTGGCGTGGGTCGCTCGCATCGCCGCATCGAGGCGTCTCGACGCCTCTTCTATCGGCAACGCCAGGTGAGCCGTCCCCTTTTGCAAATCGCAGGGTAAGCCGAGAGCTCGCAGGGCGGTCGAAAGCGCAAAAGCGGGCCCCTTCTTGCCAGCGGTCGGATAGCCGTCACGACAAGCTGCGCGCAGTCGCTCGAAGGCCGGATGAGCAAGAATGTTGTCGGGCCCCGGCGGATGCAGCCGCCAGAGATCCGACATCGCGGAGATCATTTCCCTGCTGGGACCCATCACGGCGTCGCTCATCAGGCGATCCGGTCCGCCGCCTGTTCGCCGGTTGCCCCCGGCTTCACATCCATGACCTCGCCGCGGCCGCCGACAAGAGCGATCTCGATGCCGGCCAGCACGCAGCGCGGCGCAAGCCGCTCAGCGAGGCGCAAAGTGCTCTCGGTTAACGGCACTACGGCGATCTGACGGCCCTGTGACGGCGTCGCCATCAGCAGCCCAACCGTCTCGCACAGGCCGCGGTAGAGGCGCGACACCTGACCTGAATGCCGCGTGTTAATGATGCCGCCCTTGCACTCGGCAGAGATGACGTGGTTGCCGACCTCGGCGACGACGTCGCCGAGCCCTGACTTGGGATGGACGGTGACCGCCTGCCCGGCAGGGTTTCGATAGACGCCGCCGTAGGTCGTGCTGCCGAGGCCGGAGATCTTCGTGAAGTCGTGCCGACTGAGCCAGCCTGCGAAGTCGAACTGCTTTCCGTGTTCGCCGTCAGGATGGATGCGAACGTCTCGAGCGCCTTGCGTGCGGAGCAGATGCATCGCGTAAGCGAGCATGACCGCCCCCTCATAGAGATGATGTTCGTCCGGCCCATCCGATTTTCCGACGCGGTTCGGCGGTGGCGCTACGGCCGTCACGAGATCTTCGAAGTCCAACCCAACCTCCCCGGCAAAATCAGCGGTCGCTATTGACATCAGTTTATAACCGTCCATATTTGCCCGGTAAAGGAGAGACGCTCATGTTAACATATCGGCCCGCGAAATTTTCTTCTCTTTACAACTCAGCATTGGGCCAGCGCATTTGGACCTTCCTCACGCGGGACGACAACGTCGCACGCTTGGAGACCGCGTCCGAACTCAGCAAGCCCGCTGTCGAAGGTATTGAGGAACAACTCCTCTCCGAGTTCCGCGAAGACGTCCTCGCCGATCGCGTCAAGCAGATGGTTGGCCACATGGTGCGGCAGATTCTGGAGCAGCGCGATTGGGTGCTCGACCAGACTGACGTGAAGATCCAGTCCGTGCCTTTCAGCAAGGCGGCGCGTTACCGCCGGCCTGACTGGATCACCTTCCACGCCTTCCGCAATAGCGGCGACCCGCGCGACGTCGTCATCACCGACCGGCGGCAAAACCCCACGCTTCCCGCCGGTTCACGTTGGACCTTCTACGCGACCTTCGCCAGCCCGCTGAAGGCAGCAGTTGCCTTCGGCGTCAGCGACATCAAGCAACTCCGCCAGCAGGTCCATTCACACGGCTATCACCGGGTGCAGGTGCCCCGGATGCTTCGGCGTGCGTATTGTCGATGACGGACCACTCTCACATCGCACTCACCGACCGAAAAGAGCCGGTACTTCACCCTTGGCCGACACAAGGTGATGCGGGCGGATTCGTCCGATAGAATCGCTGCATGGAGACCTTCACCCTAGACGCTCGCCAACTTGCTCGTATTGAAGCCGTTCACCGCGGCTTTCTCTATCAGCACCTCTACGCCGCGGCATGCTTGTTCCACGCCGCACGTTCGGGCGTCACACACGTCATTGTCGAGAACGACGAAGACGTTGAGCTGGTGCTCCCAGAACGGCGCATCTATGCGCAGATCAAGACGCGCGGATCGCGTCTTATCTTCAGCGATATTGAGAGCGCCCTTACGAGGTTCGATCAGATTCGCGCAGAGCACGTCGAAGGCCGACGAAGCGGCGCCGGCCAATTCATTGTCGTGTCGAACACGGCACCGGGGCCAGATCTCGCCGAACGAGTTGCAGGTGCGGACTGGCCGAAAGACGTAACTCTCTTGCACCCCGGATCTGGCTCTGCAGAGGCCTCGCTCCCCGAGCCGTGGGAGACGGTTAGCGACGCCTTCGAGGCATGTCGGGCAGCGGCGGAGACACTGCCGTTTTCCATCCTGGCGCCCGAAACACTCGTTTGGAAACTCGCGGGGCGGATATTCGCGGCAGCAGCGGGTATCGAACCCAACCCAAGCCACACATTCGCTATCGAGGATCTTCCAGACCTCTTTGAGCAACTGGTCGTTCAACTGCAGGACTTCCCCGCGCCGCCGCTGCGATACCGGCCACAAGATAAGGAGCCGGCGCTGGTCAGCCCTCAACGCGTGCGGCTCGTCGTCGGCTTCTCAGGCGCTGGTAAGACCTCATGGATTTCCCAGGCCGCTCTGCACGCGACCGACAGACTTGCCTATTACGATGTTGCAGACCTATCTGGTCCCGCGCTGGCAAGCGCCGTCGCTCGAGAGCTTGCCGCACGAATGTTCGGCTCACGCAGCGGCACCCTGGGGGAAATTCTGTTGCCGGGAGCGAGCGGAGCGGAGATCCTCGTCGCAATCGGTCACCACCTTGCAGAAGATGGCCTCACCGCGACCGTGGTGCTCGACAACGCCCACCGCGTTGCCGCCGGCGACATTGCTCCCCTCATTGGAGCGTCCCCGCAGTTGCACTTCGTCCTGCTCGCTCAGCCAAACGCCTCGATCACCCGCCTCGAAGCCGCTCTCGGGATATCGGCGGAACCTCTTCTCGGTTGGTCGAACGAGACCGCCGCCGAGGAGGGATCATCGCTTGGATGTCGCGGCGACTATGCGGTCTATGAGCGTTTGCTGACGCTCACAGGTGGCTTGCCGCTATATGTTCAAAATGCTCTCAAGATTGCCGCCGAGTCATATGACCGAAGCGTCAATCGTCTCTGCACAGCGCTCGAGGAGCGGACGCACATCGTCGAAACAGCGCAGGAACTCATCCTCGCGGATGTCTTCGAGACCTACTCTGACAATGAACGTCGTGCGGTCGCCGCACTCAGCCTGAGTGATGTTCCGCTCTCACAAACCGAAGCCAGCAGTGTACTGAAGCGGACGTTCGGCTTGGAGGCGGCCGACGCGGCCGCGGCGTTTCGCCGTCTTCGAACAAGCGGCTCGATTCAAATCTTCGGCGTCGATCGCTTCAAGATTCACGATGCGATCCGTCCGCTAGGGCGTGCATATCTCGACGAGTGCGGGGTTGCGGCGCTCAAGACAGCACAAGAAGCAATCCGCGATCTCTTGATGGCCGCGCTGGCAAAGGAGCATGATCGCCAACGGGTATTCCTTCTCCTTCGGATGTTCGTGGCTCTCGGCAATGTAAAGCCTTTGGTAGAGATGGCTACCGACGAGCTATTTCATGAACTTGGCTACATGGAGGAAATTTCTGCGTTCCTGGCCGAGGCCGCTGCATCTGAAAGTATGCCTGCCGAAGACCGATTCTGGGCTCTCGACGGGCTCGTCTTCGCTCATCTTAAGGACGGTGACGAGGCCGGCATCCGATGCAAGCTCAATCGCATGGACGAACTTGTTCGGGAGAATGACCTGGGTCTGTCGGAGCGCTTAGCCGTTGGCATGAAGCGTATGGTCTTTGCCGCTCGCGACGGCGACGTCGCGACAGTAAAGAATGCAATGACGGAATTGGGCCGAGTTCTCCCACAGACGCCGCAACACCTTCGTGTCGCTAAGTACAACTATGCTCACGCACTCTTTGAATTGGGAATTATGGATGAGTGCGTTTCTGCCACCCTTGATCTGATTGCAGAATACTACGACTTACTTGGCCTCAGGCTAGCCGACGTAATGGGTAGCAATCCTGACAAGATATTTCCGCTGCTAAAAGGCGATAATGACCAAACAGATAATCTGAAGCACCTAGCCGACTCCCTCGATCTTCAGTCAAAGGCGGTTAGGGCATCCGGAAGCAATCCTGGCTTAGCGCCTATCCACGCGATGAAGTTCTATTCGATGGCTCATGCGCTCGATTCCTTCGTGCGAGTCGGCCAGGACCTCGTCGATGACTTCGTAGGTCGAAACGACTACACCGGCGCCCGTGATGTCATTGAGCGCAATTTGATGCCGACAATAGTGGGGTTGAAGCTTGCCGGACGCGTCATACCAGTCCGCAGTCAGTACGCCGTTGTCCTCGCCTATTGCGGAGCTTTCGACGAGGCCGACGCTGAGATGGCGCGCTTGGCGCCCTATGAGGGCGGCTTGGATGAGCGGGGCCAGGGGGAACTGCGCAACCAGCGAGCCTTGATAGCACACCTGAGGGCGAATCCGCCGCCACCACAGTGGGAGATGCCTGCCCAACTTAGAGGCCCAAAGAAGTAGCAAGCGCGTCGTCTATATTCGTTAGGAAGCGATCCATCGGCGCAAAAAGTAGTCGGTCTCTTTTCGGCTCTTGCAATGGTAGGTCTTGCGGATCATTTTTCGCAGCGTTTCGCCCTGCGGCCCCTGTCGCTCTTCGCCTTGCGAGAGGTCAACGTTGGCCAACTCCTCTGCCGAAAAGCCGCCCACTGGCATAGGGTTGATGGTCCAGATCTCTCCCAAACTTGCGATAGCTCCGTTTGAAAACTCGATACGCTTGAGCAAGCGAGGTAGATGGCTTTCGAGCCCGTAGAGCCGGGCGGCGCCAATCTTCGTACTGACCGTGACGTCCAAAAGCGGCTTACGCCTGTAGAAGGTCACGTCTGTCGGCTGCCCAGACGTCGAAAGCATCGTCAGCGTGTGCGTCAGCATCCCTTCACGAGAGCCAAAATGCTGCTCGAGACGCTTGATCGCCTCTTGCGGGGTAATGTCCTGCGTTGGAGTAGTGATCTGTGTCATCATGATCTTCGGCCCAGTTCAAAGCCTATCCCCTCCCTGCTAGATCTGCCCCCGCGCCCGCACGGCCGCTTCGATTTCCTCCACGAAGGTCTTGATCAGATCTGCTGTGTCCTGAACGAACGCCTTGGTAAAGACCTTGATCTCGTTCCCGTCCTTGTCGAAGCCGTTCCTGTGAACGCAGTCATGGCGCAACATTACCGCCCTAAAGAGGCTCAATCTATCTTTCGCTAAATCCAAAATCCGGATGCCTAGCGCGATATTGTAGAGAACACCGACCTTGGCAAGATTGTGATACTGGATCGAGCGGAGGTGCTCGCGAGCCTTTCTTTCAACCAGAGCGGGGTCCTTGGCAATTTCGGCGAGCGTGAACTTCTCTTTTGAAAGATCTGCGTCCTGATCGAGCAGACGCCGAAAGGCATCGGCATCGCTCTCTATCTCCTTTATCAGCCGGTCAGCGAGATAGGCTTCCATCGCTGTAATTTGATGCGAAAAGATCAGGCGATTGACCAGGTGGCCGCCATTCTCGCCTCCGTGGTCCGCGAGCAGGTCGCCAGTATAGTGATAGGAATCCATGAAGATCGTGAACGGGTCGTCGGGAACAGAATAATCGACCCACTCGTCGGGCGTGGCGTCGCCGTGCTCGAGCCCGTAGTCGAAATCGTCAATGATCTCATGAGACCCAGCCTTCGTCTCATGATGGTTCTCAGCGCCGACGGGATACTCCCAGAGTCCCCATGTCAGTTCGCCTAGCGCGGGATGTTCGACGGTTGCCTCATAGTGGATTTCCGACCCCATCTGGCGCTCGTCGCCGCCCACAGCATCCCAATCCAGGTCGTCGCTTTCGATTTCGTAGATTTCGCCTGTCGCGCTGTGCCTGATACGAGCTGTGCCTCTGCAGTAGACTTCCATTGCTTCCCCCGGATTTCACCTCGAGCTTATCATCAACGCGGTCAACCCTCATCTCCAGCAACCATCTGGGAGGGGAAAGCCTTCCCCTGCGGTCGAGCCTGTAGTCTCGGCCGACCCCTTCGAGCGGGGGATTCCCCCGCAACTCCCCCATTTTGAGAGTGAGAGTGCGGACCGGTTTGCCGTGACGGGTTGAAAGCCGAGGGAGAGGCCTTCGGCGCCCGTCGCGGAGAACCGCGATGTCCAGACACAGCCGCAAGACCGGCGGTCGCCCGCCTTTGCCCTCCAGAAGGAGCTCTCAGAGGCTATTTCTGACGAATATCACGTAAGATCAAGAACTTAGCCTCAGAACGCCTTCGACCGCGCCTTCGTCTATTTGTGAGATTCTGCGTCTTTATGTGAGACGCCACAATAAGCCCCACATACAGCACCAATCGGCCCTGTCTAGGTCGTCAGGACGGTTGGTGTTGAAGTATGGGTCGAGCAATCCGTGCGGAGTCAAAGGAACCCCGTTTAAGGGCCCCCTGGGGGATTTTCCCAAGGGCGCCTCGGCAAGGCCGAAAGTAATCAGAACTAGAGTCCAAACACTAACCCGCATAGTCCCGGCAATCTCCAAGAACGGCGTGGCCGCCCAGGTCCGGCCGCCGGCCCGCGGCGTCGCGGATCCACCCGGCGGCACCGGCGAGTTGCTGCACCATGGCTGTGTCGCGTCGAAGACCGCTTGATAAACAGTGCGATAGCTATCGGCCAGTAGATCAAGCAAGTCTCTCTGCCCTCTTCGTAGCACGCGATAGCAACCGCAAAGCCCACTCGTCGGCTGGCATTCTCAATCTCGCTTAACTCCGGGGTAAGGTTCGTCTCCGTAGATTGCCGCCAAGGACCCAGGGCAACCTCAGTTGAACAAGCAAGCAGACATTGCACACCGGCCTCTTCTCTTCTGCGCAAGATCAGGACTGCCGGCACGTACTGTGTCGCGCACCGCCACGTCCACTCTGCAGGACGGTAGTCGTTGCGCCTGAAGGTCGGTCCCGTCATCGCCGAACCAGCGGCACGGGGCGCAATCGGTTCTGAAATTTCACCGCCGAACAGGCGGCCCTGAGAGATGGCAACTTTTGTCAGTCCACCCGCTTGCCGATCAAGGGAGTGTGGCCCGGCTTCAGCGATCTCCGGTTGGTCTTCGTCGTTGGCTTTTTCGGGCCAAAGGGAGCCCAGCGGACCCATCTCCTTATCAGGAGCGGCAGAGGCCGCATCGTGTTTCAACCTACAAACCTGGAAATAACATGACCAAATTCAACTCTTCTTCCATCAACACCGCCACCCTTGCCATCCGGCAACTCGCCACGGATCTCATCGAGGAAGCCAGCACGCGCTGCCATCCGGTCGAACTCGAGGCTTGCGACAACGACGAGACCGTCACCGCGCTGATGGACTGGGCGGCACGCCGGACCACGGGCCAGGGTCTGCGCGAGCATATCGCCGCGGTCCTCGCGGGGGGCGCCTTGGACAGCGAGGCGGCGGATCCTCACCCGGCCGTCGAAGGTCTGGTGCTCGAGGCCACGCGAGCGGGGTGCGACCGGCTGGCGGAGATTCGAGCGGCCGCGCTGCCGGCGACCGTCGAGGAGGCGATTGACCAGGCCATCGGCCGTGTCCGGACCCATCGCGAGCAAATCGAAGCTTCCGATCTGTGGCCGCGCTACCTCGCGGCGATGAAGAAGCGCGACTCCGATGCCATTGCGAACCTCACGGAGATCGACGACGAACTCGCAGTCTCAAGGCTGGTCGACCTCGGCCTTGTCGTGCTGCGCAACGGTCTGCCTGCTCTGCCCGCCTCGAAAGAGGAAGAGGCCGCAGCCCAGGCGAGGCTGCAGGATGCCCTGCTTGGAGATGTCTGCGCGCGCCTGGGATCCTATCAGCATCCCTACAGGGGACGGATCCAGGTGCGCAGCGTCGAGCTCTCGGCCAGCGAACAGGCGATGGTGCGGGCAGCGGCCGACACCGTCTTTTTGACAGCCGCCTGATCGCTGGGAAAGTGCCGAGCACCTTCTGAGCCGCTGCCGGCCGCAGCCCCCGCCGGGCCAGAGCCACGAGCTCTGTGCCGGCGGCGCTGCGGCCGCGTCGGCCTTTCCCGGTCTAACCCCACTTCGCCGCTGCAAGGCTCGCGCACGATCTCCACCTGCCGTTGACTGATGCCGACGCCCTCGTCGTCGGCGATCACCAGGCAAGCCTCCGGCCGAAGGCGCCCGGTGATCTCCCTCCAGCTACGCGCAGTAGACGTCACGGCGTGGCTCGGCACTCTCAGCGTGACCTGCCCGATGCGCAGGCGTTCGATCTCCAGGAGCGGCACCCGCGGCTTCGCCATGTCGCGACCTTCATTGGCAGGACACCGAGGTTCCCGCCGCCAGGAGATCTGCAGCAATTGGCTTGGCTGTCGTGGACCGGCGCCCGGGGGCGCGCGGGAGGTCTTTGCGGCGCGGGGCGGCGGAGCACCTAGCCGGGCTCGACCCGGGCTACGCGCCCAAGACCCGGGCGGCCCTGGCAAGCGACTGGGCCTGCTTTCAGCGCTGATGCGCGGCAAACAACTGCGCCCCGCTCCCGGCGGCGCCAGCGACCGTCATCGCTTACCTCGGAGCCGCCTCGCAGGTGCACGCGCTGGCCACGCTCAAGCGCCGCATGGCAACGCTTCCCCACCTGCACGATGCGCTGAGCCTGCCCAATCCCGCGCGTGCCCCCGAGGTGCGCCTCCTGCTACGCGGCCTTGCCCGTGTGAAGGGCGCGCGCCCGCTGAACTGCCGCATCCGCCTGCGTGACGTCACGCTCACTCCCGATGAAGAGGCGGCGGTGCGCGCCGAGGCCGCCGAACTCTAGGAGCAGCCTAGCGGGGCCGGCGACCGGCGGCGTAGTGCTGGCGGTCCAGCCTGGTGATGCGCCAGGTCCCGCTCGCTGCGCGGCGCCCTCTTCCGCATCGGAGGCCGGTCATGCTGACCCGAGAACTGTCAATCCGCCGCCGCGAGAACACCACGCAGAGCTGACCTCTGGGTAGCTTCGCACCGCGGGCGCATGCGCCCTCTGGGCCAGGACAGGGCCAGGAATAGGAAAAGAAAAATCGCTCAAATGCAAAGAAGTTCTGTGCCGTGACGGCCATCACCGCCTCGACGAACACATCTCTGGGATAGAGAAGGTCGCCCGCATCGCAGTGCGGCCGGCCAAGCGACAAACAGTGAGATGAACTATGACGTATAACGACAACGAGAATTTGGTCGAAGAGCTGATCCTGCTCTTCTGGGCACAGAACGCGGAGGACCGCGCCCTTATCCACGAGGCCGCGGAAGACGCACCTGGGTCCATGGCGAGGATTCACCTCCTCTGCCAGTTGCTCTACACGCCCGAAGGCGGCGCGCGCCTGTTGGACCGTCGCATCGGATCGGATGAGTCGGTTCGCGAGCTCCTGGCTGCGGGAGCGTCCGGCATCGCCCGGCTCGAAGCGATCCTCATCGAGAGCTTCTACGACCAGGCGCCGCGCGAGATCTACGACCAGGGTGGCGAGGCCGCCTGTCCGGTGTTGACACTCCTCTTCCTGCTTCACCTTCTGGAAGCGCGCCGCGAGGAAGGCTTTCAGTGGCGCAACCCGCTGTCTGACAATTGTGAGCCGATCGAGGCAGGCGATGCGCGACTGGCGCAAGCGGTTCTCTCGGCGGGCCAGCATCTTTGCGAGAGAAACCTCTACGACCTGATTGCCAGTGCTCTCCAGGATCCCGCCGAAGTCGTCCGCTGCACGGCAGCACGCCTGGCCGCGTCTCTTGCCGACATCGGCCCCGTGTTATGCGCCTTGAGCCAGCTGCCCTCCGACGCGGTCACCTTTGTCCGGCGCGCAGCCCTGGAAAGCCTCTCACCCTTCAGCAGCCGCACCGAGGTCGCCGACTGCATCGCCGCCTTCAGCCATGACCCCGATCCGGCGCTACGCCGCCTGGTCGTGAAGTTGCTGCTGGAGGATGAGGAGGTCTACTGCGACGACTGGCGCCTCGTCCACCTGGCCTTCGATTGCGAGGTGGAGATCGCGGAGATCGCCCGAACCTACTTCAGCCCCTCCGATATCCGCGGCTACCTGCGGCGCCTCGCGCAGCTTGCGGCTAACGGCGGCACACTCCACCCGAGCGAGCTCGAGATCCTGGCAAAGCCCGCCTACGTCGACCTCGCCATCCGGCGGCGCGTCTTCAGTCAGCGCTTCAGAAGGCTCGATCCTTTCGGCGATGCGCATCAGCTGGCGCTGACCGTCACGGCGCTCGAGGCTTTCGCCCGCGATCTCGATCCCAGCTTCTGGCGCGATGCGGCGACAGCGGTCGACGCGCACACCAACTCGGTCGTCGGGCAGAGCCTGGCCCTGCTTCACGCCAAGGCCAAGACCGCCGCCTGAAGAAAACGCCGGCTCCATCCCTCCACGATGAGAGGCAGCGCTGCGACCGGGAGATTTTTTTGCAAGCTCTGAAAACGGAACCAGATCAATGAGGAGTAAGGAGCAATCCCGCTCCTCGACACGAGGTTAACAAAGATGAACAAAACTACCGAAAAGACCGTCTGCGATGTGCTGGAGGCCGCCATCGGCGCCGGCCATCGCTCCTCGGCGACAGCAGTGGCACAGCTGCTGGGAAACGACAGCCGCAACTTCCTTGCCGAAGACGGCAAGGACATCCACACGATCTGCCGCGAAGCGGCCACGGTGTGCCTCACCTACGCCGACGGCACCACCTGCTACGGCTTCCTGGATGACTCCTCGATGGTCGTGACGCCCGAGCGCTGGGAGGTCCGGAAAGCGGGCCAGCCCGGCGAGATCAAGCTCGGCACCGTCATCGACATGCAGATCCTGGCACCCCGGGAAATCCTGGGTCGCAAGATCACGCCCTGGCAAAGCGAAGAAAAACTGGAGTCGGGCCTGCCACGCTCTTTCGGTGTCACCATCAGCTTCTAAGTCCGCGTGCCGGCGGTTGCGAAACGCTGCCGCCGGCGGTCCATCGCTTCCGCAGCGCGAGAGGGTCACCGCACGGTGAGGAGTCCCTCGAGTGAGGATGGGTCCGCTCGGCGAGCGCTTCCGGGCGATGCGGACATTGCGCTGCGGCCGTCGTCCCGATCCGCGCTGCGAGACTCCCGGGCAGGCGCTGCTATACTCTTCGGCTCCAAGAGGTGCGCGGACGGCGGTCTCGGCCGAGTCTTCCGGTATGCCGGAGAGCATCCTTTTTGTTTTGACGTCGCAGTCCGCAAGCGGACTCCGGACGCCGTTCGTTTCGGCACTTGAGCCGACGGCCGACCTGCCGCCCGCGCCCCGGCAACAGCTGAGGGAGAGCCTGGCGATGCTGACCCCTTCCCTGGACTGCCGCCCGGTGGGGCTGCCGGTTGTCGTTCCTCCGGGCCGCAGCGGCGGCACGCGGGTCGCTGATATCCATGTCGTCCGCTATCTGGCGAGGCTGGGTCCAGCCTACGCAGCCAAAACAAAAAGCGCGCTGCGATCGGACTGGCGGTGTTTTTGTCGTTGGTGTGCGGAAGGCGGCTTTGAGTCCTTTCCGGCAACGCCGGCGGCGGTCATCGGCTATCTCGAGGCGAAGGCCGCGCAGCACAGCCTGGCGACCCTGAAGCGGCGCCTGGCGACCCTGTCCCATCTGCACGACGCCTTCGGTGCGCCCAACCCGGCACGTATGAGCCAGGTGCGTCTCACTATGCGCGGGCTTGCCCGCCTCAAGGGGGCGCGGCCCGAGCACCGCCGCGCGCCCTTACGCGAGGAAGACGTCGAGAAGATCCTCGCGATCCTGGGCCCTTCGCTGCGCGATACCCGCGACCGCGCGATCCTGCTGACCGCTCGGGATTCCCTGGCGCGCCGCGCGGAGCTCGCCGGACTTCATGTCGCCGATCTCGAGTGGCGGCGCGCGGGCGATGCGCGCGCGCTGCTGCAGCAAACAAAAAACGACCCGGCCGGCCGCGTGGCCTGGCTGTCGCCGCGCACCGTGGCGGCCGTCAAGGACTGGCTCGAGCGGGCGGCGATCGCCGAGGGGCCGGTCTTCCGGCAAGTGGTCGGGAAAACGAAGATCGGTCCGGGCCTCGAGCCCGAGGGTATTTCCGATCGCCTGAAAGTCCTGGCCGCGGCGGCCGGCATCGACCCGCGGCGCATCGGCGGGCACTCGACCCGGCTCGGCATGTGCGTCGATCTTGTCGCCGACGGCGCCAGCCTCGTTCAGGTGCAGCTCGCCGGCGGCTGGTCGGATCCAAAGATGCCGGGCCACTATGCGGCGGACCTGCTGCCTGAGCTGGGGCCGGTGGCGCACTACCACCGGGCCCGCGCCTGAGAAAGGGCGCGGGCCTCGGTGGCAGGCCAGAAGCCTAGTCGTCGTCCCGGCGCCGGCGCCGGGGCGCCACGGTCGGCTCCTCGCGGCGCTCGGCGCGGACGATATAGCCGCAGCGCGCGATGAGACGCTGCTCGATGCGGCTGATGGGCGCGGACTTGCACTGGCGCCAGAGCACCTTGGCCTCGCGGTTGAGGCACTCGGCCGCGTTGCTGCCGATCTTCAGCGGCCTGTTGGAGCGTCGGTCGAAGTCTTCGAGGACCTCGAAGTAGACCCGCACCTGGGGCCAGTGCTTTTCGAGCCAGTCGGCCTGGCCCTTGAAGTGCTCGAAGCCGGAGGCGGCCAGCGCCTCGCGCCAGGCGGCGTAGCGCACCTCGCCCTCGGCGAGGCTGCGGGCGTCGAAGACCTGGCGCAGCCCCTCGAGCAGATCGTAGGCGACTTTCAGCTTCGGCTCGGCCTCGAAGGCCTGCTCCAGGCGCCGGTTGGCGGCGATCTTCTCCTCGAGATCGGCCTGGCGCACCTTCTCCAGGGCGCAGGCCGCACTCTTGATCGCTGCCACGTTCTGCTTGGCGGCGGCGGAGACGTTCTTCAGCTTGCGGCCGGACTTGCCGTGGGTGAATTGCTTCCAGCACTTCACGCGGAACCGGCCCATGGCGTCGCGGAAGGCCTTCTGTACGTGGAAGCGGTCGATGACGAGGCGCGGCCGGCAGCCGGGGCAGGTCTTCTGCACGAGCCGAAGGGCCGCGGCGACGATGCGACGCTCCTGGCCGTCGTAGTCCGTCACGATGGCCAGAAGGGCTTCCGGGTGTGGCAGCACGCGAATCGCCTTGACGAGTTCCCGGATCACCGCCTTCTTGCCGCGCTTCCAATCGATAAGCGCAAGGGTCCAGTGGAGACCGCGCGCGGGATCGGAGGCGACCACGTGGAGAGCGGGGCGGTCCTTGCCTGCCTTGTCGCGCAGGTGCACGGAATCGACCGCGATGTACCAGGGCCGCACGTCATCTGCGGCCATGGCGGCGGCCTGCATCTTCGGCAGGCGCCCGGCGAGGGTCTCGATCACCTGGCGCCGGGTCATCGTCATCTTGCGGATGGCGGTGAGGGAGTGGTGGCCGAGCAGCTGGAAGATCAGCGCCTTCAGCTTCTCGCTGATGCGCAGCTCACCATCGATGCCCTCGGGCAGCCAGGCCCGGTAGGAGCAGGTCCCGTCCTTGTGCCGGACCTCGACGAGCGGAACGCTGAAGCGGGCCTTGCGCGTCACGCGGCCCTCGGGATCGAGGTCGGTGAGCGGGGCCTTCACCCACTTCACGATGCGCTCGTCTTCCGCGAGGCCGGCAACGCTGGCCTCGCCCGGATCGAAAACCACCTCGAGGTGGTCGCAGGCGATGGTGTCGCCGCAGCTGGAGAGGAGGTGACGCTTGCATGTCAGCGCCGTGGTGTCCTTGAGGCCGGCGGCCTCGGGGTGGATGGTGCCGTCGGGGCGCGACGGATTGGCGGCGGGGGTGTGGCGGCCGGGAGGTTTGGCCATGGGAGCAGCTCCTTCTTGGAGGGTGGAGTTGCCGGCTGCTGCGTGCCGCCGGCTTTCAAAAGGGCTGAGATGGTCCCCGGGACGGAGGTTTCAGAAAAAAGTGAGACCGCTGGAGTTGATCGGCGGAATTCCGCGGATTTCGTCGGGAGGGCACGGCAGCGAACCGCATGACCTTTTCGCCCTCATCAGGCCGCAAGGGGTTCGGACTTGAGACCCTGACGGGGCCTCTGCCCCTGCCCGCTGCGGCTGTCGGCTTGGTTCCGGCGGCCGGCCCGGGCAGCCCGTTCAGCTGGATCAGCACTTGGACGAGCGGCCGACACAGTCCGCTACCACCTCTATTGCAGGAGAGCCTTCCAAGCGGCCGGATCGGCCGGCGGGAGGCCCGTCTGGAGGACCCGGAAAGCCGAGCGGACAAAGACAGGGGGCAAAGAGACCTCCCCGCTCCGGATCTCTGCCGGGACTCTCGGCCGCCCCTGGCGTTGGGGTCGCCCCGGCTAACTGGAATTATCCGGGGCCAGGGAGGCCCAAAGCCCCGGAAAGCCAAGGGGAAGCGGCAAATAATCAGAAGAAGAGTCCAAATATTAACTGGCACAGATCCGGAGCATGGCCAGCATAGATTTTTCATCTTCGAGTCAAGCTTCCTTCTCTCCAAATTATCCATCGCCGCACCCGGAATAAAAAATTAACTTCTGCTTGACTCCATGGAAACACCAGCCGCATCTTTGGCCCCAAGGAGGCCCTCGATGCTGCTCTACCGCCTGCCGATCAAGAAATACCGCGTGTGGTGTCTCGACCTCGCCGCCCCCGGCCCGGGCCTCGGCGACCCCGCCCTGCCTTGCGTTTATGCGCTCGTCGTGCCCTCGCCGCCGCCCGCCGGGATCTACATCGGCGCGACCAGGAACTTCCGGGGCCGCGTGACCCAGCACTTGACCCGGGCCGGCACCGCGCTGCGCCGCCGGCGCGAATCCCGGTGCCCGCCGGGGCGGGCGATCCACCAGCTGCTGGCCCCGGTTCTCTCGCGCCGCTCGGCGCTGCTCGTCATCCGCTTGGAAGTCGCGCCCGGGGCGGACGACCGGAAGCTCGAAGCCCTTGAGCTCGCCTGGATGCTGGTCGCCACCAAGGCCGAGTTGCCGCTCGCCGACCGCCGCGGCCCGCGCATTCAATGGCCGGGCGAGCCGAGCCAGCTGAGGCGGGCTTTCGCCTACGCCCGGACGCGCCGCTGGCCCGGCCTCTGGGTGAAAGCGCTGACTCCCCTCTGCAAGACCCCGGACCTGCCGGCCCGCGCGCTGCCCAGGCGCTGGGCGCCGGAGGCACCGGCCAGCCAAGCGGCTCGCGCCAAGCAGGAGGCCGCCTCGCGACGCTTAGGTCGCCGCGGGCAAAAAGCCGGCTCCCGGCCACGCCCGGGCGCGGCGGAGCCACAGGACCCCACGTCATGAATGGCCGCGCCAGCCGCGGTTTTGCCCCTGAGAGAGGCCCCGGCCTGCAGCGGACGCCCGCAGGCCCGCCCGCGCCGCCGGCGCGCTCTCGCGGCGAAAACCGGGGCTCGCCGGCGATCGCCTGGCCGAGGGGCGGGCGGTGAGGGCCCGGCGCCGCCTCGGCCGGCGCGAAAGGCAGCAGCAATCCCCGCGCCAGGCCTCGTTTGCGCGGCCCACGGCGCAACACCCTGGACTAGAAGGCTTTCACGCATGGCTCCGGAATCCCCGCGGTCTGACGCCCCAAGAGAGAAGAAATCTTCGCCGGCGGGTTTCGCAGGAATCCCGGCGATTGAGGCTGCCTTTGCAGCGCGTCCTCTGCAGGCGCCCGACAAGCCTTCTTCCGGGCATATCTCAAGATCAGACCCGAAACGAACCCGAGGAGCCAGGATGCGCCCCGACAAAGAAACCCTCGAGCCGATGACGCTGACCAGCGAGCAACTGTGCCGGCTGCTCGGCATCTCGCGATCGACTTTCTATCTCCAGCGCCGCGCGCTCGACGACCGCGGCTTTCCGGCGAAGCGCCCCGTCGTCGGGCGCTATCGCCGCGCGGCCGACGAAGAGCGGCCGCGCAAGACCTCGGGTCTCCGCGGATCCGAGCCTGAAGAGAGCTTCGAGATCTGATGCCGAAACGCCGCAAACACCGCGAGCGCTACCTCGAGACCCGCCGCCGGGCCAACGGGGTCGTCAGCTTCTATTACTGCCCCCCCAGCAAAGACGTGAAGGCCGGCTTCGTGACCCGTGCGGCTCTGGGTACGGACTTCGCCGGGGCGATCGCGAAGGCGCGGCGCTACAACGAAATCCTCGATGCCCGGCGCCGCGGCGAAGACAGCGCGCCCTGCACGCCGAGCCGCGGCAGCATCGCCTGGGGCGCCCAGCGCTTCCGCGCCAGCTGGCAGGCCCCCGGGACGAGGCGTAAGCGCCTCTCCGAGAGCGCCCGCAAGGACTACGACAGCTACCTCGCCCGCCTCGTCGACCTCCCTTTGAAGGGCGGCGGGCGTCTCGGCGACCTGCCGATGTCGGCGCTGACGGCGCAGCACGCCCAACGCCTCTACGAGATCTTCGGGAAGGCGGATGCCGAGGGCCGGCTCACGGCGCGCCGCGCCGGTGGCTATGCGATGACCGTGTTCCGCCGCCTGTGGACAGTCATCGGCAAGGCCGAGTTGAAGCTCGCGGACAATCCCTTCGCGGGATTGCCCCGGCGATGACGACAAGGCTGCAGAGCGAGGACGCGCGCGCCCGGCGCCGGGCGGCCCGAGCGCTGAAGCTCACGCCGGCCGCGGCACAAGAGGTCCGCCCGGTTCTCGGTTTGCGGCAGACGCGCGAGCCTTGCGGCTTCGCGCCGGTTCGCCGGCACGTCCGCGCAGCAGCAGCCGCTCTGCGCGATGCTGCACGGGCGCGGCGGGCGCAGCCGATGAACGAGGCCGCGATCACCCTCACAGCCGAAATGCAAGCCGCTTTGACCTCTGCAGGGAATGAGCGGTGCCGTCGCAAGTCCTTGGCGCAACGCGAATTCCTCCGCCAACCTTGGCCGATGACCATTTTCTTCGGCCCGATCGCCGCCACGGAACCATCTCGACCTCACGAAAAGACCGATCCCTCGGACGTGAGCGATGGACCAAGACGACGACAACACGAACGGCAGGCCGCAGGCGTGTCGAGACGAGATGCTTTCTGCGGCCGCCGCGATGACTTCGCCCGCGGCGAACGCTTCTCCTGCGGCGCAGGCTCCGCTGGATCCCTCGGCGCCGGCGGAGCTGCAACGCGTGCCCGATCTCATCTCCGAGAAAGAGGTCGAAAAGCGCTGGCCGTTTTTCGCGGACCGAGAGCTGCGCCGCGCGCGCCAGCGCGGCGCACTCGCGTTCTATCAGCTCGGCAAGGGCATTCACTACCTCGAAGCCGACATCGCCCACTACCTCGCCGCCAAGCGACAGGACGTCCGAGCGGCCCCAACGCAAATGCAGGATGCAGGCCCATGCCCCAAGAAAACCGCTTCTCCCTCGGCGGCTACTGGCTCGACCGCGAGCCGAAGTCACCGAACTGGCAGCGCTGCTGGTATGACCCCGGAACTCGCAAAGTCCGCCGCAAATCTCTTGCGACAGCAGAGCTCGAGGAAGCCAAGGTCCGCCTCGCCGCCTTCGTCCTCGAAGACCCGGCCAAGCCCGCAGGCGACCCGGAAGAAGTCCTCATCGTCGCCTGCCTGAAACACTACTGGGAGAGCTATTCGGACCTGCGGCCGAGGCCTGAGAACGCGCGCCGCCCCGGCGAGTTGCTGCTCGACTTCCTCGGCGACGATGCTGTGGTCGGCGAGCTGACAAAGTCGCGCCAGGAGGCCTTCATGCGCTGGCTCGCCCAGCAGCACAAGCATTCGGTCGCGACCATCTCGCGCCACCTCTCGATTATCGCGGCCGCGCTGAAACGCGCCATGGAACCCCATGAGGTCTTCGCCGACGACGGCCGCCAGGTGACCCGCCGCCTGCTCATCGACTGCCCCAAGATCCACTACCAATCAAAGTTCATCGCCCAGGTGGTCGACAAGCCCGAGCCCGAGCCGCGGAGCTGGCAGCCCACCCTGGAGCAGCTGGGGGCCTTCATCGACGAGACTCGCTCGGAGGCGCTATTCCGCTACAGCCTCCTGGCGCTCAATACCTGGGGCCGGCCCGAGGCGATCTGCGACATCGACCCGTCCCGACAGGTCGACTGGCGGCACAGGCTCTTGAACCTCAACCCCCCGGGCCGGCGGCAAAACAAGAAGTACCGGCCCACCCTTCCGCTCACCGATTGCCTGGCCGGTTGGCTCGCCGTCTGGCCGCAGGAAGGACGCCTGGTCGCCAACGCGCGGACAAGCGAGCCGGCCGAACCCGGAATGGCTCCCGGCTTCGGCTACCGGCCGGTCGCCTCCGTGCGCCAGGCCTACGAGAAGACCCGCGCGCGCGCCGGCGTGCCGGAGATGACCCGCTACTCCCTGCGCCACCTGATGGGCACGCAGGCGCGGGCCAGCCGGGCTCCGCGCGTCCCACCTGAGCAGAAGGACCTCTGGATGGGCCATAAGCGCCCCAAGTCCGGCAGCTCCGAGTGGTATGAGCGCTTCGACCCTGACTTCCTCGAAGACGCCCGCAACTTCACTGACGCCTTCATGGTCGAGCTGCAGAAGCACTGCAAGCGGTCTCTCTTCGCGCCGGCCGACCGGAAGGACTATCGGCCGCTCATCTATCAGAAACAGAACCGCAACGACGATGAGTGACAACCGCGACGACTTCATGGCACGACTGCAGGCGGCGCGCGCCGCTCTCCAGCGCATCGAAAGGGGGGCCGAGCCGAGCCCGGACGAGCTTGCCGGCGCGCCCTTGCTCAGCTTCTGGTGCGTCGTGGTCGAGCCGCCCTTTCCGGTACTCCAGGGTGTTGTGACCGGTCATCCGAACCTTGCCGACGGCGCGATGATAGGCACCAGTCCCTTGCTGTGGCTTGCTGAGAACCGGTCAGCCGCGCGCACACTCAGTCGCTACTACCGCCTCGGCATCCCGCTCGACAAGGCGATGCACCTGCAAGCCTAGTCGCCCCGCCTTTCTCGCTCGGACCTCCCGATGAACGTGCATGAAGAATCCGCTCGAAGCGAATCCCTGACGGGCTCATGCGCATGCGGAGCACGGCACCTGACGCCTTTCGGTCGTGTCGAACGCCAAAACCTAACGTCAGCTACCCTTTCAAAGCGGACTTTGCAGAGGAACTCAACGCAGTACTGCTGTGTGCGAAAAACGGCCTTTCAGTAGGCGTTGGCTTAGGTCTGGTCTGTGCTCAACGGCGGACGTTTAGTGCCGAGCCGGCCTACTCTGGAATTGCCTCGATCGCCTGGCGCAGCGCCTGCACTTCATTCTCGACGGCCCCGAGCCTCTCCAGAAGCTGCCTGCGCAACGAAGTCCCGCCCGTCTCGAACGTTGCCCGCAACGGCCGGTGATCGCTGGTCGCAGCGCTGTCGAGACAATAGGACGGCTGGGCCTCCAAGATCTCTGAGCCGCCCTGCCAGGCCTGCGCGGGGCCGGCGACGAAGACGAAATCGAGCACGCTATCGTGTTCCGAACAGTGGGTGCGTACCAGTTGCGCCGGCCGGACCCAGCGGAACACGCCGTCGGCAGTCATGTGGTCGTAGCCGGCATCGTGGTCGCTATCGCCGCCCACGACGGACCAGTCGAAATTGTAGTCGCCGACCGCGATGACGGCCGCCGTCTCACTCCTGGCCCAGGCATTCAGGAGCTGGGCCTGTTGGTGGCGCCTGTCCTCGCGGCTGCGATAGAGGTGATTGACCATGAACAGGAACTCAGGCCCGTCGGCGCCGATCCGGAACCTGGCAACGAGCGGAGCGCGCACGTTGCCGCCGACGTTGATGTCCGACAACTCAAAGCTCTCCAGCAGGGTCAGGCGGTCGGCATCGTAGACGATGAGAAGCCTGTCGCCGCCGCCCGTGCTGCCGAGGATGCGCTCGAAGTTGGTGCCTTCGCCCTCCTCAGCGGCGGTCTCAAGGAGCTCGGCCCAGTCATCGTTCTGGACCTCCGAGAAGCCCCAGACGTCCACACCCTCGGCGGCGGCCACGATATCGTCGACAACCGCGGGATTGGCGCCGCCGGACTCGACGTTGAAGCCGACCACCGTGACCGGCTCCGCCTTGACTGGAAAAAACGGTGCGACAGAGAGCAGAAGTGTCAGGAGCAGAGTGCGAGCGGGCATGGGTTCCTCCGCGTGCGGCTGGATCCTCAGCAAGCTTACCCGCTTCGGTGCCTCAAGCATGTGGCTTTCCACACGGTGCGAGCTGCCTTCCTTCCGGCAAAGCCTGTCGGCCCCATGGGGTCGATCCCGTCGACCCGGTCATACCCCAGTAATCCACACCTACCGCTGCGGGGATGTTCCGTCCTCGCTTCTTCTGCGCTCCGGGTATGAGAAATCAGAGCTTGGGGAAGGCACAGGAGAAAGATAGTCGCCTGGAGATGTTTGCCAGTGGAGCCAAGGTCGAAAGGGCCCCTCTTTCCCCACCCGGAGTACCCCAACTACCCTCTTTTACAAAAGGCCATGCAGAATCAATAATCGCTCGGGGGTGGGATCCGGGGACACCACCATCCGAAGCCACCCCCGGAGAGGGGGACCCCATGAGACGCAAACCGGAAAGCGATCGCTTGACCGAGGAAGTCTCGGTCTTGATGCATCACGCGGCAAACCTCGGGATCGATGCCGGCGAGGGCAATTACGACCAGCTGAACGCAGCGCTCCTCGCCTACGAGAACGCGCCTGACGAGGAGAAAGCAGTCCGTCTTGGGCCCCTGCTTGACGCTTACACCGCCCTGGTCCGCAAGACCCTGCCGGTCTCCGGCCACACCATCCTCGATACGCGTGGGTCGCGTGGCACCTTTCGGGCCCTCCTGACGATCACGCTCTGCGTCCTCGCCGTCGCGGTGCTGAACGAAGGCTTTGCCGTGTGGTTTTCGGAACTGCCCGAGCCGGAGGAAGGTACCTGGCGGCTCCTGTTCCAGGTGCGCGGGTCCTTCCTCGAGTTCGTCAGCCCCTTCATCTGGGGTGCGCTTGGCGCCTGCGTCTACATGATGAAACGCCTCTATGACATTGCTGCCGAGCAGCGATTTGACCGGGAGAAGCTCGCCGGCTGGACCATTCGGCTGCTGCTCGGCGCCATTCTCGGTGCCGTTGCAGCCAACATCTACGATACCTCCCAGCTCGGCGAAGAGGCACAGACGCTCAGTCCCGATGCCTTCGCTTTCTTCGCCGGCCTCGGCGTCAAGGTCATCTACGGCGCCTTCGAGCGTACTGTCGAGATCCTGAGCGAAAAGATGAACCTGGGGGCCGTGCGCCGGGGCCGCCCTTCCACGACGGAGGCCCGCGCCACGCTCGCCAAGAAGCTCTCGGAGACGGACAGAGCCAAAGACCCTGCCCGCTACGACGCCCTGGTGGCCCTCATCGAGGAAACGGAGCGTGAGGCGAGAGGAGGATAGCCGGCCGTGCCTGCCCTCTCCCTGCGTCGCGGGATCGCTTGCCTGACCCTCCTACTCGCGGTGTCCGGCCTGCCCTTGGCGCCGCTTGCCGCCTTCGAGGCCTCGGGAAAGCTCGAGATCCACTACATCAACATCGGCCAGGGCGGCTCGACGCTCATCATCGGACCCAACGGCACCCGCATCCTCTACGACTTTGGCAACCGCGGCGGCGACCGGGACATCGTCCCCTACCTGAGGGACACCCTCGGCCTCGCCCCGGCGGACGGCCTCCACTACGCCATCATCAGCCACTACGACCGCGACCACTACTTCGGCTACCGCGACTTGGTCGAGGCCGACTACGACGTGCTGGTGGCGAACTTCCAGCCCTCCGATGACCCGCCGGACAAGACGACCCTGGAGACCAACTGGCTGGCCCCGGCCCGCGATACCGCCGCGGGAGCGGCCCGGGGCATTCCCGTCGGACTGCGCATCTCGCTGGGTGACGGCGCCGAGGTCTTCGTGGTCGCCGCCGACGGGCGGGTCTTTGGCGACCCAGATCGGATCGAGGTTCTCAATGAAAACGACCGCTCGATCGCGCTCTTCGTCCGTTATCGGAATTTCCACTACCTGCTTGATGGCGACCTTGGCGCCGGCGCCGAAGTCTGCACCGATCACGACACCACGCAGCAGGATGTTCAGACCAAGGTCGCCGCCGCCCTACTAAGCCTAGGCGAGATATCAGCCGAGGAGGGCGTCGACGTGCTTCACATTGCCCACCACGGCAGCGAGAGCAGCACCTCTGCGGCCTACTTCAATCTGATGAAGCCCGAGGTCGGCCTCATCAGCGTCGGCCTCAACCAGGGAACTTTCCTGCACCCGCGCCGCGATGTCGTCGACCGGGTTCTCATCGGCAACAACCGGGCAAGCTGTGTCACAGCACCGCCGCTCGCCGCCCTGTTTCAGACCGAGGAGGGCGTCGCGGGCTGTTCCAGCACCGGCTGCACCAGCTTCACCGGACAGCCGGTCGGCGACATTAAGTTGTCTACCGACGGCATCACAGGATATGAGATCACCGCAACCGGCCGCGTCCATGGTGGCAATGTTCAGCAGATCGGCGTGCTTCAATTCCCACTTGATGAGAGCCTGCCGTAGGGGGCGGCGCGCGCCTGCGCTCACAGACCATCTGCGTCGATTGAGCCTTTCTCACCCAGTTGCTTTGCTTCTATCCGGCGCCAGACGGGCGTGGCGAACGCCATGAGCCAATTCAGCTACCCTTTATGAGCGGACTTTGCACAAAAACACACCGCAGTACTGCTTGGTGCCAGGAGGGGAAGTTGCTGCCTGGACGGTGTGAGGAACCTTGACGCATCCGGCAGATTTCTAGCGCGCCTGCTCTCGAGCCGAGAGGCTGTTTCTCGCCATCACCTCACCGCCAAGGATAACTTGCACGATGGTGTCGTATGCCATCACGTCTTCCAGCGGGTTGGCGTTCAGGATCAGAAGATCCGCATACTTGCCTGCCTCTATCGTACCGACTTCCCGGTCCAGTCCAAACGCACGAGCGTTGCCGATCGTCAACGCCGCAAAAAGATTCTCCAGGGACACGCCAACCCTGCGCCAAACCTGAATTTCTCGGTATCCGGCCAAGCCAGGTGGAGAGGCCCAGCCAAACCCACCGACCGCGGTGTCGGTCCCGAAGAGCAGACTGGCACCGTCTGCGGTCATCGCCCCAATCAGCCGCTCGTAGCGCGACGTAAAGGTCTGCATCGCCGAGGGCACCGCTTCGACTGACGCATCCTCGGCAAACTGCGGGCCGAACATTGTGAGAAAGGCATCGCGTTGCTGCTGTGCGTCGTTACGGAGATAGTCCAAATAGGCGGCAGGAACCACATCCATCCACGCCGGATCATCAAGCAGATCCGGCTCGAACAAAGACGCCGTGTTCAGGATCGTGCTGAAAGTAGGTTGCAGACCAACATCACTCTGCGCGACCGCCCTCGCAACCTGCAGATGCTCCGGACTTGGATCAGGAGCCGCAAAACCCTGACCCGGCCACTCCCACATGCCATGCCCCAGAACGTCGACATCGGTTTCCAAGGCAAAGCGGTGGCCGTTCGGGGTCGTTGCGTGCAGGACCACCGGCAAACCTTGCGCGTGAGCGGCGGCGACTACGTCGCGAACGATCGCCGCCGAGGGCAAGCGGAAATCGGGCGCGCCGCCGGGCCACCAGAGAGCTTCTTCATAGTAGAGCTTCACGCAGCGGCCACCCTGCTTTTGCACGTTGGCAACCACGGCCTTCGGTGTGTGTAGCGCCGGGTCGGCAGCTTCCGGCACAGCCCCGTCGGCATGGTGATCGATCAAGTAGCCGGGAAAAACCTCGTTGATCGGGGTCCCTTCCAACTCAAGCGCCATAAATCCGTCGGACAAAACGACGCCCTGCCCGCAGTGGAACAGGCGTGGATGAACGGGAGCCGCCTCAAAGCGCGCGTTGGCGCTGCGCTTTGAGTTGAGTTCGATGACGGAGGTAAAACCAAAAAACAGAAAGCTGCGAGGCTGTTGATCCATGAAGTCGGCGTAAAGCCGGTCGAAGTCATCCGTGTATCGGCGCTTTAGACCCGTCGCATGATAGAGGTGGACATGACTGTCAATTAGCCCCGGAGTCATGTAACTGCCATTCGCATCTATCACCTCCAATCCGGAGGTGTCGATCGAGCCAGATCCGACAGCCGTTATGAGGCCGTCGTCGATGCGGACCCATGCATCGGGAAGTGGCGCCGATCTCTCGGGTGACAGGAGCGTTACGTTTATGACTATCTTGGGTGAACCTGCCTCGGTCTGGCCACTCACCAGGGTCATCACGGCAGCAATGGCCAACACTACGAGATTTTTCAATGGATCTGTCCGCACAAATGTTCTTGCCGGAAAAGAGACTAGCTGACCGGCGATGGCGGTCCTATCCAATTGTCGCGACCAACGTGCCAGACTGAAGAGCTGCCGGATGACTGCTCTGGGTCAACTTGAGACATGGCCTCGACGGCATCTGGACTCTAAATGTCTGAAATTATTTAAGAGCTGACATTTCCAGGATCAGCGCCCGGACCGATGCCATCGTTGATCTCCTTTGAACGAAGGAGGCAACCATGTCTGAGCTTCACGATTCAGAACCAACCACCACCAAGCGTCCCTGGAACAAAGGCAAGCTTGTCGGCGCAAAGCCGCCGCTCCAACCGAAACATGTCTGGGCGATCCGAACGCGCTTGCAGCTTGCCGGCCTACTCCGTGACCTGGCTCTCTTTAATCTCGCTGTAGACAGCAAGCTCCGAGCCTGTGATCTGGTACGGCTCCGGGTCGAGGACATAGCTCCTCACGGCTACGCCGCCCAACGAGCCACCATCCAGCAGAGAAAGACTGGCAGGCCCGTCCGATTCGAAATCACCGAGCAGACCCGAGACGCAGTGGATGCCTATCTGGCGTCGACCAAGAGGAAATCCGGGCTTTGGCTGTTTCCCGGTCGCCGCGGCCAGCCAATGACCACCCGCCAGTATGCGCGCCTGCTGGACCACTGGCTCGAGGAGATCGGACTAGAGCCAGCTCTCTTTGGCACCCACTCCCTTAGAAGAACGAAAGCGACCCTGATCTATCGGCGGACTGGCAATCTCCGGGCCGTACAACTTCTGCTTGGCCACAGCAAAATCGAAAGCACTGTCCGTTACTTAGGCGTCGAGGTCGATGACGCCCTCGCTATAGCAGAACAGGTCGACGTCTGATCCTTGGGGCAGAGCGAACACGCTCTGCCCTCTTCTCAATATCGGGGTCGTGCCAGCTTGAGACATGGCCTCGCTGGCACCTGGGTTCGAAATTTCTGAAATGACTTGAAGTCCGACATCTCCCGGTGCGGCGCTTAGACGAATGTCATCCGTTTGCTCCCTCAAGCGAAGGAGATAATCTTGTCTAAACCCCGTAATCCAGGAGCCACAGGCACTCAGAAGTGTCCTTTGAACAAAGACAAGTTGGTCGACGCAATACCACCTTGCCAGTCGAAATATGTATGGGACGATCCGGACACGCCTTCAGCTTGACGGTCGGCACCGCACCCAGATGAGAAATCAAGGCATTGCCTTACAGCGCCCCAGTTGCTTCGCTTGGGCTATTGCGTCGAAGTTCTTCGTTGAAGAGGAGACTAGCGCTTGCCGTGCTTGCTTTTGAGCGTGGCAATGGCATCTTCTTCGGAGATCTGGCCGCGGAGCATGTCACGCAGAAGATTACGGTCTTCATCGCTGATGACACCGCCTTCCAGGCGAATGTTGGCTTCGGCTTCGCGCAGGCGCTCTTCGATGATCTGACAGATTTCCATTTCCGAGCCCACGAGGCTGACGAAAGTGTCGACAGGATACTGCTCGAAACTCCTCCGCAACAGAGGATCACGACCAAGAAGCTATCGCGAGGACTTTTTCAGCAGCCTGCTAGGGAGGATCCCGAAAGGGGGCCCTCGGCCTCCACTGCCGCTGGCCATCTTCGGTCGCAGATTGCCCTTCGGGCACCTGCCCCCTATCCTGACGAAGAACCAATCCTTCATAGGGATGGGAAATCATGCCCAAGAAGAGCCAGTCCCCAACTTTTACCGGAGCCATTGCCGCGCAAGCGTCGGTGCGTGTTAGTCACAAGGATGGAGCTCTCGTCCTGACGCTGGACGAGAGCCTCGCGGTCAGACTGGGACACAGCGAGGAATCCCTCTCAGCAACGACGGTCGAACTTGGTGACGGGCGGGCCGTCTTGCTCATCGCTTCGGAGAAGGAAGATGGGCCGATTTTGGTGACGCGCCGGGGAGAAGCCATTGAAGTGTGCGCGCCAAACGCGACAGATGGCGTCGACGACGACTTCGTCGTCGACGACGTGACTGAGGCGTTTCTCTTGCTCAAGCAGCGACTTTACGAGCGCGGCGAGCTCGAGTTGCTGGGGCCCCTCTCTGCGGAAGACTTCCTGGCGCTTGGCGCCGAAAGGTTCGAGGCCATCGAGCGGCGCCTTCGCAAATAGCGCCGTCCCATCGCACTCACCTGCCGGCTCTGAACAGACCCGCAACCATGACCCCTGACGGTAGAGGTGTTCGTCATGGGGCACGTGCCGGCTTCCTCGTGACAATCCTCTCGGGCGGGACGCCTGAGGCGACAACTCAGGCACTCAGCCTGCAATGTCTCCTATCAGGGGACGAGCAGACATGGCCGCAGCCTTGTGGGACCGCCGCTTGGTGCCACAAGGAGACCTAAGGCGCTGCTATGCCTACATGACATATCAAGCGGCAACGGAGTACGCGGTTGGTTTGAAGGTGCCGTCCATTGGGAGCAAAGCGCTCTCGGGTGAATTGGGCACAGCAGATTTCGTGCTCTTGCTAGAAGGTAGAAACATAGAGGCTATAGATTGCGTTGGCCGCCGGATCGAACAGATACCCTGAAAACCACATTGCGACGTATGAATCTGATGCGGGCCTGTCCCCGATTAGGAACTGCGCAGAATCTGATGCGCGCCCGCTGCTTCGCCTAAACATCGCGACGGCGCCCCGCGGAAGACTGTCGTCGAATCGAAAAGCCTGAAAGTTCGATGTCTCCGGTACGACCGAACGCGCCAATGTCCACGCTGCGCCATCCAGGTTCGGGTCGACGCCGGGATCTGTATTCTTGGCGCGAGACTCCTCCACCCCGAAGGCAGTGTTCTTGACGTTGCGCGGAGGGCGCCAGTCGGAAATTCCCTCTCTCATCTTGTTCAGACTTCGGAACTGCTCCTCGGACACCTGTTGACGTGGTCGTAGCATTGTGGGGCCGGATAGGCTCGCGAGCGCTTCTTGCAAGTCGTCGATGCTTGCCCAGCGCTCTTTCGGGAGTTCGACGGCGTAGTGTGCGACAAAGCCGTAGAGCTTCGAGTGTTTCTCCGCTGCCGGTACCTGGCTTGATGGATCAGCGACCCCCCATCCGGTAAAGAAGCTGGTCCACAGACTGGCCGCCCACATCTCGGCTTGGTGGTGTATCGCGGTAAGACGAGACCGCGGGTCCTTTAGGACCGCCATGGAGTAGTAGTACTCGGCACGGGTCGGTGTCTCGGCATTGTCGAGCCAAATCACGGCGGGAGGCTTCTGGCTGATCCGCTCTACGACCCACGCGGCATCAAAATGCATTGGACGCGGGGCCGCTGGTCGGATGCGCGGTCTTGGACTGCGGGCGCTGTATGCGCCAACAAACAATGCGCTGCCGTCATCGAAACGATGCGCCAACCACTCGGGCTCGCAGTAGTAGGCAAAGCCGATATGATCGAGGATTATTGGCAGCCAAAGCTTGCCGTCTTCATTCAACTCGAAGCGACGCTTGCAGGCAGTCGTTCCCTCAAAGGCGATCTCCTCTCCATCGAAGGTAAGCGTTATCTTGCTGGTCGTGTAGACATAGAACGGTAAGCGTGGCCAATCACCGATCGGCAGCCCGAGGCTGCGCAGGTTGATTGTTACGAGAAAGTAGATGATGCCGATGCCCAACAGGACGCAGCCCACAATCTTCAGGCCCCGACCAAGGCAAGAGGTGCTGTGCGATGACATCCGCTGCTCCGAAGATTTCCGATGCACTGGCCGAGGCGATGACAGGCGACCACACCCGGAGATGGAGGCTTGCCATTAAAACTGCAATCAGAAATAGCCGGCAACGACTTAACAATAGATGAAGCATCCCAACGGAGGCGGAATTCCGACTTGGGTCACGAGCTGACTGCCGTTACGGGCCACACGAAAGTCGACTAACGGGTAAAAAGGGGAAGTTCGCTGACAGGGGCGACAGCGTTCGCTGCGGACCTGCCGCGTAACCTGTCGCGAGTTTCAGAGAAAGGTTCTGGCATCGCTGATCGGCGGTGGCTGCGGCGCGAATTGACTTCTGAGTTAAATCTCAGATAGGTTAGATTCTGCGTGGTAGTGTGGGAAAAGGATCTCAATGACAGGCTCTAGCCGCGAGACGCAGCCGACCTCAGCGAGAGTTGCCCGACCGAAAAAGCCCTCCTTTGATGCCCTTATTGGGGAGCAGCTGCGTGATCCGGAATTCCGTGCGGTCTGGGCGGCCATGGAATCCAAACGCCGCATCGTCAGTGCTCTACTGCGCCTGCGTGCCGAGGCCAACCTCACCCAAAAGGAGCTGGCGGAGAAGGCCGGTTGGAGCCCCGCCTTCGTCTCGCGCCTCGAATCCTTTCCGCGCGCGGGCGAGCGGCTCTACATGCCTGATCTCGCGACGCTCGAGACTTACGCCCGTGCCTGCGGCTTTGAGTTCGGCCTGGTCTTCGGGCGGCCCAAGGGGCGCGGCGCCCGCGTGGCGGTGGCCACGACCGCAGCCTTCGGGGAGAGCAAAGGATTTCGCCGCGCGCTGGCGGCGCTTGTCGGCACGGAGATCTTGCTCGCCCGCGGCGAAGCGCCGCGGCTCGTGCTGCAGGAAGATCGGCAGCGGCCGACCGCCGGCCGGGCGCGGCGGCGCTGACGTCGGCCAGCCCCATGCAGAAGAGGGACCGAGGCCCCCTCTGGCATCAGTCGGGCATCAAGCCTCGGCAGCTGACTTGGACTGGTGTCTTTGAAGAGAAATCCTTGCAAGAGAGCCACCTCCTGTCGCACGCGCCGTGCGGCCCTCGGGCTGTCAGGTCCTTGCGGGTGGGATTGACTATTGCCGGCTGCGCGCCCTGAGGGCTTCGCGGGCCCTCTCGGCTGCCGGCGATGTCCATCGCGTCCCAAGGCGCTCGAGCCGCGCCAGCGTCTCAGTCGCGTTGCGCTCCACCACGCTGTTCATCCAGATCATGGCGATGAGCGCGATCAGAACGACCAGCAGAATTGCGCCGGCGAAGATCCAGCTGCCCAAGATGACGGCGTTGTGCAGCGCCTGGTTCTCGGGTCCGAAGACCGCCGGCAGGTCGAAGAGCAACGCCACGACGATCAACGCCAGGCTCGCCGCGATCAGCAGGGCGCGGGGCCAACCGAGAATCTTCCAATGCGCTGTCATCGGTCCCTCCACAGGACGCGGGCGAGAAAGGCAAGCGCAGACGCGCTCAACGGGGGCGCAGCTTAGCAGATGGGATCGGGGTGGGGAACCGGTGGCGGCGCCGACAGGAACTAATGCCCCATGCGCCGCCCGCGGCCGCCTCAGGCAGTAATCGGGCATCGCGGAGGCACGGGATCCATGATCGCGCGGCGTCGGACCCTGCCGCAGGCGCCATTTCATCCGCCAAACGCTACGCTTTTCGTCGTCATGGAGAATGAAATGGCGGCCCTCTCAGCCGCCGCTGCGGCGCGATACCTCCTGTGGCTCACTCCACGATCCGGCCGCAACAGAGCACCCCGGCGTAGACACCTGAGGCGTCGCCACCACACTCTTTCCCGACTGGGACGGTGCCGGCTCGACGCGGAAGGCCGGAAGCCATCACGACGACGAGACCCTAGCCGATGTGGCAGTTCCTACCCGCCAGGTAGCGCAAGACCGCCCGGCGCATACAAGTTCCCTCCGCGGATGAAGCCATGGTCGCGGCCGCGCGGCGTCTCGGCCAGGACGCACATCAGGCCAATCTGTCCGAACTGCCAAAGTTAGATGGTTACGATCAAGGAAGGATCAAACGTCTTGTTCAATTCCGTTGGATGATATCCACGAGGATTGCAAACGACGCGTGTCCGTCCCAACTGATAGTCACAGCTATCATGGCTGTGTCCGTGTATCCAAAGATCAGGCTGGGCCCGTTCTATCAAAGCACTTAAATCCGCGCAGAACGCGGGGTTCAATGGGTCACCGAGAAAACGCTCTGCGATTGATTGCCGGCTCGGCAAATAATGCGATGCGACTACCGTAGGTCCTGCAAATTTCTTTGTGAGCTCTCGCTCAAGGTAGGCGCGCGAGACCTCATGCAGAGCGATCGCATTACGTGGTTGGAACCCCCGTCTCCGGCCGTCTTCATCCCACTGGATGACGCGAAAGTCGTTCATCATCTTCCGGGCTGTCTTCATCGAGCGCCATTGTACGTCGCCGTCGCCATTCAAGCGAAAGTCCGTCCACAAGGTCGCTCCGATGAAGCGGACACCAGCAATGACGACGCTGTCGTTCTCGAGGAAATTGCATCCAACTTGGTCAGCTGACTTGCGGCATGAGGCCAATACGTCGTGATACTCAGCCCCGTAGTACTCATGGTTTCCCGCCAATATAACCGTAGTTTCCGGTGCAAAATGCTCTTTCGCCCACCATATCCCCTGATCGCGCTTCCAAATGTCACCAGCCAGCACTACGACGTCGGCGGCGACCGATGGTGGTGTCCATTGGCCAAATTCGAGGTGCAGGTCGCTCAGGATCAATATCCGCATTGACGAACGTACCGTGTCAGCCGGCCACCAAAAATCGAGAGACAGTTAATTCACCGGAAACTATACCGGTGCCTCTCAGCTTTTGGCTTCTCGAAACTCAGAGAGTCTACCGCCACCAAACATCTTGATGGCGATCAAGCAGCAACAATAGGCGACACAGGGGGATTTGTGAGGAAAGGTCTATGAGACCGGTTCGAGCAGCATCTTGGTCGCGCAGCGAAAGGTCAACTCATGTGGCCAGCCTGGCAAATTCAACCAATTCGCGAGTCTCGACTTACTAACGAAAGCCGTTTGCACCCGAATTGCACCCGAAAGTGCTTGGCGCTGCCAGCTCACAACCACGCTAAGTCATTGAAAAGAATGGTGGGCGTACCTGGGATTGAACCAGGGACCTCCTCGATGTCAACGAGGCGCTCTCCCGCTGAGCTATACGCCCGACTCTCGAAA
>MRWG01000514.1_pt1 | contig 42091 bp, 40 predicted proteins | sample 1013341 | NCBI WGS metagenome assembly MRWG01 (sample SAMN06117577, study PRJNA244670) | biofilm metagenome | biome: Water; feature: Cathode Biofilm; material: Biofilm; isolation source: microbial consortium enriched at the cathode of a solar microbial fuel cell | place: USA: District of Columbia ... | reverse complement strand
ACTGCTCACGGTTTTTGAAGCGCTCGGGCAAGGGCACCCTGCTACATTGAGGGGCCGGCGCAAGCTTTCTTCGATCCTGTTTTCATGACGGACGCGGCTCGCTTCCGGCGGCGCGGCGCAACGCCTGAAACGCTGCCGCTATTTCCATTAACGGGCGCGTTATTGCTGCCGGGCGGGCAGTTGCCGCTGAATATCTTTGAGCCTCGCTATTTGCGCATGATCGATGACGCTCTGGGCCACGAACGGCTCATCGGCATGATCCAGCCGAAGGGCGATGAGGGCGCTTCAAAGCCGGATCTTTACGGTGTCGGTTGCGCGGGCCGCATTACGTCGTTCGCCGAGACCGATGACGGACGATATCTGATCAACCTCACCGGTACGCGCCGCTTCAGAATTGCTGAGGAGCTTGCAAGCGATACGCCCTACCGGCTGGCGCGTCCCGACTGGTCGGCTTTCGAGATTGATGCGCATAAAGACAAATCGGTTGATGATATTGACCGCGACGAGTTGCTCGGGGCGCTTGAGCGTTATCTTGACGCGGAAAGCCTGCAAGTTGAGTGGGATCAGGCGGCGTCGGCGCCAACAGAAGCGCTGGTCGTGTCGCTCGCTATGGGGTGTCCGTTCGAGCCCAATGAAAAGCAGGCGCTTTTGGAAACGCCGACACTGGCGGAACAGGCCCGATGCCTGATAACATTGATGAGGTTTTCAGATGCCGATGAAAGCAGCGACGACGGGTCGTTACTGCAATAGGCGCAGGCGCAAATGAGCGATGCGATGAACGACAAGAACAGCACGGCGGAAGTCGATCCCAGGCTTCTCGAGATTCTCGTATGCCCGCAGACCAAGGGCCCGCTACGATATGACCGGGAGCGCGGCGAGCTTTTGAGCAAGAAGGCGGCCCTCGCCTATCCGATCCGCGACGGCGTGCCGATCATGCTGATCGATGAGGCGCGCAAGCTCAGCGACGAGGAATTGCGCGGACTTTAGGGCGGCCCGGCTTATGCATTGCTTCAGGCCGGGCGGCGCAGGTTAAAGTTAATGCGCCCGTCGACAAGCTCAGAATGGGGAGCGCTGGCGGGCGGCCGGCGGGCGGCCAGCGCGGAATGTATCAAAACGCAGCAATGGTGAGCGATACCGGAGAGATCAGCGCGATGCTGGCGCCGGTCGTTGATGGCGCGATTGACGCCGCGCTGCTGCGCGCCTGGGAAGAGCTCTGCTCGGACCTTGTTGAAGAAAATCCGTTTTATGAGCCATGGTCGCTCGGCCCGGCGCTGGACGGTTTTGGCCGGGGGCGCGTGTCGCTTGCCTGCGTCTGGTCGGGCGAAACGCTCATTGGACTTTTGCCGGTCGCGGCGGTGCGCGGCTATGCGCGCATGCCGCTTGGCTATTGGAAAAGCTGGACCCATCCGCACTGCTATTTCGCCGCGCCGCTCGTGCGAACGGGATGGGAAGAACCGGTCTTCAATGCGCTGTTTGCGTTGTTAGGCGAGGGCGGCGGCGCGCGCGGTTTTTTACGGTTCGCACGCATGGACCGGGACGGCCCATTGATGAGCGCTGCACAGGCGGCGGCGTTGCGTGAGGGGCGCATTTGTTACGAAGCCGGCGCCGCGGAGCGGGCGTTGCTTTGCGCCGGAGCATCCGCCGAAGCGACGCTCGCGGTTTTCCTCCGGAAGAAAAAGCGCAAAGAGCTGAAGCGACTACGCAACCGGCTGGAGGAAAAGGGCAAGGTCGATGTGCGCGAGTTTTCAGACGGCGACGATCTGACCGCATGGACCGACGCGTTCCTGTCGCTTGAACATAGCGGGTGGAAGGCAAAAAAAGGCACGTCGCTAAAAGCGAACGACGCCGATGCGGCGTGGTTTCGGCAAACCCTTGCCGGCGCGCGCGACGCGGGCAAATTGCACTTTATACGGATTGATCTTGACGGCCGGCCGATCGCCATGCTCGTTAGCCTTCTATCGGGCGGTGCGGGCTATTCCCTCAAGATTTGTCATGACCCTGAGTTTGCGCGGTATTCTCCGGGCGTGATGGTGGAAATCGAAGCCATGCGGTCGCTTCTCGAAAGGCCCGACTTCAGGTTCATGGATTCCTGCGCCGCGCCGGATCATTCGATGATCAATGGCTTGTGGCGAGCAAGGCGCGAGGTGACCGGGCTCAATGTCAGCGGCAAGGGGCTGACTTCGCGCGCGGCATTAGCGCTTTGCCGCATGCTTGAGGGTGCGCGGGCGCGGCTGCCGGCTGTGCAGGCCCGGCCATGACTTTCAACGCGCCCGATGTCGAAGAATTCAAGTCATGCTATCCTGGCAAGCTGGCCACGCTGCGCCATGACCTGATCGGCCACCCGCTCTTTGAAATCACGCGCCTGACGCAGCTTGCAGGCGCGCTACCGTCTCAGTCCGTCGAATACAATGCGGGCGACCTGCCAGTCAGTCAGGATCCGGCGAAGACGCCGATGAACGGTTTGAGCGCCGAAGAAACCGTTCGCCGCATTGCTGAGAACAATTCATGGATGGTTTTGAAAAACATTGAGCAGGATGCTGAGTATAACGAAATTCTGAATGCGTGCCTTGGCGAAATCGAACCGACAGTGCGCCCGGCGACCGGCGTCATGTACAAGCGGGAAGGATTTGTTTTCGTTTCATCGCCGGGCGCCGTGACGCCGTTCCATATGGATCCGGAACATAACATCTTGATGCAGCTGCGTGGGACGAAAACGTTTCGCGCCTATCCGGACAGCGCAGACGCCATTATTACCGACGAACAGCACGAGGCGTTCTACGGCGATAGAGGTCATCGGAACCTGCCGTACAGGGAGGAGTTTGAAAAATACGCACAGGCGTTTGAGATGACGCCTGGCGATGCTCTCTATGTGCCTGTGAAAACGCCCCATTGGGTAAGGGTCGGTGACGACGTATCGATTTCGCTGTCGATCACATGGCGCAGCAACGCTTCCGACCGGGAGGCGCGCTTGCGGCTCGGCAACGCCTGGCTGCGCGCGAAAGGGCTCCACCCGCCGGCCCCTGGGGCCTCTCCGTTGCGCGATGGCGTGGTGGTTTTCGCGCGGCGCGTCACGGAGCGCCTTGCCCGCTAAAGGCAGCTTACCCGCAACGCTGGCCTATTTCTTCATGCTGGTGTAAGGGACGGGACTTTTTTTGATTTTAAGGAGGAAGAATGGCTCCAACGCTGCCTTTTGACGCCCCGGCGAGCGACCTTGTCGCTTGCGATACCCCCAAAGACGCCATTGAACGCCTGATCGCGCTTTACGACGAGGCGCACAGGATCACCGAACGGCGGTTTGAACGTTATCTCGCGGGGGATAATGACATAGAGGCAGGCGACAACGCCGTTTATCCCTATCTGTGCGTGGTGGTGCCGGCTGAGGCCGCGCCGCAAACATCGAAACTGGCGCTCGGCCAGATCGCATCCGTCAGCGTGCACGGGTCGACCGTAACGCAGCCTGCGCTTTTCGCCGGTTATATTGAAGAACAGCTGAATAGGGTGATCGAGCGGTTTTCCGCGAAAATTTTCGTTGGCCGGTCGCATACGCCTATTCCGTTGACATTCGCGCTTGAAAAGGCGACCGCGTCGCTGACACAGGATAAGCGTACGCGCCTACAGCATCATTTCCACACGCCGAACCTTGTCGCCACCAATGACGACATCGTCGATGGACATTATATCCTGCAAAGACATGGTGCGATGCCGCTCACGCTTTTTACGGCGGAACGTGTCGATTATTCTCTGCATCGCATTCAGCATTATACAGCAACCAGACCCGAGCATTTTCAGGATTATATTCTGTTTACGAACTATCAGCGCTATGTTGACGAGTTCGTGGAATACGCGCGCGGTGAGATTGAGGCGGGAAGCGCCGAAGCGCTGATTGAGCCCGGCGACCGCATCACGACGAAGTCTTCAAAACCTGCCGGCCCGCCTTCGGCGAAACTGCCTCAAATGCCTGCTTATCACCTCGTGCAGAAAGCGCATAAGGGCATCACGTTGGTCAATATTGGCGTCGGGCCTTCGAACGCTAAGACGATTACGGATCATCTGGCGGTCTTACGTCCGCATGTATGGCTGATGATCGGTCATTGCGGCGGCTTGCGCCGTACGCAGCGTCTCGGCGATTACGTTCTGGCGCACGCCTATTTACGCGAAGATGCGGTGCTAGACGACGTGTTGCCGCCATCGGTGCCGCTGCCAACGCTTGCCGAAGTCCAGCTCGCTATGACCCGCGCCGTGCAGGAAGTATCCGGCATAGAAGGAAAGAAACTGAAGGAACATTTGCGCACGGGCACAGTCGTCACGACCAGCGACCGGAATTGGGAGCTGCGTTTTGAGAACAGCGCCGTTCGTCTCAATCAGGCGCGCGCCATCGCCATCGACATGGAGTCAGCGACCATCGCGGCGAACGGCTATCGCTATCGCGTCCCTTACGGCACGCTTTTATGCGTTTCCGACCGGCCGCTCCATGGCGAAGTGAAACTGCCCGGCATGGCCGATGCGTTCTATCAGGAGCGCGTCAGCCAGCACCTGGAAATTGGCATTAGGGCAATCGAAGTCCTGCGCGAAGAGGCGCAGGCCGGTACGCTCCATTCCCGCAAGCTCAGAAGTTTCGACGAGCCGTTTTTCCGGTAACCAGCCCTGAAGCGTCCGCAAAGCCGTCGTCCTTGCGACGAACGGTGGCATTTTGCGGCGAACGGCGGTGCGTGAAGGGCTTCCCGTGGCCATAATCGGCCTTAAGGGCGGCTGGGCACTCGAATAATGGCGACGACGGACAGAAAAACCGGAAATTTTCTCGACGGATATCGTTTCTGGATCATTCAGATCATTGTCTGGTCCGCATTTGCGATTCTGGAAATCTATCAGGGCATCGAATTCCGTCGCGGCAATGATCTTCCCATTGTCATGGGCGAGCTTGTCAAAAAATCAACCTATTCGACGCTGCCGGGTTTTTTCGTCACAAGCGCGTTCCGCTTCCTGTTCGTTCGCATTGTTCACTGGCCTGAGCGGCGCTTTATCGCCGCAGCGGTTATTGCCTGCATTGTTGGGTCCCTTGCGGTCGCCATCGGACAGTACTGGATGAAGTGGCTTTACGGATATGTCGATCAGTCGCCGCTCGGGACGTGGCGGTACTGGCTTCCCTTCGCGCCGTCGCGTTTCGTGCTGCTTGGCGTATGGACCTCTGTCTATGTTTCAATCGTTTTCTTGAGTGAAACCATGCGTCAACGCGCACGAACGAAGGAGCTCGAAACGGCCGCCGCGCAAGCGCGATCAGAAATGCTGCGCTATCAGGTCAATCCTCACTTGCTTTTCAATGCGCTGAACACGGTTTCCGGCCATGTGCTAAACCGGGATCTGGCTTCCGCCGACAAGTCGATCCAGAGCCTTTCCCGGCTCTTGCGGTTCAGCCTTAGCGACGGCGAAGCGGCGAGCATCAATCTCGAGCAGGAGATTTTCCGGGTTAAACTCTATCTTGATGTGGAGAAGACCCGGTTCGGCGATGAGTTGGAGATTGCTTTCGAGATCTCTGAAGAAATGAAGTCCGTCGAGCTGCCGCCGCTATTGCTCCAGCCGCTCGTCGAAAACGCCATGAAGCACGGGCTTTCGAAAAGCTCGAAAGGCGGCAAAGTTTCCATCATCGCCCATGCTGAGGGAAATGATGGCGTCATCAACATACGCAACGAAATCCCGGAAAACGGATTTGATGAAAATGGCGGCGACGCTGTCTGTTTCGGGCTGGGCCTTAAAAACGTTGAAGAGCGCTTGGCGATGTTTTTTGATGGGAATACCAGCCTTACAGTTACGGAAAATTCGAAATGTATTTTCGACGTTGAACTGAGATTTCCGTATGAGCCGGAGATTGATGAGAATGAATGAAGCGGCAGGCATAAGAGCGATTGTCGTCGACGATGAAAAAGTCGCCCGACTTGCGCTGATGCGGCGCCTTGAATCAATGACGGGTGATATTGAAGTCTGCGGAGAGGCGCGAAACGGTAATGAGGCGCTTTCGCTTGCCGCGCGCCTGACCCCTGACGTCGTTTTTCTCGATATCGCCATGCCCGGCAAGAACGGTTTTGAGGTGGCGCGCCGCCTCGCCGGCGATGACGCGCCGTTGATCGTGTTTTTGACCGCTTATGGCGACCGCGCGCTTGAAGCATTTGAAACCGACGCCATCGATTATCTGATGAAGCCCGTCGCGCCCGACCGTCTTTCAAGAACAATCACACGCATTCGCGATGAATACAAAAAGCGCCAGCAGTTGAGATTGACGCAGGAATTACAGTCGGCCGTTGAAAATCTTGATCCGGCCGGCGCCGCTGCTCAAAAAACACTGAAACTCGATGTGGGCGACGGCATCGTTTGCGTTTACGAAAAGAATATCGCCTATGTGGAGGCGGCGGGCGAATATGCCTGTGTTTACGCCGAGCCTGAAACGCACGTGGTTCGCGACTCGCTAAAACGGCTTGAGGAAGACTTACTATCGGAACGGTTTTATCGCATTCATCGAAAGACCATTGTCAATATCGAGCATATTGAGAGGCTGATTTCCAAGGGCGGCGGCGAGCAGGCAGTACGTCTTCACTGCGGACGAGAGCTCGCCATTAGCCGCCGGCGTTTTTCCGGATTACGGGCGCGCCTGTCGGAATACTGAGGCAGCCGCCGCTAATCTGGTTTTTTAACAAGTTCGATTTTAAACAGTTTTGGCCAGTTCTTGCCCGTAACGTAAAGTACGTTTTCTTCGCCACGGTATGCGATGCCGTTCAGGACATCGGTTTTGCCGATCACGTAGTCGGATTCCGGCAGCAAGCCATTTAAGTCGATCACGCCTGTCACAACGCCGCTTTCCGGATCAATGCGGACCAGCGCATGCTTGGGCCAGACATTGGCGTATATGCGCCCGTCAATCCATTCGAGTTCGTTTAGAAACCGCAATGGCTTGCCGCCCAGCGTCACCTTAATCCGCCGGGTCTCCGAAAAAGTTTCCGGATCAAAAAAGCGTAGTTCATCCGTGCCATCACTCATTATGAGCGCTTCGCCATTGGACGTAAGCCCCCACCCCTCGCCGTCGTAACTGTAGCTTTCTTCAAGCGTAAAGCTTTGCGCATTGAATCGGAAAGCGGTTTGTTCCCTCCAGCTCACAACAAAAATGTCATCGCCGATGATTGCGGCGCCTTCGCCGAATACCGCGCCGGGCAGGTTGATTTTTTGCAGAATGTCGCCGGTTACAAGATCAACCCGGCGCAATGAGGATTGTCCGTAATTGCCGGTGCTTTCGTAAAGCGCGCCCTCGTTAAAAAAGAGACCCTGGGTAAACGCCTCCGTCGAGTGCGGATAGGTTTCTAGAATGCGGTGGTCATAAATAACAGGCTGTGCGGGTTCGTTCGCCCATGTATTTGCGACCAAAAGTGGAAATATGAAAAGCGCGATTCTCATAACGCCTTTTCATAAATACGATAAGTCTTGTAGCGCTTGCCACCCAGGTCTTCGAGCATAGAAACCATGGATTCGTTGCTTTCGAGTATCCAAGACAGCTCGGAATGTGTGACGCCGCGCTCAAGGTTTGCGGTTCGCACCATGTCAATGATTTTATAGGCAAGGGCGGTTCCTACCGGGCGACGATGTAGTTTGCGGACTACGCCCATGAGCGGCATGCGCGCTCGCGGAATAGTTCTGAATTTCAGCCGCCAAATCAGTTTCGCCCAGTTGAACGGCAACAGTTTGCCGCCGAAATCGCGAATGGCGTGATTGATATCTGGCAGGACGAGCCCGAACGCCGCCGGCTCGCCATCATACTCGCATATTACAACGTTATAAGGGCTTAATATCGGACGGAGTTCATTCGCCATATGTTCAACCTGTTCGCTGGTGAACGGAACAAACCCCCAGTTGTCAAACCATGCGTCGTTGAAGATATCGACGACCCTTTGAATGTCCCGCTTGAATTCGGCCATGTTGAGGGTGCGAAAACTGACTTTCGGATTGGAAAGCGCCTTTTCTATAAACCGTAACCGCTTGTCCGGGATAAAGCCGTCTTCAGGCAGGTAACAAAATGCGAAAACATCGATAGCTTTTGTGTAGCCGAACGCTTCAAGCATGCCGGGGTAGTAGGGCTTCCCGTGCGGCATCATGATATAAGGCGGCGTATCGAAGCCATCGACGAGCATGCCGATTTCCTCGTTGACGGAAAAGCTGAAGGGCCCCGCTATTTTCTGCATTCCCTGAGACTTGAGCCAGCCGCCTGCCGTATCCAAAAGCGCTTTCGCAACGGCCTGATCGTCAATGCATTCAAAGAAGCCGAAATGGCCTGCGCCATCTTGATGCCGTTCAAGGTGGGCCTTGTTGACGATAGCGGAAATACGCCCAGCCGGCGCGCCGTTTTTATAGGCGATCCAGAGCTTGTGCGGAGAGTTCTTGATTGCGGGGTTTTTGTTCGGGTCGAGACGCGCGCCGATTTCAAATTCCAGCGGCGCAATGAAATTCGGGTCGCCTTTGTAAATCCCGGCTGAAAGGCGGATAAAGGCTTTGCGATCAGCGGGGCTCTGGACCGGCCGTATGTCGATTGCGGTATTGTCGTAAGCTGGGGCGATTGCAGGTTTGTTCATTGTGCAGCCTTCATCGTGCGGGCGAATGCCGCCTGATTAGAAGGCGTAAGCCCTAATCCGAACAAGGCCAAATGGAAAGCGCTCGAAGCTTTCTAGTTCAAGTCGATCACGATTTTCGCGCCAGTTTCCGCACTGACTTCGAATAGCGCCTTCTCGACGGGGGGCGGGCCGAAACGAACTTTCGGGTTATTCGAAATGCCCCAAGGTTCGGCCGGCAATCCAATGCCGTTCTTATCGAAGTCGCCATTGGCGTTTTCGTCATGGTATACGGCCATGGCGAACTGGCCGCTTTCGGGCGCCTTGATGCAGAACTTCGTTTGCGGCGCTTTGGCTGCAAATTTCACCTGAAATAGTCGTCCGCGGCCCCGAAGGAACCCGTCTTCCTTGTTTGGAAAAAGGTCTGCGGTGATCAGGCCGTGCGCACCCTTGACGCCGCTGACGATAATGCGGATTTCGTTTTCCGCGCCTGTACAGCTCACATGCTCGAATTCGAAAGCAGCGGCGTTCTTGGCGTCTTTGTCATTTGCGATTGCAGTCGAAGCGTTAGCCGCGAGGCTTGCCGCCATGATGATCCCGATACGCTTTAACATGGGTTCCATCCCTGATTGTTGATCCTTAACCCTGCCGATTTAATTCAAGGGCTTGCCGCCCAAGCGGCCAAATTGTGGCGGTTTTTTATCCTGACGCAGATGTGAAAACCGGTCGCCTCAAGTCTCCGCTTTTTCCTTAGCCAGCATTTGCGACAGGTTTGTGTATGCGTTTACCACGATATCGAGGTCATTTTCCGTGTGCGCCGCAGAAACGCTGAGCCGCAGGATTGATGTTGCATTCGGCGTGCCAGGCGGTATGGCGAGATTCACATAAACTCCGCTTTCCATCAGCATATTCCAGGCCATGAACGCCTGTTCCCGGTTCGCCAGTTTGACGGCGATTACTGGCCCGACGCCGGCGCAAAGTTCAAATCCGAGCTGCGTAAACGCGGCGTGAATACGTTCGGCGTTGTCCCACAAACGCTCACGCATCGAATTGTCCGAAGAGATCTTCGCCAGCGCCGTGCTTGCCGCTGCGATATTCGCCGGGGACGGCGACGCGGTGAACATGTAGGGCCGGCTCGAAAAGCGTAAATATTCAAGCTCAGGATGATTGGATGCGACGAAGCCGCCGATCGATGCAAGACTTTTCGAGAATGTGCCGGTGTAGAAGTCGACTTGGTCGCGCACGCCATCTGCTTCGCAGACGCCCTGGCCGTGATCGCCGAACACGCCAAAGGAGTGCGCCTCGTCAAGCAGCAGATAAGCGCCGTGCTTGTGGGCGACTTCAACAAATTCTTTGACGGGCGCGACGTCTCCGAACATGGAATACATGCCTTCGATGCATACGAGCTTGCCTTTCACGTCGCGCGACAGGCGCGAAAGGCGCTTGTCTAGGCTTTCGGGATCGTTGTGACGGAAGCGGATGGTTTCTGCGCCGGAAAGCTGGCAGCCGTCATAGATGCAGGCGTGGCAGTCAGCGTCGATCAGGATGACGTCATGTGGCGGCTGGGCGAGGGCCGAAATGGCGCCAAGATTGGCTTGATACCCGGTCGAGAACACGATGCAATGCTCGTAACCGAGAAACTTTGCTAGGTCTTTTTCAAGCTGGCGGTGGGCGGCGTAGGTGCCGTTGGCGAAGCGTGACCCTGTCGTGCCGGTGCCTGAAGTTTTTACCGCCTCGCTGGCGGCGTCGATGGCGTCCTTCTGAAATGTGAGGCCGAGATAATTATTCGTCCCCGCAAGGACGATCTCCTTACCCTTCACGATCGCCCGCGTTGGACCTTTCATTTCGTCCATGGAAACGCTGAACGGGTCGCGCGGGCTTGCGGCAAGCAATCCTTTCAGCTGCGCGGCGGTTCCTTCAAATTTCTCAAACAGGCCCATATTTACGACTGTTCTTTCTTGATCTTGTGGATAGCATCGACAAGTTCGCCGATGGTCTTGATCTCGGAAATCGTGTTTACCGGAATCGATATGTCGTAATTGTCTTCGATATCCATCACCACGTCGAGGAGCGATACGGAATCGATTTCAAGATCGGCGATGATGTCGGTATCGCGAGTCAGTTTCACGCCCTTTTCATTCAAGGGCCCAAGTAGCGAACTGATCTTGTGGAACACGAGATCGTCGTCTTCCTGAATGGCGGTCATGTCCTTTTTGTCTCCCTGAAGGCGCGCCCGGGCTTTAAGCCCCGCACATGGCCCTATTAAAGCAAATCGTGTTCTTGATACCAACTCACGGTTTTTGCAAATCCTTCTTTTAGCGGCGTTTGCGGCCGCCAGGCGCAAGCGTCGCTGAGGAGATTATCACGCGCAACCCAGTCATCATGGAAAAATTCGTTGATTTGTCCTTCGCGAACCGATGGCGTCCGGCCAAATGCGCCTTCAACAGAGCGTAACAAACTGTGATAGGCGGCAATGACGGGCCGCGGCACCCGGATGGCGCGGGCGCGGCGTCCCAAGACCTCGCCTAGCAGATTGCCGATTTCAGCCCATGCGTGTCCTTCAGCGTTTTCGTCCCCGACTTCCAGCGTCCGGCCGGCGACGCCTGATTGCGCCGCTGCGACAAGGGCGCCGGCGGCGTCATCCACATAAAGGATAGAGGCGCGAGCCGGACTTTGCGTTTTCGGTTCAAGCGCAAGCCCGGATTTCACGAGCCGGAAATAGGGCAGCGTTACACTGTCGCGCGGACCGTAAATGGCGGGCAGGCGAAGGGCGAGCCAGTTCTCGCCAGCGGCGTTCGCGACGGCGCGCTCGCTCTCAAATTTGCTTTGTGCGTAGGGGGAGACTTCCGGCATCCGCGCCGACACGGATGATGTATGAATAAAACGGACGCCTGCGGCGCGTGCCGCACGCGCGGCACGCTCTGCACCGGCGACATTAATGCGATGATAATCTTCCCGGGCGCGTGCATGCGTAACGCCTGCGAGATGAAAAAAGACATCCGCACCTTTTGCCAGCGTTGCAAGCGCCGTCTCGTTGTCGAGATCGCCCGGAATGACAGTGAGGGAGGGTGCGTCCTTCAATTTTGACGGATCGCGGGCCAAAGCAGATACGCTCCACCCGTCTTCGAGAAGTAAACCGATTAAGGCCTTTCCGACAAAACCTGTGCCGCCGGTAACGGCTGCGCGTTTGCTCAAACCCGCGCCTCAGCCAGCGTTCGCGCGCCGCCCTCTTCCGCCGCGCCCGCTTCATCGGTGAAGGCGCCGTCGAGATACTTTTGGCGCACCTTCGCCCGAGAAAGCTTCCCGGACGATGTCATGACCATGGAATGGGGCCGGGCGAGAACGATTTCTGCCGGCGCGCCGACTGCATTCTGTACAACCACGCTGACTTCGCGCTTCAGCGCCGCAAGCGCTTCCGCGTCAAGCCCGCGCCGTTCAGCGACAACGACAATCCGTTCGGAACCGCCATCATCGACGGAAAATGCGGCGACGCCGCCGCCGCGCACGCCATCCACTTTTTCGACGGCCCATTCAATGTCCTGCGGCCAGATGTTGCGGCCGTTGATAATGATGAGGTCCTTGGCGCGCCCGGTAATGACGATCTGGCCGTCGAGGAAATACCCCATGTCGCCAGTGTCGAGCCATTCGCCGCTATACATGGCCGCGGACGCTTCTGGGTCGGAGAAATATCCCGGCGTAAGGCTCGGACCCTTGATGTATATCCGCCCGACATTGCGCTCGCTGACGGCGGCGCCGTCTTCGTCACGCACTTCAATTTCGTGTCCCGGCAAGGCGCGTCCGCACAGGACAAAGCCGCGCTTGTGTTCCGGCGAAGTAACCGCTGACGCAGGCTGTGCGACGCCAGAGCGCGTGTAGTGGCGCATGTCTACTTCATCGACGGTTACCGGCGCGCCGAGTTCCGGGAATGAAATCGCCAACGTCGCCTCGGCCATGCCGTAACTCGGCGTAAAGACGTTACGCTTGAAACCGAAAGGTTCAAACGCGTCCGCAAAAGCATTTAATGCTTCCGGGCGGACCATATCGCCGCCGATGCCTGCAACGCGGACCCTCGAAAGGTCGATAGAGCCTTCCTCCGCCCGCGCAGAGCGTTTTGCAGCCAGTTCGTATCCGAATGACGGGCTATAAGTGATTGTCGCCTTCTGATCGGTCATGACGCGCAGCCATAAAAGCGGCCTGCGAACAAAATCCGAAGTAGCGAGAAAGTCGACCGACACCTGGCCGTTCATCGGTGTAAGGACGAAACCGATGAGGCCCATATCGTGATAGAGCGGAAGCCAGCTGCAGGCGCGGTCATTGGGCCGCAAATACATACCGTCCCGAGCAATCGCGGTGAGGTTTGCGCAAACCGAGCGTTGCACGCCAATGACGCCTTTCGGCGCGCTCGTCGAACCTGACGAGTACTGAATATAGCAATGGTCATCTGCGCCGAACGGATCAGGCTCTTCGCCGGCATCCGGCAGGGCGTCGAGATCTTCATAGGAGAAAACATCAGCGCCGCCGGCTTCGGCCGCCGCCTGATCGAGAAATTCGCGCAAGGTCTCAGGTCCCACAGCCGCTTCGGCACGGGCGCCGGCGATCATCTGGCGGATCTGGTTGATGTAGCCGTCTTTGCCGCCGAGATTGACCGGCATGGGCATTGGCGCGGGAACAAGTCCCGCGTACTGGCAGGCGTAAAACGTCACGATAAAGTCTGGGCTCGTCTCGGCAATAATCGCAAGGCGCGCGCCGCGCTCGAACCGGTCGGCGATCTTTCGGGCCAGCGCCTTCGCCCTGTCGCGCAGGTCGCGGTACGGCAGCACAGCGGTGGCTTCACCGCGAAGGTTGAAGAAGTTATAGCCGGTCTCTCCCTGAGCGGCGTAGTCAAGCGCTTCGCAGACCGTGGAAAACCCGCCCACTTTTTTGGGCAAAGATGCGTTATTGCTTGGTGTCGGCATAATCGCCTGCTTTGGGTTCGCCTCTTGTGGGATATCGGCCATTTACGCCCCCGTACTACTTTGCCGGTTTGCTCCGGCCTTATTGCGATACGTTCAGACCGGGTTCAGTCGGCCGCTTTGTTGAAACTCATTATATTCGCTGTCGCCAGCCCAAGCCCGCGGCGCTGCGCCGGTACGCAGCCCGTTGGGTAATCTTCAGCCGATACAAGGCCTTGGGTCAACGGGCAAGTCCCGGGTATGCCGCGCCGCATCAAGATTTGCAGCCGGATGTTACATGTTGCCCACAAACAGCGCCTGACAGCATTTTCCGTTAAGAAATAGCAACTTGCCGCAGGAATCCCCGCTTGAATACCAGGGCTCGCCCGCCTAGTTTCGCAAACGCAGCGTTTGCGCCCTTAGGGCGGCATCGCGGCATTTTCGCTAAGATTACAGACCAGCAGGTACAAGGAAGCGCCGGATGCGGGTTTTCATCGGCTACAAGGCTTGGAAAGATGAGGAATATCTCCTCAATCGCATGACTTTCGACGATCTGGTGAAGGCTTATGTGACTTATCCTGCGATCCAGATTTACGCCCTTATTATCGTCGCTGCCTTGATTACGGGCATTGCGACCATGACGTCTTTTACGCTTTTCGCGATTTCCTTCGCGATCGGCGCGCTGATGTTCCCAATTGCGTGGTATCTGGTGCACCGGTTCGTGCTGCATGGCAGCTGGATGTATAAAACCCCCTTCCTGGCGAGCCTGTGGAAACGGGTCCATTACGACCATCACCGCTTTCCCAATGATTTATCCGTGCTTTTTGGCGGTCTCCACACGACCTTGCCGACGATCCTGTTCGTTGCCGGACCGGTCGGGTGGCTGCTCAACGGCTTGCCAGGGGGGTGCGCCGCCATCGCCGGCACTGTGGTCATGACCTGCTACACGGAATTCCTGCATGCCGGCCAGCATCTGGCGTTCGAGCCGAAATCGAAATTCTGGAAGACCATCAAGGCCCGGCACCTCGCCCATCATTTCCACAATGAAAAAGGCAATTTCGGGATCGCCGAGTTCTTCTGGGACAAGGCGTTCGGAACCTTTTACGCCGAAACCAAAGACGCTCAGCGCAGCATGACGGCTCGTAATCTTGGTTACACAGACGAAACGGCCAAGAAATTTCCTTGGGTTAAGGAGCTGACGGACAATGAGCCTGACGCCCGGCAGGCAATGCGCCAGCGCGGCGCGGCTGGCTAGGCGGCCCGGTTTCCGTAGCATTGATTGGCCTTCTGAATACCGGATCAAGTCCGGGATTTCACGCCGGTGCAATCGGCGCATAACTTTTGGTTGATTTTACAAGAGGGCTTTGCCAGTTTCCGCGCCGACATGAACGGGAGCTGGTTGAAGCGCGCGCGGGGGACCCCTGACGCTGCGGCCATGTCAGGCTTCTAAACCTCATCATACTGAAAATCCTAGGAAGGGTAGAAAATGAGCATTGCGCTATTGGCGGTCATTGGGGCCGGCTTGGCAGCCATTCTGTACGGCGCCTTCACCGTCAACCAGGTGTTGTCGCTGCCGTCCGGCACTGACCGCATGAAAGAAATCGCCGCCGCCATTCAGGAAGGCGCGCAGGCATATCTCAACAAACAATACACGACCATCGCCATTGCCGGCGGAGCCGTGTTTCTGGTTTTGCTGTTCGCGTTTAAATTCGACTTTATTCCGGCCGTCGGTTTCGCCATAGGCGCCATCCTGTCGGGCGCCGCGGGCTTCATCGGCATGCTCGTGTCGGTGCGCGCGAATGTACGTACGACTCAGGCAGCGAGCGAGAGCCTCGCTAAAGGTCTTTCCGTTGCGTTCAAAGCGGGCGCTATTACTGGCATGCTCGTCGCCGGTCTCGCGCTTCTCGGTCTTGCCGCTTACTACGCAATCCTGACGGCGGGCCTCGGCCACGCGCCGGAAAGCCGCGCGGTGGTCAATGGTCTCATTGCGCTGTCGCTTGGCGCCTCATTGATCTCTGTTTTCGCCCGTCTCGGCGGCGGCATCTTCACCAAAGGCGCAGACGTGGGCGGCGATATGGTCGGCAAGGTTGAAGCCGGCATTCCCGAAGATGATCCGCGCAACCCGGCGACCATTGCCGATAACGTCGGCGATAATGTCGGCGACTGCGCAGGTATGGCGGCGGACCTCTTTGAAACCTATGTTGTGACAGTTGCGGCGACGATGGTGCTGGGTTCGATCCTGTTCACTGCAGACGCAGCGCAATTCATGTTCTACCCGCTCGCTATCGGCGGCGTGTGCATTCTGACTTCGATTGCGGGCACCTATGGCGTATCGCTCGGCAAAGGCTCAACCAACATCATGGGCGCGCTATACAAGGGCCTCGTCATCACCGGCGTCCTTTCGCTGGTCGCGATCGGTATTGTGACGTTCCAGATGTTCGGCTTTTCAGAACAGATCGGCACGACAGAAGGCGGCGCGCCGTTTACGGGGCTTTCACTGTTCCTGTGCGGCATACTCGGCCTCGTCGTGACAGGCCTGATTGTCTGGATCACCGAGTACTACACCGGCACCGGCTATCGTCCGGTGAAGTCGGTGGCGAAAGCATCTGAGTCCGGTCACGGCACCAACGTCATCCAGGGCCTTGCGGTTTCCATGGAAGCAACCGCGCTTCCGGCAATCGTTATCGTCGTCGGCATTGTCACTGCTTACAATCTTGCCGGCCTTTTCGGCATCGCCACGGCGGTGACGACCATGCTGGCGCTTGCGGGCATGATTGTCGCGCTGGACGCTTTTGGTCCGGTGACGGACAATGCTGGCGGCATCGCGGAAATGGCGGGCCTTGAAGGGTCTGTGCGCGAAACCACCGACGCGCTCGACGCTGTGGGCAACACCACGAAAGCCGTCACCAAGGGGTACGCCATCGGTTCGGCGGGTCTCGGCGCGCTCGTTCTGTTCTCCGCCTACACCAAGGACATCGAACACTTCACGGCACACCCGTCGGAGTTTCCGTTCTTTGCGGACGTAAACGTCTCGTTCTCGCTTTCCGATCCCTACGTGATTGCGGGCCTCCTGATCGGCGGCCTGTTGCCCTATCTCTTCGGCGGCATCGCCATGCAGGCCGTTGGCCGTGCGGCGGGGGCCATCGTTGAGGAAGTGCGCCGGCAGTTCAAGGAAAAGCCGGGCATCATGCAGGGTACGGAGCGTCCGGATTACGCCCGTGCCGTGAACATGCTCACCGGCGCAGCGATCAAGGAAATGGTCGTTCCGTCCATGCTGCCGATCCTGTCGCCGCTAGTGGTGTACGGCGTTGTCAGCGTTGTCGCCGACAAGTCGGCTGCGCTTTCCGCCGTCGGCGCCATGCTGATCGGCGTGATCGTCACAGGCCTCTTCGTCGCCATCTCCATGACGGCGGGCGGCGGCGCCTGGGATAACGCCAAAAAGTACATCGAAGACGGTAATCACGGCGGCAAGGGCTCCGAGGCCCATAAGGCCGCTGTTACCGGCGACACGGTCGGCGATCCTTACAAGGATACGGCAGGCCCGGCGGTGAACCCGATGATCAAGATCACGAACATCGTCGCGCTTCTCCTGCTCGCAGCGCTTGCCGGATAAGCCGCACACAACACTAACGAAGAAAAAGGGCCCGCTTTTGCGGGCCCTTTTTTTTTGACGCGAGCGTTTCGGCTAGTCGTCGATCGCTTCCCCCAGCTTGTACGATAGGTTTTGCTGCTCCTGGCGAAGCATGCGTTCAACGTCGTCCACATATTTGATCATGCCCGTCAGAATCTCTTCGTTGTAGATTTCATCACTGGCTCTGAGCTCTTCAGCGGCGGCGGTCATGTCCGCTTGCGCCGCGCGGGCTTCCTCATGCCAGCGGCCGATCTGCCTGAGATTTCCTCGCGCCTCGGCGGCATCTTCATCGCTTGCGCTTTCCGTCGTGGCGGCGTCGACAGAAGCGCGTATAGCGCGGACCGAACCGGTGAATTCGTTTGCTGTGTCGAGAGAGCGCCGGACAATGGCGTTCAGCTTGATCACTGTGACTTCCGTGAAAGCCGGATGCATTGCGTCGGACTCGATGGCGCTGAACTCGCGTCCTTCGATAGCGCCGCGAGGGGCCTCTTGTGCGGCTTTGGTCTTGCCTGCAGCGGCCGTCGCCTCTGAGTTGTTGTCAGCACAACCAGCGATGACAAAACACAAAAACACCAGAAGATAGCGGCTCATAACGGTCCCTTTTGGCTAGGCTTGCATGTGCGCGGCAGAGCGGCGGCGTTGCCGCCGCCGTCCTTTTTTGATCCGCAACGATACATTGAGTTTTGGACGACCGCTAATCCGCGGGCTGGAACGGTCCGAACTCCGACACGATATGTTGGGCGATGTTTGCGCCCAGCGCCTGCCCTTCAGTATTATCGTAGCTCCAGTGTACGCCGTTATAGATCCGGCTGAGGCCGTTTTCGATCTGCATGTCCGAGAGGTTCTCGTAGAGAACCGGCATCAGCGGTCTCGGGGCGCCGTTGAACGGATCAACGCCCTCGCCATTATATTCGTCAGAGACAAACGTGAACGGCGTGTCGTCGCCGAAGAACGATATCAAAATCTGAATCATCGACGCGCAAAACGTGGCGTGCCCCGACGGATATGCCGGGAACGGCGGCGTCGGGCGGATGAACGCCTGACCCGCGTGCAACTCCACATTGACGATGGAAACGCCGACCGGATCCCAGTCCGGATCGTTTACGGTTCCGGGCGCGCCGTCATTGGCGCGGATGCCGGTCACCGGACGCCACCAGTTGTAATACCACTTGCTGTCCCACGCCGCGATGCCGGAATCAGCGAGGCCCGCATTCACCATGGCGAGCAGTCGCGCCAGATCAACCGCATCAGTCATGCCTTCCTGCATGGCGACCTGAACGGCGATCTGGTTATAGGCGCGCGGCGGCGTGCCGAGGAGCGGCACGGCGTCATAACCCCAGAAATTGCCGATGATGCGCGTTTCCGGCGTGGATGTGCTCGGCGTATTCGCGTTGTCCGGAGAACCGCCAAGCGCGGCGACTTCGGCGAAGGCGTCATTATACGCCTGCGAACCGACCGCAGGCGGCGCTGGCAGTCGGAACTGGTCGCCGCTGTCGAGCGTGAACGGCGTCACCCCGCCCCAGTAGGCGCCAAGAGAAAGATTGAAGTCGCCTGAAAACTCCGGCGTATTCGGGTCGGGCGTCCATTCGCCGATATTCGTGGCGCCGCCGTTGACAGGCTCTCCGAAAAAATTCGTACCGCCGTCGGCGACGCGGCCGCCATCGCCGAATTGCGGTTCGTTATCGCGCGAATTGTCATGCTTGCGGTTGCGCAGCATTTCTTTCGCCGCATCCATGCCGACGGCCTTGCCCTTGTTGATGGATACGCCGCTGTCCGTCAGCTGGTCCATGTCCGACCGCAGAAGGTCGCGCAGGCGTTCCTTCTGGTAGGGGTAGAGGGCTTTCAGCACATGATAAGCCGCATAGGAAATTGCGGCGTCTTGCGAGGCGCCGTTTTTCGGGCCTTTGACGCTGTTATAGGGCGCGTAGTCCTGTTCGAACGCGTTTGCGGCGTCGTAAACCGCGATCATGGTCATGGCGAGCGCGCGGCTGGTGCGCGTCGGCCCCCCCTGAAGGAACGGCACGTCGCCGGTGTCCGGGTCGGGCGTGTGATCGAGCGCGACGGAGTCGAGGGCGACTTCGTGCCAGAACTTGACCCGGTCCGCCGGTCCGCTGAGCGACGGAGCGGTGGTGTTGGTTTGCAAACGCTCAAGAACGCTGCGCGTCAGGGCCGATTTGCTGGTGCGGCCGAGATAGCCAAGCTTTTGCACCTCGTTGAATTTGGCCTCGCCCTCATCTTCATCCGGCGCGGCCGTTGCGGGCGCGCTCAAAAACGTCGGCGCCATCATCGCGGCCGCCATGACGGTGAATGACTTTAGCAACTTGTTCATCTGCTTAACTCCACTCCGGGCCGTCAACGAGGCCCATTTGATCGGACGCGCATTGGGCTGGCAAAGGGAATGACGTCATTCCCATTGCGGTTTTACGGGCGGATGACACGCGAACGCGACGCTCATTTGGGCTCCCCCTGACGGAAAATTTCTACCGCGCCGAGGGGTTCATTACAAGAATAACGCCGCGCGGAAATTTTAGATAATTGACATACATATCAATTTCAAACGAAGACTCGTGTGGTGGATTTTAGGTTCAGTTCCGCCGCACCGACAAAGCCTTCGCGCATAGCGGGTAAACGCCTTGCGTTTTTCCCGCCTCTGATATGTTATCGCCGCCGATCCTCTTTTCGATCCCGAAAATAATCGTAGTTAATTTCAACGCGCATTCCAGCGCCCAAGATATGCGAGCCATGAACAAAAGCTTATCGTTAGACGCAGTGATTTTCGATTGCGATGGGGTGCTGGTTGATTCCGAGGTGCTGGCGATCAGGGGAGAGCGCGGCGCGCTCGAAGAATTCGGGCTCCGTTACTCGCCGGAGGATTATGTCAGGAAATTTGTCGGCTTGCATGACGGCGCGTTTTTTGACGCGCTGCGCGAGGATTTCCGCGAAGCATTTTCAGCGGACGCGCCGGGCGACTTCGAGGAACGTATTCTCGAAGGGCGCGGGCGTGAGCGCCACGCGCTGCAGGTCATCGAAGGCGCCGCCGCCGCTATGCAAACGGTGAAAGCGCAGTTCGGGCGCATCGGCGTCGCCTCATCGTCGCGCGCGCATTTTTTGAAATCGAAACTGGAACGGACGGGGCTTTACGAATTCGCAGCGCCGCATGTTTATTCCGCTGACCTGGTCGCACATGGAAAGCCTGCGCCGGATATTTTTCTTTATACGGCGGAAAGGCTGGGCGTTGATCCGGCGCGATGCCTTGTGCTTGAAGACAGCGAGAATGGCGTCAGGGCGGGGCTCGCCGCAGGCATGACCGTCTGGGGTTTCCTCGGGGGCGGGCATATTTTTGACGGCCATGCTGAGCGTCTTCTCGGCGCGGGGGCCGAGAAATCTGTAAGCACGTTTGCTGATTTTATCAGTGCGCTTGACGCTCGGGCGTGAGCGGCGCCATGGGTACGCCATGACATTCGCATCCGACAACTGGGCCGGCGCCGCGCCGGAGATTTTAGAAGCGCTTTCGAAAGCGAATGAGGGCGCCGTCTCCGCCTACGGAACGGACGATCATACAAAGCGGGTTGAGGCCCGGTTCAGTGAGATTTTCGAGCGTGACTGCGCGGTTTATTTCGTCGCTACTGGCGGCGCGGCGAACGGGCTTGCGCTCTCGGTCCTGTCGCCGCCTTACGGCATGATCTTCTGCCACGAGGAAAGCCATGTGCAGATGGACGAATGCGCCGGGCCGGAGTTTCTGACCGGAGGCGCGAAGCTCATTCCTGTTGCCGGCGCAGGCGGCAAGATGACGGCGGATGGTTTCGTCAAGGCGCTTAAAGGCTTCCCGCATCGCCCGCCCCACGGCGCGCCGCCCGCCGTTCTGTCGCTGACGCAAGCGACGGAGTGCGGCACGCTTTATTCCGCAGACGAATTGAAAGCGCTTTGCGTTGCCGCGCATGAGGGCGGCATGACTGTCCACATGGACGGCGCGCGCTTTGCGAATGCTGCTGCGGCGTCCGGCGCATCACCGGCGGAGTTGACATGGAAAACGGGCGTCGATGTTTTGTGTTTCGGCGGCACGAAAAACGGCTGCATCGCCGCCGAGGCCGTCGTTTTTTTCGACCTGGCCATGGCGAAGGATTTCGAGTTCCGCCGCAAACGCGCCGGGCATTTGTGGTCGAAGATGCGGTTCATCACGGCGCAGTTCGACGCTTACCTGACAGATGGTCTGTGGCTCAAGCTCGCTGCGCACGCCAACGCGATGGCGAAACGTCTTTCGGGCGGGCTCGCCGCCATCGACGGCGTCGACATTTCCTATCCGACTGAAATCAACGAAGTCTTCGCCTGTTTTCCGGGCGATACGGCGGAGAAAATGCGCGCCGATGGCGAGCCGTTTTATCCGTGGATTACGCCGGGCGATCCGGCGGGCGGCCGCATGAACCGGCTGATCGCATCGTTCCGCACGACGGAACAAGATGTGGATGAATTTTTAGCTCGCGTGAAGCAATCTCTTTAAATTAGTCCTACGGATTATTGCCGTGTTGCCGCCTGATCAAGACATAGATGATAGAACGCCAATTTGGGACTATCTGCAGGTTTTCTGGATGGATACGGATCCAGAAATTCTATTCCCGCGGGTGGTAGATAAATGCGCAGCCTCGAAATACTCACTAGACGAATTGAAACAAATTTTCTGGAATGAAGTCGAGCCCGCTGTTGGTTTCAATATGTGGAGTATTGCTGGTGAGTGGGCTGGGTTCGATGTCGAATGGCTTGTTCAAAGAATACTGAAGAAAAGTCGATTTGGGAAACCTTTGCCAAATGTTTATCTAAGACCCCAGGCCAGAAACTGGTGGAAGCGACTGGCAGGTTCCATCGAAGCAAAGCGTGATTCTTTATCTAGAGAAGACCATTAGACTCAGGCTTTCATCCACCATTTGCGCGACCACCACGCGACCAGCGCGACCAGAACGAAAACCGCCGCAAGCGACATCCAGCCGAGCCACGGGCGCTCAATCACCATGGCGCCGATGCTGACGAAGACGAAAATTGGCGCCGTCATACCGGCGGCAGACGTCCACAGATAGGTGCGAAGGCGGACCGGCGCGAGCCCCGACCCGTAATTGACGACCGTATAAGGCACGAGCGGAATCATCCGCACGAAAAGCAGGAATGGCGCGCCGCGTTTTTCGACTGCAGTTTCGAACCGCGCCAGCATTTTCGCAGGCAACAATTTGTAGACAAGCGGCCGCCCCAGCCAGCGCGCCAGCATGAAGGCGATCACCGCGGCGATCATGGCGCCGATCCAGGTGAGAATGAATCCGTAGAGGCGGCCGAACACCATGCCGTTGGCGATGGCGACAGTTTCGGCCGGCAGCGGCAGAAAGGAAACGATGACCATGGCGAGGATCGCCATCGCCGGCGCCCACACGCCTGCGCTTTCGACCCACGCTTCATAGCGTTCGCCGTCCCACAGGAACGACCAGAAAGCAGGATCGAATATTTCCATCGGCGTTCAGCTTCAGCGTTTTTGAAAAATACGCAATAGGTTTGGCGATCAGGCGTCGCATTGATGAGTTCGCCGCCGGTAAGCGGGGCGCTTGCGCAGCATCAGGCGGAGAGCCAGCCCGCCGTTTCGCGCCGGGCGATGGTTTCGAGCAAGGCGATCATTTCCGGCGCGTCGTTGAGGCAGGGGAGAGCGGTGAAGGTCTCGCCGCCCGCCGCTATGAACGTCTCACGCGCCGCTATATCGATTTCTTCAAGAGTCTCGATACAATCGGAAACAAAGCCCGGCATGATGACCGCGATATTTTTGACGCCTTCGCCCGCCAGTTTTTCAATCGTGGCGTCCGTCGCCGGCTCCAGCCACTTCTCGCGCCCGAATTTCGATTGAAACGCCAGCGGTGCAAATTCTTCCGTCCACCCCATATGCTGGCGCAGCAGTCGCGCCGTCTTCGCGCAGTGGCAATAATAAGGATCGCCCGCATCGAAATATCGCTGCGGTATGCCGTGAAATGAAATGACCACACGCTCCGGCGCCCAGTGGAGCGACTGCAAATGCCGGTTCGTCACCGCCGCCAGTGCGGCGATATAAGCAGGCTCGTCATGAAACGCCGGCGCGATGCGTATCGCCGGCTGCCAGCGCATGGCTTTGACGGCGTCGAATACGGCGTCCGTCACGCTGGCTGTCGTGGTTGCAGAATATTGCGGGTAAAGCGGCACGATCAGAATGCGCGTGCAGCCCGCTTCTTTCATCGCTTCAAGGCGCGACTTGATCGACGGGTTTCCGTATCGCATGGCCCAGTCGACGGTCGCGTCGCCGAGCGCGGACGCCAGCGCATCGCTTTGTGCGCGCGTGTAATAGCGCAAGGGGCTTTCGTTGCTCTCCTCGCGCCAGATCTTTTTGTAATTGCGCGCCGTCGCAGCCGGGCGGACATTCAAAATCACGCCGTAAAGGATTGGCAGCCATAGCGCGCGCGGCAGGTCGACAATGCGTTCATCGCTCAGGAATTCGCGCAAATAGCGGCGAACCGCCCCGGCCTCCGGCGCTTCCGGCGTACCAAGATTGACCAGAAGGATGCCGATACGCTCTCGTGCGACCGCTGGATGGCCTTGAGGCGTGTGACTGCCTGTCGCCGTCTTTGCTGGATTATCGCCGTCCATCATGCCGCCATTCGGTGTCCCGGCAGATGCGGCCGGATATCGCGAAGATTTTCTCAGAATCCAAGCCTTTTGTCACAATAGTGAAACAAAAAAAATAGAGGGTGCCCGCGAATTCGAGGAGGCGCGCAGCGTGCGCCCCAACATGCGGCTGTCCAGCGAAAATTGGGCTGGCATTTAAGGAACGGGCATGGAAATCGACATCGGTTTATGGGCGGCGGTCGGGTTTATTCTCGCCGCCTATGCGGTCGTCGGCAACGATGCGCTGCAAACCCTTGGCCCGTTCATCAACTCCAACCGCAATTTGCCGTGGCAGGTTCTGTTCGCCTTTGCGGGAACAGTGCTCGTTGTCGTGTTTTTCTACGGCTATTTGCAAAGCGGCGGCGACCCGTCCTTCGGACGTCTCAATAACACGACCAAATATCCGATCTTCGAGCCGAAATGGTATCACGCCTTGCCGCCATTGGCGCTTTTTGTGCTGACGCGATTCGGTATCCCTGTTTCGACGACGTTCATGGTGCTGTCGATTTTCGCCACCATGGGCGGCATGTATTCCATGCTGACGAAATCGCTGCTCGGTTATGTGGTCGCGTTTATTGCGGGCGGCGTTGTCTACGCGATACTGGCGCCGACTCTTGAGCGATGGTTTTTGAAAACCCACGATCAACAGCACGCAATCGGCTGGCTGATCATTCAGTGGGCGATGACCGCATATTTATGGTCTGTCTGGCTGATGCAGGATTTCGCCAACATCTTCATCTTCCTGCCGCGCGGCGTGGATCCATCAGGCGGACCGGCGCTCAACCTTGCCGAGGCTATCCTCGCCATTGGCGCAATCCTTGTTCTTCTTGGCATTACCTTCTGGAACAAGGGCGGGCCGATCCAGCGCATCCTGCAGTCGAAAACGAGCGTTGACGACATCCGCTCTGCAGCGATCATCAACTTCGTCTACGCAACGCTCTTGTTCTATTTCAAGGAAATGAACAATATTCCGATGTCGACAACCTGGGTCTTCCTCGGGCTGATCGCCGGGCGTGAGTTCGCCATTGCAACCATCGACAAGGTCCGCACGGTCGGGGCGACCGCAAAAATCGTGATTTCCGACGCCGTGAAAGCCTTTATCGGGCTCATTGTCAGTGTCGTTCTCGCAGTGGGGCTGCCGATGGCGGCGGTTGCTCTTGGCGGCTAGCCTTCGTCCGCCGGATCTTTTTTCTTTTTGTAATTCGCGGCTTTGTCTTTGACGCGATAGCGCGCTTCGTCCTGACGGCGAAATTTCCGGCGCATGCGCTCTGCGCGATCCGCCTCATCGCCGTCTCTAGAGCGATAGGTGGGTTTAAGTTTTTGCTCGGCACGGACGTCCCGCATGGCGGCGCCGCCGCGCGCTGCGCGCTCTTTAAAGCGGTAGGACCGTTTTTTGACGCCCGTCGCTTCCTCCGGATCGTCGGTGAGCGCTAGGAAGCCTTTCAGCCCATCCGAGCCTGCCTCGGCGTTTTGCAGGTACCAGTAAAGGACGCCCGCAAAAACGGCGATGATCAATATAAACTCTAAAACATCCATCGACAGCTATCCGGCGCGTTAAGGCGGTCCAACAGGCAGTGACATTAGCCTCAAAGAACCCGCCTACAAAACTCGCGATTTACCATGCAATCGGCGTGCTAGGCCGCTGCAGCCCCCGATAGACGGCGCCCTTCAACCGCATTAAGCATGACGCCCATGGAATATCAGGGAAAATGGGCGCTGATTACCGGCGCATCGGCGGGCATCGGCGCGACCTTCGCGAGAAGCTACGCCGCCAAAGGCGCCAATCTCATTCTGGTTGCGCGCCGGGAGGACCGGCTGAGAGAGCTTGCCGCAGAGTTGGAGGGGGCGAGCGGCATCAAGGTTAAAATCATCGCCGCCGATCTCGCTGAAGACGCCGCACCGAAAATCATTTCCGGTGCGCTGGCGCAGGATGCGACGCCGGTCGATATTCTCGTCAACAATGCAGGCTACGGACTGCCCGGGTTTTTCACCGAAAATGCATGGACGGCGCACCGGGGTTTTCTGGAACTGATGATCAATTCCTACGTTCAGATGACCCGTGCTTTCCTTCCCGGCATGCTTGAGCGCAATTGGGGCCGGGTTATCCAGGTTTCGTCCGTTGCCGGATTGGTTCCCGGATCAGCCGGGCATACGCTTTACGGACCGTCGAAAGCATTTCTGGTCAGCTTCGCGCAATCGATTGCGGCGGAATGCGACGGGACGGGCGTTAATTCATCCGCCCTCTGCCCGGGCTTTACCTATTCCGAATTCCATGACGTCAACAATACGCGCGGGCTTGTCTCGCAGTTGCCGAAATACATGTTCATGAAAGCCGAACCGGTGGTTGAGGGCGCTATCGCTGCAGTCGAGCGCCGCCATGTGGTCTATGTGCCCGGCGCATGGAACAAGTTCACGACATGGCTCGCGAAAGCCCTGCCGCGGCCTTGGGCGCATGCTATGGTCAAAAACCAGTCGAAAAAATTTCGCAAACGCAAAGATAATTGACCGTTTGACGCGCAGAAAATGCGCCTGCAAACTCATGAAATCAGATTTACGAAGGGCGATTTATGATCCGTCAATTGATAGGCTTTGCGTTCGTGGTTTTGGCGGTGTGCGCCCTTTCAGGGCAAGGCGTGGCACAGAACGGCGATAGTTTCGAGTTCTGGCCAGGCGCGCAATATGACGAGGCGATTCCAACCCTTGAAGCGATCATTGGCCACAAGAATGGCGAGCGGATTACGCGGCCGGAGCAGGTCGTTGAATATTTCAAGGCGCTCGAAGAGGCGGCGCCAGAACGCATCCGTATCCGGGAGTATGCCCGGAGCTGGGAAGGCCGGCCGCTGATCTATGCGGCGATATCGTCGCCCGAAAATCTTGCGCGACTGGATGAGCTTCGCGACGGTATGAAAGCACTATCCGATCCGCGCATTACGAACCGGGCCGAAGCGGACAGGCTGGTTTCGTCTCTCCCCGGAACCACATGGATTGCATACGGCGTTCACGGCGACGAGATCTCATCTACGGACGCCGCCATCATGACTGCGTATCATCTTCTGGCGGCGCAGAACGATGAACGCATTGCAAAAATACTGGAAGAAACAGTCGTCTTCATTGACCCCGTACAAAACCCCGACGGTCGGGCGCGTTTCACACATAATTTCGAAATGGCCGAAGGGCTGGAGCCGCAATCGAGCCGGCTCGCGGCAGAGCGAAACGAGCCGTGGCCCAGCGGACGCACGAACCACTATTTCTTTGACATGAATCGCGACTGGTTTGCGATGACGCAGCCAGAAACAAAGGGACGGGTGAGGGCGCTTCTCGAATGGATGCCGCTGGTTTTTATCGACGCTCATGAAATGGGTTTCGACTCAACCTATTTCTTCGCGCCGGCGGCAAAGCCTTTCAATCCGAATCTCGATGAAGCGCAACTTGCGAATGCTGAACTGATCGGACGCAACAATGCGCGCTGGTTCGATGCGATTGGCGCAGATTATTATACGCGTGAGGTTTTTGACGCGCTCTATCCAGGCTACGGGGATTCCTGGCCGGCGCATTACGGCGCGATCACGTCAACTTACGAACAAGCCTCCGCGGGGGGCTTGCGAGCGCGCAAGTCGAGCGGCGAGGAGTTTCACTACCGCGATACTGTGCGCCAGCATTTCGTGACGTCGCTGTCGACGGCGGAAGTCACGGCAAACAACCGTGAAAAGTTCCTGCGAGATTTTTATGACTATCGGTCCTCAGCGATTGCCGAAGGGCGTTCTGATAGCGTGCGCAGCTATATTTTTCCTGCGAAGCGCGATCCAGCGGGCGCGGAAAAAATCGCGCGGCTTTTGACCGAGCAGGGCGCGGAAGTGATCCGTTCGAACGGCGCGTTTCAGGCTTGCGGCGCGCCTTACGAGGCGGGCGCCTTTGTCATTAATCTTAATCAGCCGTCAAAACGGCTGTTGCGCTCGTTGCTAGATGCGCAAGTTGAAATCGAACCGGATTGGCTGGCTGAGCAGGAGCGATTGCGCGCCAAAAACCTGCCGGATCAGATTTACGATGTGACGGCCTGGTCGCTTGCTCAGATGTTCAATGTAGAAATGAGTGCGTGCGGTTCATTGATAATCGCCGGAGATTTTTCTGTTTTTGACGGTGCGGCGACGGCCGGAAGCGTTTCCAATCCTGAGGCCAGTGTCGCATACCTTGTGAACTGGGGCGGTCGCCCTGCGGTGCGGTTTCTTGCGCACGCTTTCCGGCGAGGCCTGAGGGTTATGTCGACAGACGCAGCCTTCACGCTTGCCGATGGCGATCGACGTTTCAACGCCGGCGCGCTGATCTTCAAGGTGAGAGATAACCCGGATAATCTTGCCGCAATTCTTGCCGAGATCGCCGAGGAAACCGGAGCAGATGTTGTCGGGGTCAGTGATAGCTGGGTGACGGATGGCCCGAATTTCGGATCCGATAATGCCGGTTTGATGCCAGCGCCGCGCATAGCGATGGCTTGGGATGAGCCAACTTCAGGACTGTCTGCAGGCAATACGCGGTTCGTCATCGAGCGGCAATTCGATTATCCCGTGACAGTGATCCGCACAAGCCAGCTCGGCAGCCGCTATCTCGACCTCTTTGATGTGTTGATTTTGCCCGAAGCGGCAGGATCGTATGCTGATGAACTCGGCCCCGAAGGCGTTAAGCGGCTTCAGGGATGGGTGGATCGCGGCGGCGTATTGGTCGGCGCTGGCCGCGCCATGCGGTTTCTTGCAGACCCGGAGGTAAGCCTTCTCTCCGTACGACGGGAGAACGCCGCAAAGGACAGCAGCTCGGCGGGCGGCGGCGAGGGCGCGACGGTTGATGGCCGTCTGATCGAGACGGAAGAAGGCTATCTCGCATCCGTGGAGCCAGGCCAGGAGCCGCCTGACGCATCCGCCGGCGTGCTCGTCAAGGCGACTGTGGACAGTGATCACTGGCTTGCAGCAGGCGTCGCGCGCGAATTGCATGTGCTGGCGCGCGGCGGTGATATCTACACGCCGGCTGATCTCAACAGCGGAGTTAATGTCGTTCGGTTTGCGGGACCTGACGAGCTTGTCGCCGGCGGACATTTATGGTCGGAAACGCGCGATCAACTCGCCTACAAACCGTTTGCGATCGTTGAGCGGCGCGGCGCCGGGCAGGTGATCGGTTTTACACAGGATCCGAATGCGCGCGCCTATCTTGACGGGCTCAACGTCATCTTCATGAACGCGGTGTTTCGTGGTCCGATGCACGCATCGCCGCCGCGCTAGGAGTCAGGCGGTCTTCTCCGCCCAGACGCGGTGTTCGGCGTCGAGCTCATAGGCGGCCATGGCGGCGAGGGTAACGATGTCGGTGACGCCGGCGCCGACCTGCGCAATCTGAACGGGACGTTCAAGGCCGATGAGAACAGGGCCAAGCACCAGTGCGCCGCCGATTTCACCGAGGAGTTTCGTTGAGACAGCGGCGGAGTGCACGCCGGGCGTGATCATAACGTTGGCCTCGCCTTTCAGGCGCGAGAACGGGTAAACGCCCCGGAGTTTTTCATTGAGCGCCATGCGCGGGGTCATCTCGCCTTCATACTCGAAGTCAATATCGCCCCGCTTGTCGAGCAGTTCGACGGCGCCGGCGACGCGGCGCGAATGCGCCGTATCCGGGTTGCCGAAATTGGAATAGGAAACGAACGCAACCTTCGGCGGGAAACCCAGATGCCGTGCGGCGTGAGCAACTTGCACAGCGATTTCGGCGAGCTCTTCAGAGCTTGGCAGCTCCGTCACGTTTGTATCCGCCACGAACAATGTCCGGGTTTTCGTCAAGATAATCGATACGCCGATCATCCGTTCGCCGGGGCGCGGATCGAGCGCCAGCTGCACATTCGACAGCGCGACGTCATAGTGGCGCGTGATGCCCGTGACCATGCCGTCGGCATGGCCCTGCGCCAGCATGCAGGCGGCGTAGACGTTGCGGTCCGTGTTCACGAGGCGAACGGCGTCGCGATAGAGGTAGCCTTTGCGTTGCAGGCGCTTGTAAAGGTAGTCCGTATAAAGATCGCTATGTTGTGACGTGCGGGAATGGTAGGTTTCGAATTTGTGATTGACGGGCAAGCCGGCGTCGGCGAGTGCGTTTTTGATCTTGTCGTCACGCCCGATTAGTATCGGCGTCCCCAGCCCTTCCTGCTGAAAGGCGTAGGCGGCGCGCACAACGGCTTCTTCTTCGCCCTCGGCGAAGACAATGCGTTTCGGCGTCTCGCAGCCTCTAAGCGAGGAATAGATCCTCTGCAGGAACGATGCTGACGGATCGAGCCGAGCAGCCAGCGTGTGTTTGTAGGCATTCAGGTCTGTAATAGGTTTGCGCGCAACGCCCGTATCGACAGCGGCTTTCGCAACGGCGGGCGGAATTTCCGATATCAGCCGTGGGTCGAACGGCGTCGGGATGATGTAGCCGGGTCCGTATTTGAGACGCTTGCCATAGGCGGCGGCGACTTCGTCCGGCACGTCCTCGCGTGCGAGTTTTGCAAGCGCTTCGGCGCAGGCGATTTTCATTTCCTCGTTGATGGTGCGCGCCCGCGCATCAAGCGCGCCGCGGAAAATATAAGGAAAGCCGAGAACATTGTTCACCTGATTGGCGTAGTCCGAGCGGCCGGTCGCGATGATGGCGTCATTGCGTACTTCGCGAATTTCTTCAGGCAGGATTTCCGGCGTCGGGTTCGCCATGACGAAAATAATCGGGTTCTTCGCCATGGATTTGATCATGTCCTTGGAAATCGCGCCGGCGACCGAGAGACCGAGGCAGACATCGGCGCCGTCCATGGCTTCGGCAAGGCTGCGCTTGTCAGTGGCAACTGCGTGCGCCGAACGCCACTGATCCATACGCTCTGTACGCCCTTGGTAAAGAACGCCTTTGGAATCGCAGACGAGCGCGTTCTCGGGCGGCAGCCCCATGGCCTTGATCAGTCCGATCACCGAAAGCGCCGACGATCCGGCGCCGGAGACGGCGACCTTGATGTCCTTGATCGACTTGCCGGTGACGTCGAGCGCGTTCAAGAGGCCCGCAGCAGCGATAATCGCGGTCCCGTGCTGATCATCGTGAAAGACCGGAATGTCCATCAGCTCTTTAAGGCGCTGTTCGATAATGAAACTTTCCGGTGCCGCGATGTCTTCCAGATTAATGCCGCCGAAAGCGGGTCCGAGATATTTGACGGCGTTGATGAACTCATCAGGGTCTTTGGTGTCGACTTCGATGTCGACGCTGTCGATGTCGGCGAAGCGTTTGAAGAGAACCGACTTTCCTTCCATCACCGGCTTGGAGGCGAGCGCGCCGAGATCGCCCATGCCGAGAATCGCCGTGCCGTTAGAGATGACGGCGACCATATTGCCTTTGGAAGTGTAATCATAAGCGCAGTCTGGATCGTCGGCGATTTTCTGGACCGGCACGGCGACGCCAGGCGAATAGGCGAGCGACAGGTCGCGCTGGGTGGCCATGGGCTTTGTTGGCGTGATCTCCAATTTGCCCGGCTTGCCGCGGCTGTGAAAATCGAGCGCTTCCTGATCGGTGAATTTTGTTGAATTGTCGTCCATGACCGTCTCTTTTATGCCTGCCTAAGCGCTTACGCCGCCTTTAGGCGTGACGCAAGGAAACGGCGGGTTCGATGAAGATCAGGCTGAAACGCGCCTATGAGGCGCCGGCGAAAGCAGACGGGAAGCGAATACTGGTGGAGCGTCTCTGGCCGCGCGGCGTGACGAAGGATGCCGCGAAGCTCGATGAGTGGTTCAAGGAAATCGCTCCAAGCCCGGACTTGCGAAAATGGTATGGTCACGATCCAGAGAAATGGCCGGATTTCCAAAAACGATACCGCGCGGAACTGAAAGCCAACAAGGGAGAAGTTGCAAGGCTGCGCGCTCTTTGCGAAGCAGGCGCGGTGACGTTTGTATACGCGGCGAAAGATGAAGAACGCAACAGCGCGGCTGTGCTGAAAGCGTATCTTGAAAGCGCCCGCAGTTAAAAGTCAGTCAAGCGATCCTTTCCCGGAAATTTACCGTGAGAAGGCTTGAGCGCACGCGTAGCTCGAAAGTGGAATTCCTGCGTACAGTGTGTCCTTATTTGCTACGCGCCGGGTACAGAACCGCAAGATATTGATTTTCGCATTTAACTCGCATAATACTTTTCGGATTATTTTACGTCACACGTAGTCAATATTGAGAACAAGGTTGAATGAGATGCAGATAAGATTGTTAGCGATTTTTTTTGGACTTCTGGGTTGCTTTACTTGCGCGCTCGCCGCTGAGCATGATCCAACGCCCGCTCAGATGCGAGAAGATCTGGAATTCATGAAAACGGAATGGGTTGGAGGCAACAAGTGGCTGACGCCATCAGAACGCAAAAGCGCTGTTAATCAACTTGATGACCTTATCGCAAGAGCGGACGAGCTTAGTGTCGGCGAATTTGTCATGGGCATTATGAAAGTCAACGCCGTTCAAAATAACGCGCATACGCTTGCGGCCCTAGGTTACATGGAAACATTCGACCGGCTGCCTTTGCGGTTCTGGCGATTTTCAGACGGACTTTATGTTGTAAAGACACACCCTGATTACACCAAATATCTGGGGGCGAAGGTAGAGTTCTTCGGCGGAGATGTAACGGCTGATGATGCCTTTAGCATGATGAAAGAATATGTCGCCGGAAACGACTCCTGGAAAACCTATCTGGCGACGGTGTGGCTTGACAGGCCTGACATGCTGCACGCGCTGGGGCTGACAAGAGACCCGGGCAGAGTTTATCTGACGTTGCGCCTTCAGGATGGAAGCGGCGAGCGTGCGGCGTTTCCAGCGGTTTCGGAAGCGGTCCGTGAGTATGTTTATTTGCAGCCATGGAAAGAAGCGATTCATAGAACGAAGAGCGAGTCAGAGGCGGAGCCCGAAAGTCCTGATAGGGCGTATTGGCCCCACGTCTTGGATCCGGTTGAAGAACGCCCCGCTTATCTCTCTAGGGATGACCGTATCTTTTATGAGCTTATGCCGGAGTTCCAGGCAGCTTATATGCGCGTTGAGCGCATTAGTAATTTCGGCGAGCCTGGCAGCCTGGAACTTGCGCTTTTCGATTTGATGGAAAGCCTGTCGGAAGATGAGCCGCAAAACGCCATTCTTGATCTTCGATATAATCAGGGTGGAAACTTTCTTCAAATGGTCGGGTTTTCGCAAGCGCTGCCGAAATTTACGTCTGATGACGGGAAGATTTTCATTTTGGTCAATCGCGCCACATTTTCCGCTGCGCTAGTTACAATCGATATGATTGTAAAACACGCAGGCCGGCATCGTGTGGTTTTGGTTGGGGAGCCGGTCGGCGACTTTCCTCAGTTCCGTTCTGAAGGCGATCACGTGATCTTGCCGCATTCCGGTATTTACGCCGTTTATTCCACGGGCCGCCACGATCTTGTCGACGGCTGTGAGGAAAACGAAGAATGCTGGTGGGGGGCGCGGGTGTTCGAGACCGGAATGGGAGCCATTGAGCCCGATATCAGGATCAAGGAAGCCTATGCTGACTATGTCTCAGGGCGTGATCTATATCTCGAGGCGATTGCAAGGGCGCTCAAGTAAGCAAGTAAGACCGGCAAATTTTGCCTTTTACGGTGGCAATAGGCCTTTCGTCCATCCGTCACATCTTGTGCGCTTGGCTCTGGCTGATTAGTTGAGGGTGTAGTCAGCCAGGCCAGATATGTTTATTCAGACCGAAGATACCCCGAATCCGCAATCGATGAAATTTGTTCCCGGCCAGCCGGTGCTGGGCGATGGTGCGCTGGGGATTGATTTTCCCACCATGGAATCGGCCGCCGCTTCGCCGTTGGCGCAAACCCTGTTCGAGACAGACGGCGTCATGGGCGTTTATCTCGGCGCGGACTTCATCACGGTGACCAAAGCCGAAGCGGTTGAGTGGATGCATATCAAGCCGGCAATCCTCGGCGCCATTGCTGATTTCCTAACGGCGGGTTTGCCCGTTGTGACCGAAGGGATGGAAACAGGTTCTGGCAAACCGGCGACGCCGCTCGAAGATTACGAGGGCGAAGACCGGGAGGTTGTCGAACAAATCATCGAGCTGATAGAAACGCGCGTGCGCCCCGCCGTCGCGGCGGATGGCGGCGACATAGTCTTTAAGCATTTCGAGCCGAAAACCGGAGTCGTCTTTCTCGCCCTGCAGGGCGCCTGTGCAGGCTGCCCGTCATCAACCATGACCCTGAAGTCCGGCATCGAAAACATGCTGAAGCACTATGTGCCCGAAGTCGCCAGCGTCGAAGCGGTGATGTGATCAACTGGATTTAAGGGAAGGAATACCGGCAGGGCGATCTTGGCGAAGATTGCGCTGCTTGCCTGCTCCGCTATACTGGTAAATAGTGCTAATCGACTTAATTAAGGTCCTTTTATTGCGGCGCGGTAAGTCGGCGCAGCCGGAGAATGTGTTGATGAAGATGGTCTGTTCTTTTCGGGTTTGCTGGCCCGCCTTGTTGTTGCTGTCCGTGGTTTCGTTTTGTGCAAAAGCGCAAGAAGCGCCAATGACGGATGCCGACTGGCGAAAAGACATCGACCAGTTGGAGCAAATTATTAGGGAGACGCACCCGGATCCGTTTGTCGCTGTAAGCGAAGCCGATTTTGATGCTGCCGTTGATTCACTGAAGCAGCAGGTTCCAGGCCTGTCGCCGCCAGAAATTTTCATCGGCATGGAGGCTTTGGTTGGTATGCTGAATGATGGTCATAGCGGCATGGTTTCCACCTTCACATACCCGACGGTGGATGACGCCGAGCCGAGAAGCGCGCCTCGCCCGGAACTTTCCCTGAGCAGTCTCCCGGTAAAGTTCAACAGCTTCGCAGACGGCGTTTTTATAACGGCAGGGACCACGCAATACGCTGATCATATCGGAAAAAAGCTCGTCTCGGTGAACGGCGTTTCGGTTCAAGAGGCTATAAGTAAAATTAATGATGCTACACATTACGATAATGAATATAGCGCAACCTCAATCGCAATGTCTTATCTTACCTCGCCCAGCGCTCATGCCGGGCTTGGCTTCGGCGCTGCCGGAAAAACCCTGCTGGTGCTGGAAACGAGCGATGGGAACACGCAAAGCGTCGAACTTGAGCCGTTGGGCGTCGGGCCAGTGGCGTGGCAAGGTTATGATTTTCGCAACAATACCGGCGCTAATGACGACCTGAAATGCGGTCCGGAAAGGCAATATTGCCAGTTCTATCTTGCAAAGAAAAATATCGTTTATGTTCGCATCGATGCGATTGCAAATAACGACGACTATCCGCTCGCAACATTTATGCGCGAAGCAAAAGACCTGGCGGAGCGGCGCAACAGCCGAATTGTCATTGACTTGAGGGACAATCCTGGCGGGACGGGAGATTATAATCGCTCCATACTTCATGCCATTTTGCAATCGGCGGAATTGAATCAATACGGGCGTTCTTTTGTGCTGATCAGCCGCAGAACGTTTTCAGCTGCGCAGCTTCTGGTCTCGAGTTTGGAGTTTCATGCCCGGGTTATTTTCGTCGGACAGCCTACGGGCGCACGCCCGACGCATTTTGGCGACGCTGAAATGTTTAGACTGGAGAAGAGCAGCCTCGGCGTTCGAATATCTACGGTAAAGCATTCAAGCCCGATCCCCATTGACCGTCGGCAATCGACATCGCCGCACTACGCCGCCCCGTTTTCAGCTTCAGATCATTTTACGGGGCGCGACCCTGCGCTCGAATTCATCAATGCGGCGCCCAGGGAAATTGCAGTTATGGACCTCGCTGAACATTCCTTGCGTGAGGGCGGCGGCTTTGCATTTTACTATATACTGATCAAGGAGCTTGGAGCGCCGGATGCGAAAAAGCACTATTACGCCGATGACGTGTTGAGACTCGCGGAAGCGCTGGTCGCAGAGGGAGACGCGGACGCCGCAAGTATGGCGCTGCAGATCGCTTCATTCGTTTATCGAAATGACAACCGCTTTGGAGAGGCGCTCGCCAGGCTGCAGTAACAGCTTATTCCGGCGTTGCATGACTATCTAGCAGAGTTGAAATCGCGAGAAATATGCGCGATGTCTGACATTGAGTTTTCTGCGAGCCAGTGAAGCGGGCAACATGAAATACGTCATCATCGGCAAGATCGGGCCCAATTGGGGCGATGATCCGAAGGCGCGCGTCGCCGCCGTGCACGAAAAGCTCGACGCACTGAACATCACGCTCGAAACGGTTTATTACACGCAAGGTGCCTACGACTTTATGGAGGTCGTTGAGGCGGAGCCGAAAGCAATGCTTGCGCTTTCGCTTTGGTGCAAAACCAAAGGGTATGGCGAGCTAAATTCCATGCCGGCCTTTTCCATGGAAGCCGTTACCAGAGCTATATCGGAATAAGCGCCTAAAACCGGCCGGACCTTGGCATCTGTTGCGAAAAAGAGCACAACGATTCGCGAGTGAGATAGTTCAGGAGCGCGCGCCTATGTCTGACAAGATGATCAATGATGAAGCTCTCGACATCGTATTTCGCGACGCGCGCACGCGAAATGGATGGGAAGAACGGAAGGTCACTACGACGCTGATGCAGGCAGTCTATGATCTCATGAAATGGGGTCCCACATCGGCGAACTGTTCGCCCGCACGATTTGTTTTCGTAACTTCTGACGAAGGCAAGCTTCGTCTGAAGCCGCATCTCGACAAGGGCAATGTGGCGAAGACCATGGCGTCGCCCTGCTGCGTCATTATCGGGCACGACATGGAGTTTTATGAAAAGCTGCCGCAGCTGTTTCCGCATACGGATGCGCGTTCGTGGTTTTCGGGCAACGACAAGAAGATCGCTGATACCGCGTTTCGGAATGGTACTTTGCAGGGCGCCTATTTCATGATTGCAGCACGCTCTCTCGGTCTTGATTGCGGACCAATGTCAGGTTTTGACAACGCGGGAGTCGATGAGGAGTTTTTTAAGGGTACGTCTGTCAAATCGAATTTCATTTGCAGCATCGGCTACGGAACGGATGAGAACTTGTTCCCGCGCAGCCCGCGGCTTTCCTTCGATGAAGCATGCGAGATCGTCTGATTGCGTCCGATGAAGCAACGGCTGGTCGCCATTGCGCGCGCCGCGAGACTCCTTCCGGCACTCGATGCCGTCAGGTTTTTGCTTGCGAAACGTGAAAGCGCAAAGAATAACCGCGAATTTCTCGACGCAAATCCTGGCTTCTCTCCGCCGCCCTTGTGGTGGATGCATGATATGTACAGGCATACCTGCTACGCGCTTTACTGGCGAACCGGGCGGGAAACGGCGGCGGCGCTGACGTCGAAAATCGACAAGTATCTAGAAGGTTCAGCGCCCAAGGTCGCCGATTGGGGCTGCGGCCTCGCCCGCGTTATCCGGCATTTGCCGGAACGGTATGAGCGTTTCGGTTTTGACTATAACGCTGATGCGATTGAATGGGATGCGCAGCATATTGATGGCGTCAGATTCGCCAGGAACAATCTTTCGCCGCCGCTTCCTGCAGAAGACGTTTCTTTTGATGCGCTTTATGCATTGTCTGTTTTTACTCACCTTTCCGCTCAGGCCCACCAAGATTGGGTGAAGGAGATTTACCGTGTTCTTGCGCCGGGCGGTGTTTTCCTCGGCGCGTTTCATATGGCGCTGAATCCCGATCAGCTTCTCCCTGAAGAGCAGGCTCAGTTCGATGCAGGCGAACTGGTGGTGCGCGGCGGTGTCAGGGAAGGATCGCGCATCTTTGTGGCGTATCACCCTGAAGCTTATATTCGCGCGTTGTTGTCGGCGGGGTTCGAGATTCTCGAAGGCCCGACGCAGTTTTTCGGTCAGTCACTGTGTGTCGCGCGAAAGAAGCCGTGACGCGCCCCCCCGCGGGCGGTTAGGAAGAAGCCATGTATGTCATGGGTCTCGATACGGCGCTGAAGCGGTGTTCCGTCGCTATTCTGCGCGAGGGCGAAGTGCTGGCGGATGAAAGCGCAGGCATGGAGCGCGGCCACGCTGAGCATCTGGCGCCGATGGCGTCTGCAGCCTTGTCAAAAGCCGGGTTAGGGGTGCGTGATCTTGACCGTGTCGGTGTTGTCGTTGGCCCAGGCGGTTTTACGGGCGTGCGCGTGGCGCTCTCGTTTGCGCGCGGCCTCGGTGTCGGGACCGGGATCGAAATTGTCGGCGTTACGTCACTGGCGGCGCTTGCTGCGGATGTTGACGTGAATTCTGAACTTGTCGCGCCGGTAATCGATGCGCGCCGCGGGCAGGTTTATGCAGCGCTTTATGACGGCGCGGGCGCTTGCATCCTCGCGCCCTTCGTCGAGACGCCTGAGCATGCCCTCGAATGCTTGCATGAAGCCGCCGGCAACAAAAAATTCGTACTGACGGGATCCGGTGCGCCGCTGCTCGATCAGTCTGCAGATGGCGGTGCGGAGATTGATGCAAAGACGGTTGCGCGCATTGCGGCTGGCGCGCCGTTGCCGGCGGGCCCGCCCGCACCGCTTTACTTGCGCCCGCCGGATGCAAAGCCCGGCAAGCCTGGCGTTTTTGAAATGGGCGCGCCATCGTGAGCGGTTGGCGCGTCTGGACCGCTTCGCCTGCAGACTCTGAATTGCTTGCAGCGCTGGAAGCGCAGGCGTTCGCGGCGCGAAGCTGGGGGGCGAAAAGCATCATGGCGAGCTTTCAGGCGAGTGGTGTGGCGGTCTTGCTGGGCGGCGAAAATGATGAAGCGCCAAGAGGTTTCGCCCTGTGGCGCGATCTTGGGGAAGACGCCGAGTTGCTGACGATTGGTGTTGTTCCGGAAGCGCGCCGACGGGGACTTGGCGCAAGTCTGTTGAACGCAGTGCTCGAACGGGCGAAGACCGCCGGCGCAGAGAAAGTCTATCTGGAAGTAGCTGATGAAAACCCCGCGGCGCTGGCGCTCTACACAGGGGCCGGGTTTTCAACAATCGGCGCACGTAAAAGCTATTATCGCGACGGCGGGGACGCCGCCGTCATGGTCTGCAGCTTGTAATCATTCTCAATTTTTCGCTTTCGAGTTGCGCGCAGGGCCAAGCGCGACGATAAAGGCCCCGCTCGCAAAGGACGGATACGGGAGAGCGCCGATGGACAGGCTCGAAAAACTCTGCATCGACAAAGGCATGCGCATGACCGAACAGCGCCGCGTCATCGCGCGCGTGCTGTCTGTCGCCGAAGATCACCCGGATGTTGAGGAAATCCATCGCCGTGCGAGCGAGATTGATGACAAGATCTCCATCGCCACGGTTTACCGGACCATGCGACTTTTTGAGGAGGCGGGCGTCGTTGAGCGCCACGACTTTCAGGATGGCCGCGCGCGCTATGAAGAGGCGACCGAAAGCCATCACGACCACCTCATCGATCTGAAATCCGGCGAGGTCATTGAGTTCGTCAATGAGGAAATCGAGGCGCTTCAGAAAAAGATCGCCGAGGAGCATGGGTATAAGCTTGTGGATCACCGCCTTGAGCTTTACGGCGTGCCGATGAATAAGGCGAAAGATTAAGCGCACCCCTCAACATAGCGAGCCGGACCGTCCGTTCCGATACGGAATGACGTGACAACGTCACTATCGTCGGTTTCGAATACGGCAAGCAATTCATCGCCTAAATCGACGAATAAGTCATACCTTGAACCAACATAGAAGTTGGGTTTCAGAGTTGAATCTGGATAAAGTGCTTTTACTTCTTTTAATTTCATGCCTACTTGAGCGCCTTCAGGCGTTTGTATGTTAGAAACGCTAACATCAATGCGATGCACGTGCCCTTGGACAAACATGATAGCGACATCAAAACTGTTCTCGGCAATGCCAAGATAATAACAACCAGATTCATCTGGACCGATATTTTCTTGACCATGCAATCCGCTAGGAGCCGCGTCGTTGGCTTCTTCTTGGGTCATGCCAAACTGCACGCCGCAATAACCAGCAGCGGATATCTCATTACAAATTTCCCATAGAGCGAGTTGAGCTCCGGCGGTCGTAGAGACAGTTGAATGGGATTTTGCGAGCGTGGTTGTCGGTGCGATTGAAACAAGCCAAAGCGCTAGAATTAACAGAACAAATTTTGTGACTTTCATCAGCACGGTCCCGACCTTTTCGAGGGCAGTATGATAAATCCGAGCAAATGCAATCTCCTAGCCCCGACTTAACCGGATCGTTCAAATTACAGCCGGAAATATTGACTTTTTTAAAGTAAACTGGCTAGTGTACCTCCAGCGAGCAGCCTAACGCCGGAGGAACCCATGGCGTCTCTACGCGAGCTTTACCCGATCCCAGACATCGATCCGTGCTGGACCGTTCCCCAGAATTTCGAAGCGTCCTTCGACTGGGAATATGACGACGGCCGCAAGCAGATGATGCACCTTTATCAAAAGGGCAAGGACATGCAGTGGGATGCGCTCAACCGCATCGACTGGACGCTTGAGCTCGACGAAGAAAATCCGATGGAATTGCCCGACGAGTTGAGCGGGATTTACCACACGCCGCTCTGGGCGAAGTTCAACGACAAGCAAAAAGCTGAATTTCGCCGCCATAGCCAGTCATGGACAATGTCCCAGTTCATGCAGGGCGAACAGGCGGCGCTGATTTGCGCGGCGAAGATCGTGCAGCAGGTGCCGGACCTCGACGCCAAGTTTTACGCCTCAACGCAGGTCATGGACGAGGCCCGTCACGTCGAGGCGTACAAGAAATATCTCGGCGTGATGGGCGTTGCATATCCGATGACCAAGCCGCTGCAAACGCTGGTCGACCAGGCGCTCCGCGATTCCCGGTGGGATATGACGTACCTCGCCATGCAAGTGGTCATCGAAGGGCTGGCGCTCGCCGCCTTCGGCAATATTCGCGACATTTCAAAGAACCAGTTATCGCAACAGGTCAACGCCTATGTGATGGAAGATGAATCGCGCCACGTCGCCTTCGGGCGTCTGACGCTAAAGGAATATTACCCGCAGTTGACGCAAAAAGAACGGGATGAGCGCGAAGAGTTTCTGGTTGAAGCCTGTTATCACATGAGGGACCGGTTCGAGGCGCGTGAGCTATACGAGCATCTTGACCTGCCAGTTGATGATGTGGTTGAGGCGCACCGTCATTCTGAATTCCAGCGCAAATTCCGCTCCATGCTGTTCCAGCGCATTGTGCCGATCGTCCGCGATATTGGTCTGTGGTCTGATAAAATCCAGGCGGCTTACGCCGAGATGGGCGTCATTGGTTTTGCCGACACCGACTACAACGCCCTGTCGGCGAATGACGAAAAGCGCGCCGAAGAATTCGATGAGATCAACAAGCAAAAACGTCAGGCATATGTTGAGGAAGTTGCTGCGCTCGGCTCGTCCGGCGTAGCGGCAGCGGAATAGAGCCGCCCTAGCTGGATGTCGGGCAGTAGGCAGCGGCGACAATCCGCGCCTGCTTTGGTTCCTGTACGATCAGCGCGCAGCCTTCGCCCGCAGCGGGCGGCTCGGCGGTCAGTTCCGAACCGCGTTTCAGGATGACGCCGAGTGGGCGCAGTCCGGTAACGATATTGACTTCTTCAAATGTGCGTCCGGCGTTTTCGCCGCGCGGAATGGGCGTGGTCGCGTGTTTTTTAAATGTGACCAGAAAAGCGTTCCCGCCGGAATCACTTCTCCCAACTCGAAAAAGCACGCCATTATCATTGGCGCTGGTTTCGACTTCAGCCCGGTTTTTACGGGAAGCGGCTTCATTAATCAGCGTCCTGATCTTGTCGCCGGAAGAGCCGACGGCTTCCGCCGACCCGTCTATGACGGCCTGCGGCGTATAGACTGAACTGCGATTTCGAAGCGCCAAGTTGTAGCTTTTCTGCCGCTTGGTATAGGCGGGGTCGGCCCAAGGGTCCGCCCAGCGGCCGTTTTTGGTGTTCAGCAAATTCCAGTAATCGACATGCCAGCTGAGTGCGATAACGTCTTTCCGAGCCGCCAGATCAGGCAGCAATTTCGCAGCCGGCGCGCAGGAGCTGCAGGCTTGCGAAAGGAACATCTCGACGACGACAGGGGACTTCGTAGCGGGCGCCGCAGCATTGTCGGTCTGACGCGCAGCAATTGCGGCATCATCGGCTGAGGCCGCCGACATCGTCAACGAGACCAGAACACCGGCTAATCCCAAAATAAATCGCCCGAAACACTTCATACTGGAGCCCTTACAAGAGAATATTACGCATTCTCCCTCCCCGCGCACAATTTGCGCCGCCGATAATATGAGATCAAACCAAGGTTTCTCACAAGCGCGCGAGGGCGGTGATTGCATCGGGGCCTTTCGGCCTCTAAATACCGGCGCTCGTTCAGT
>MRWG01000513.1_pt1 | contig 42123 bp, 34 predicted proteins | sample 1013341 | NCBI WGS metagenome assembly MRWG01 (sample SAMN06117577, study PRJNA244670) | biofilm metagenome | biome: Water; feature: Cathode Biofilm; material: Biofilm; isolation source: microbial consortium enriched at the cathode of a solar microbial fuel cell | place: USA: District of Columbia ... | reverse complement strand
GACCGCGGTGCCTGGTATTTTCAGCGCTACGTGCCGCACCTGCCCGTGGCGCAGGAGTTCGTGCTGTTCAATCGAAGCTGGTACAACAGAGCCGGCGTTGAGCGGGTAATGGGGTTCTGCGACGAGACGGAGTACGAGGAGTTCATGGAGACGGCGCCGGATTTCGAGCAGATGCTGGTGCGTTCCGGCACCAGGCTCTTCAAGTACTACCTTGATATCAGCCGCAGCGAGCAGAAGATGCGACTGAGGGATCGTCGAAAGGACCCGTTGAAGCAGTGGAAGATGAGTCCGATCGATGCCGAGGCCGTCAAGCGCTGGAGCGACTATAGTGCCGCGCGCAACGATATGTTTGCGCGGACCCACAATGCCGTCGCGCCCTGGACTGTGGTTCGGGCCGATGACAAAAGAGTGGCGCGCCTCAATCTAATTCGCGACCTGCTGTCGCGTCTCCACTATGGCGACAAGAAGGCGGCTCTGCTGGACCCTGATCCGCAGATTGTGTTCAGCTACGGTGAACATCACCTAGAGGACGGAACCATCGCTCCCTAGCTCCTCCCGATGTCATTGACAGGTGAGCATCGGTGAAGGCCCGCAGTCGGCAGGGGGTCTTGGCAGGGGGTCTCCAGCGGTAGAGTGGGAACCAATCCGCCGGCGCGTCGTTTGAAAATGGGATCTCGCAAGATCCGCTGTCAGGCGACACCGGAGGAAACGCCCGTGAGTTACGCCCGCTTTGGCACCATGATCGCGACTTCGACTGTCGTGATGTTCGGCCTGATGTACCTGAACTCCTATGCCGGTGATCACGTCTGGTTCAGCCAGACGCGGATGTGGATGGCCTTCGTCATGGGCGCCACCATGGCGGTGGTCATGCTGTCCTTCATGCTGGCAATGTATCGCAGCAAGGCGGCCAACGCCGCGATATTCCTGGGCAGCATCGTGGTCTTCGCCGGCGCCTTGTGGCTGGTGCGCAGCCAGGAGACGGTGGATGACGTTTCATTCATGAAGGCGATGATCCCGCACCACTCCATCGCCATCATGACGAGCGAGCGGGCGCACATCCGCGACCCGCGGGTCCGAGAGTTAGCGGACGAGATCATCAGGGCGCAGGTGCGCGAGATCGAGGAGATGGAGCGGCTGATCGCCGATCTCGAGAAGAACCCGCTGCCGACGAGTGCGAGCGACCTGGCGCCCCTTGACCCTTCGCAGGTTTTGTCTGCGCGTTAGGTTCTGGGAAATTCGGTGCTGGGAAGAGTGCGCCGGATTCGCCAGTGCACACCGCTCCCACGTCTTTGGCTGCTAGATTGTGTCTCCTAGAAGAACAGGCGTAGGCCGACGACGAAGGAGAGCGCGTCGACCTCGCTGCCTTCGTCCCGCGTGATGACGGCGGTGTCGAAGAGGCCGCTCTCGTAGTGGACGCCGAAATTGGGGGCGATGACTATGAGTGCTGGCCAGGCGTCCGGCCGGCTTGCCGGCGCGACCGGAGAAAAAACGCTTCAAAGGCGAAAATTAGGCCGACACCGACGATTGAGACCACGACGATCAGCGGGTCGGATTGCACTTTCATGGCAATGAAGGCGCTTAGCACCACGGCGTCGAGCACGATTGCGCCGAGAAGCACTGCTGTGTTCGCGCGGACTTCCCCCCGTAGGTGGCGGAAGACGCCCCAATGCACCGCAATATCCATGATCAGATAGAAGATGGCGCCGAGGGAAGCTATGCGGGTGAGGTCGAAAAACACCGTTAGCAGGGAGGCGATAATCACGGTATAAACCAGCGTGTGCTTCTGGATGCGTCCCGGCATACCGAAGTGCCGGTGCGGGATCAGCGCCATATCGGTTAGCATTGCGAGCATGCGTGACACTGCGAAGACGCTGGCGATCAGACCTGACGCGGTGGCGACGATCGCCAACACCACCGTGAACCACAGGCCGTATTCACCGAACGCCGGGCGCGCGGCCTCGGCGAGGGAGAAGTCCTTAGCACGGATGATCTCTGGAAGGCTCAGACTGGCACCGACCGCGAATGCTACCAGCGTGTAAATGACGACGCAGACGCCGATTGATATGACGATGGCACGGCCGACATTGCGGTGTGGGTCGACGATCTCCGAGCCGCTATTTGTGATTGTTGTGAATCCCTTATAGGCGAGGATCGCGAGCGCCACGGCGGCAAGAAAGCCTCCGGGCGCTGCGACGTTCTGTGCGCCTTTCGCAGCTTCGAAGCTCATCCCGGTCGCCCATAGCGCTGCCACGGCAAATACCACGATGCCACCAATCTTGAGAAGCGCCATGGAGAAGGAAAATACGCCGACCGTCCGGTTGCCGGAGATATTGATGAGAAAGGCAAGCATGATCAGTCCGACGCCGAGGGCCGACACAAGCGAGCTGCTTTGTTCGATGTTAAAGATTAGCAGGGTATAGGTGCCGAATGTGCGGGCAACCAGGCTTTCGTTGATGACCATGGTCAAGGCCATTAGGAGTGCGCACGAGCCGGTAATAACGCCGGGGCCATAGGCGCGCTCCAAGAACATCGCAATACCGCCCGCTGAGGGATATGCATTCGCCATTTTGATGTAGGAGTAGGCACTAAAACCGGTTACGCCCGCGGCAACCAGGAATGCGAGCGGAAAGAGCGGGCCAGCGAGTTCGGCGACTTGGCCAGTAAGTGCAAAAATGCCGGCGCCGATCATCACGCCGGTTCCCATCGAGACAGCGCCGAGGAGCGTCAAGCTATTGGCCTGGTACTTCTCCATCACGGGAAGTGCATCCTTTCTACTGATCTCCACAGCACATGCCTGTGTCCAGGCCATATACCACTCGTGGGCAGCGCAGGTCATGCGTCACTCATCAGCACCATGCGCGTGCCCCTGGGCTTGCGTACTTTTGCGCGTAGAGAGCAATTCGACTTGGGTCAGTCCCCACTTCTTAGACGCGCGGGAGATTGGCTCAAGCTTAATCCATAGGCAATTTGTTGCAACGTCGATCGCGCCAACTGGCCGAATTCTGATCAAGCCAAGGCGCCTTATCGCGTGATCGCTTCCCGCCGTGATTTCACGATTCTATTCCTTGCTGCTAGAAGAATAACCGCACGCCGGCGACGAAGGAGACCGCATCGACTTTGCCGCCTTCTTCCCGCGTGAAGTCGGCAGTGTCGAAGAGGTCGCTCTCGTAGTGGACGCCGATGTAGGGAGCGATCTCCCGGGTGATCTCGTAGCGCAGGCGCAGGCCGAGCTCGATACTGCTCGGTCCTGACCCGATCCCCAGCTCATCCACCTCCTGCACTGCCAAGTCCAGCTCCGCCGAGGGCTGCAGCACCAGCCGCTGGGTGATCAGTAGCTCGTACTCCGCCTCGAAGCGGGCGGAGACATCGCCCTTGTTGCTGACGAAGAGGGCGGCATCGACTTCGAAGAACTGCGGCGCCAGGCCCTGCAGGCCGATGACGCCATAGGCCCGCTCCGGGTCCGGCTCGAAGTCGTAGCGCACGCCGGCCTGGACATCGAAGAAGTCCGAGATCAGGCGGCTGTAGAGAACCTGAACTTCCGCCTTCTCCCACTCGCCGTCCAGGAGGTACTCGCCCTCGGACTTCAGGAACAGCTTGTCGTAGTCGGTGCCGACCCAGCCCTGGGCGTCCCAGGCGTAGAGATCCTCGCCGTCGTCGCTCAGGCGGTATTCGTTCTGGTCGAGCTGGAAGAAGGTGTAGATCTGGTCGTCCATCTCCGCGGCCGCCGCCGGCGGCGAGAGGAGAGCCGGAACGAGCGCCCCGGCCAGGATCGCCCGGCGGCGGTCCCGCTTTGTAAAAACTGTCATCGTCCAGACCTCTAGTTCAGCGCGGCGGCCTGGGGGCCGCCCTCGACGATGACTTCGCGGAACATGCCGGTGGCCATGTGGTACATGAGGTGGCAGTGGAAGGCCCAGCGCCCGGGCGCGTCGACCTCCACCTCGGCCAGGACGGTGGTGCCCGGCGCGATGCTGACCACGTGCTTGACCGGGTTCCACTTGCCGTTGCCGTTATCGAGGATGGTCCACATGCCGTGCAGGTGCATGGGGTGGGTCATCATGGTCTCGTTGACGAACCGGAAGCGCACCCGCTCGCCGTAGGTCAGCCGGATCGGCTCGGCCTCGGAGTACTTCTTGTCGTTGATCGACCAGAAATAGCGCTCCATGTTGCCGGTCAGGCGTATCTCGATCTCCCGCGTCGGCTCGCGGACCTCGTAAAGCGGGCGCTGCGCCTTGAGGTCGGCGTAGGAGAGGAATTTTCCGCCGTTGGCGGCCTTGGGCGTGAGGCCGCTGCCCGGCGCGTAAAAGGGATCGGCATCCGCCGAAGCCGGCGGCATGGCGTGCCCCATGGCGGCGTGGTCCATTCCGCTCATGGGTTGTTGCGCCGGCGGCTCATCGGCCGGCGGCATGGTGCCGTGCCCCATGGCCGCGTGATCCATACCCGACATTGGCGGCTCGACCGCTCCCGGGGCTTCGGCCGCCGGCATGGCATGGCCCATGGCTGCGTGATCCATCCCCGCCATATCCCCATGGCTCATATCGGCCATGGTGAGCAGGGGACGCGGACGCAGCCCGGGAACCTCCGCCGTCATCCCATCGCGCGGCGCCAGGGTGCCACGGGCCAGGCCGCCGCGCTCCAGCGGCTCAGCGACGATGGTATAGGCCTGATCCTCCATGGGGCGGACTATGACGTCGTAGGTCTCGGCCACCGCGATGCGAAACTCGTCGACCTTCACCGGCTGCACGTTGTTGCCATCGGCCTGCACCACTGTCATCTCGAGGCCCGGAATGCGAACGTCGAAATAGGTCATGGCGGCGGCATTGATGAAGCGCAGGCGTACCCGCTCGCCAGGGGCGAAGAGGCCGGTCCAGTTCTGCTCCGGGTTCTTGCCGTTGACCAGGAAGACGTAGCCGCTGATGTCGGCGATGTCGGTCGGCGTCATGCGCATCCCGCCCCAGTCCAGGCGGTCGGCGAGGGCGGCGTCGAAGCCTTTTTCCTCTGCCTCGCCGAAGAAGGAGAGCAGGGTGCGCTGGTTGTAGTTGTAGTAGTCGGACTGCTTTTTCAGGTTGGCCAGGATCTTCTCCGGCCGGGTGTCGTGCCAGTCGGATAGCACCACCACGTAGTCGCGGTCGTAGCGGAAGGGCTCGCGGCCCTGCGGATCGATGACGATGGAGCCGTAGATGCCCGACTGCTCCTGCAGGCCGGAATGGCTGTGGAACCAGTAGGTGCCGCTCTGCTGCGCAGGAAAGCGGTAGGTGTGGGTGGTGCCCGGCTTGATGCCGTCGAAGCTGAGCCCCGGAACGCCGTCCTGCGACGTCGGCACGATCAGGCCGTGCCAGTGGATCGAGGTATCCTCATCCAGGCTGTTGGTGACGTTGATGACCAAGTCCTCGCCTTCCTGGAAGCGCAGGGTCGGCCCCGGCACGGTGCCGTTGATGGCAAGGGCGGTGCGGTCCTTGCCCGAGACGTTGATTGTGGTCTCGCCGATGGTGAGGTCGTAGGTGCCCGCCAGGGAGGGCGGGACGCCGAGCAGCGCCGCGACCACACCGACGGCCGCGAAGGCCGCCAGGGTGTTGCGGGCCGCCCGACCGTTGCAGGCATTCAGCCAAGTTTTCATGTTGGTCTCCTCCGTTCCTCGACGCCGCTCAGCTGCCGCCGCCGGCCGGCTTGGTGACGTCGATTTCGCCCATCATCCCCGCCTCGTAGTGCCCGGGGATGTTGCAGGCGAACTCCAGGTGCGTGTCGGCGGAGAACTTCCACACCAGTTCTTTCGTTTCGCCAGGCTCGACCAACACGCTGTTGGCGTCGTCGTGTTCCATGCCGTGGCCGCCATGATCCATCTTCATCTGCTCGTGGTCGATGCCGGTCGGCGTGATCATGCCGTGCTCCATCATGGTCGCCATTTCCTTCTGGTGGGCGGCATGCATGGCGGCGGTGCCGAGGTTGAACTCGTGCAGGAACTCGCCGTCATTCTTCACCACGAAGCGCACGGTCTCGCCGGCTGCGATGGTGAGGTGCTCCGGTTCGAAATAGTTGTCGCTCATGACGACCTCGATGGTGCGGTCGGCGGCCGCAGCGTCACCCGGCTCGCCGATGGCGGGGCCGTGACCGCCACTATGCGAGCCGGCGGCCAGTGCCGCGCTTGCACCGGCAAAGGTTGAGAGAGCAAGAGCGAGGACAAGGAACTTGGAAAGCTGAACAGGCATCAAATGAACTCCATTGGAATCGATCTCATACGGCCCGGCAGGCACAGCGCACCAAGGGCGCTGCGGACCGACAGTCGTCAGAGAATCTGCGAGGAATTTGCGGCAGCGGGCGCCAAGGGCGCGCGCAACGGTGTAGCGGTCAGCTGCGGCGGGGTGGGGGCGGATCGAAGGAAGTCGTGAGCTGCCGAAAGGGCAGGTCGTGCGGCGCCGTGACGGCGACAACCACATAGGCTGGAGCGGCGGCAGCTAGCGGCCGGACCAGTGGGGTGAAGACCTGGCTGCAGTCGGCATGGCCGGGTGCCACCGCGCCCTTGCTTTCGGCCTGTGGCCTGTCGAGTTCAGCCTGCAGGCACGAGGCACCGAAATGGCTGTGGCTGGCGATACCCTGGTGGCTGGAGCTGTGGTGTCCGTCAGCCTGTGTGGCTGAAGCGTGCGGGGGATGGACGCCGAAAGCCATCGCAATGGCCGCGGCCAGAGCCAGCATTCGGGCGGCGGCCCGCCACCGCTTGGCTATGCTCAGTCCCAGTCCCATCTCCACCCGTTGATCTAGCCCACCACCAGAGGATGCTATCTGGGGCCTCCACCTACTGGAAGGTCAAGCGATAAAGCACGCCCCACTGGGCGCCGGCATCCTGCTGTCGAATTGGTTAAGCCAAGATGAAAATCAAGGCCAGGATCATATTGCCCCTTGACCTTCCAGTGACTGGAAACCCCACATCTGAGGCACGGTCGGTATTGGTGCCGCCGAACTTTGGGACGCTCCTATTATGACAGCCAAGCCGCAGCCTCATGACCATGCCGGCCACTCGTGCCACTGCCATGGCTCCGATCCGAAGGAGACCGGCGCCGGGAACGTGGTGCGCGACCCGGTCTGCGGTATGACCGTCGACCCGGCGGCCGACAAACCGACCCACGAACATGACGGGCACCTGTTCCACTTCTGCAATCCCGGCTGCCGCGACAAGTTCGCCAAGTCGCCCGCCGACTACCTGACGGCGGAGGACCCGGTCTGCGGCATGAAGGTGGATCGGGCCGCTGCCCGCCATATGGCGAAGTATGAGGGCCGGCGCTTCTACTTCTGCTCCAGCCGCTGCCAGGAGAAGTTCGAGGCCGAGCCGGCGAAATACCTGGACGGGCGCCCGGCTCCCGAACCGATGCCGAAGGGCACCCAGTACACCTGCCCGATGCACCCCGAGATCGTGCAGGACGGCCCGGGCGACTGCCCGCTCTGCGGCATGGCGCTGGAGCCCATGGGCGTGCCGACCGGCGAGGAGGGCCCGAATCCCGAATTGGTGGACTTCACGCGCCGCTTTTGGATCGGCACCGCGCTGACAGTCCCGGTACTGCTGCTTGCCATGGGGCCTCACCTCGGCCTGCCGCTGCGCCAGATGCTGGGCGAGGCCACGGCTTCATGGGCGGAGCTGGTCCTCGCGACGCCGGTGGTGCTCTGGGCCGGATTGCCCTTCTTCGTGCGCGGCTGGAAGTCGCTGGTCAACCGCAGCCTCAACATGTTCACCCTCATCGCCATGGGCGTCGGCGCGGCCTACCTGTTCAGCTTGGTGGCGACCTTAGCGCCGGAGATCTTCCCGGCCGGCTTCCGCGACGCCCAGGGCCACGTCGCGGTCTACTACGAGGCCGCGGCGGTGATCGTCGTGCTGGTGCTGCTCGGCCAGCTGCTCGAGCTGCGCGCGCGCGAGCGCACCGGCGGTGCTATACGTGCCCTGCTCGATCTCGCCGCCAAGACCGCCCGCGTGATCCGCCCGGATGGACGCGCGGAGGAGATCCCCCTGGAGGAGGTCAAGGTCGGCGACCATCTGCGGGTGCGCCCGGGCGACAAGGTGCCGGTCGACGGCACGGTAGTGGAGGGACACTCCTCGATCGACGAGTCGATGCTGACCGGCGAGCCCGTGCCGGTGGAGAAGGCTGCCGGCGACAAAGTCACTGGCGCCACCCTGAACGGCAGCGGCTCCCTCGTGATCGAGGCCCGGCGCGTCGGCGCCGATACCGTGCTATCGCAGATCGTCGAGATGGTAGCCGCGGCCCAGCGCAGCCGTGCGCCGATCCAGAAGCTGGCCGACCAGGTCGCCGGCGTCTTTGTCCCGGCTGTAGTGGCGGTTGCCGTGGTCGCCTTCGTCGCCTGGTCGATCTGGGGGCCGTCTCCGGCGCTGGCCTACGCCCTGGTGGCGGCGGTCTCGGTGCTGATCATCGCCTGCCCCTGCGCCCTGGGCCTTGCCACGCCGATGTCGATCATGACCGCCACCGGGCGCGGCGCCCAGGCCGGCGTACTGATCAAGAATGCCGAGGCGCTGGAGCGCTTCGCCAAGGTCGACACCCTGATCGTCGACAAGACTGGCACCCTCACCCTCGGCAAGCCGAAGCTGGCCGCGGTGCTGCCCGAGAACGGAATAGAAGAGGACGAACTGCTGCGCCTCGCCGCCGCCCTGGAGCGCGGCAGCGAGCATCCCCTGGCCGAGGCCATCGTGAGCGGCGCCGAGGACCGCGGCCTCGCCCTGCCCAAGGCCGAGGACTTCCAGTCTGTCACCGGTAAGGGCGTAACCGGCCGGGTCGAAGGCAAGGCCGTCGCTCTCGGTAATGCCGCTCTTCTGGCCCACCTGGGCCTTGAGGCGCGCCACGCCGTCGAAGCGGCGGACAGCCGCCGCGACCAGGGCGAGACGGTGATGTTCGTGGTCGTCGACCAGAAGATCGTCGGCCTGGTCAGCGTCGCTGACCCTGTGAAGGAGACCACCCCCGAAGCGCTCAGGGCGCTGCACGCGGAAGGCCTGCGCATCGTCATGGTCACCGGCGACAACGAACGCACGGCCAAGGCCGTAGCCGCGCGCCTCGGCATCGACGAGATCCGCGCCGATGTGCTGCCCGAAGACAAAGCGCGCATTGTGAAGGAGTTTCAGGCGGAGGGCGCTAGAGTTGCCATGGCTGGGGACGGCGTGAACGATGCGCCGGCTCTCGCTCAAGCCGACGTCGGCATCGCCATGGGTACCGGCGCCGACGTTGCCATCGAGAGCGCCGGCTTCACCCTGGTAAAGGGTGATCTCACCGGTATCGTGCGGGCACGCAGACTGGCCCATGCGACCATTCGCAACATCCGCCAGAACCTCTTCTTCGCCTTCGTCTACAACGCGGCCGGGGTGCCGATTGCTGCAGGCATCCTCTATCCCGTTCTCGGTATCCTGCTGTCGCCGATTATCGCGGCTGCGGCAATGAGCCTTTCATCGGTATCCGTCGTAGGCAATGCCCTGAGATTGAGGAGGGTCGAGCTATGAACATCGGAGAAGCTGCCGAGTCCAGTGGCCTGCCGGCCAAGACGATCCGTTACTACGAGGATATCGGCCTCGTCGTCGCCGACCGCCGCGGCAATGGGTACCGCGACTATGCCGAAGAGCATGTGCACAAGCTGCGGTTCATCCAGCGCGCACGCAGTCTCGGCTTTACGGTCGACGAATGCCGCAATCTTCTCTCACTCTATGAAGACCGCAACCGGGCAAGCGCCGAGGTGAAGCAACTCGCCGAAGCACGGCTCGCTGATATAGATCTCAAAATTGCGGAGCTGCGCGGCATGCGGGCCGCTCTATCGGAACTGATAGATGCCTGTCGTGGCGACCATCGGCCGGATTGTCCGATTCTCAATGATCTGGCCAAGCAGTCGGCGACGTCGTCTGTGGCTCATAGCTAAGGAAAGGCCGATGAGAAACCGGGCTTCCCAGATTCCTTCATGGAGTAGACCTATGCTGCGCAAACTGACCAACATCTTTCTGGCTTTTGGACTAGTTCTGGTCATGAGCCTGACTCTATCTCCCGCGCTCCACTCCGCCGCAATGGCCCAAGCCGCGATGCCGGCAAATGAATTAACAGTGTACAAGTCGCCTTACTGCGGCTGCTGCGGCAAGTGGGTCGACTACATGCGCGGGCACGGTTTCAACGTGAAAGTGCACGACTTGGATGATCTTTCCGCCATCAAGACAATGGCGGGGGTGCCGTCCAGGCTGCAATCCTGTCACACCGCCATGATCGGTGGCTACGTCCTCGAAGGACACGTGCCGGTGGATGCGGTACGAAGTCTTTTGGGCAGCAGTGCAAAAGGGAAGGGCCTTGCCGTGCCTGGCATGCCGATTGGCTCGCCCGGCATGGAAGGCGGGTCGCCGGAAGCCTATACGGTTTACAGTTTCGCGAGTGACGGCAATTCCGAAATCTTCATGTCGATGCCGGCACAGTGAGATGTTTGGATAGGTTTCTAAAGCGTCCTATGGGGCATTTCTGCTCCTGGCAACTTAACGAACCATTCCCCCGCCAAGTGATGGCGTCCAATTGTGGCCCGACTTGGAAGTTTTGGGCTTAGCTGAGCGCCAGCGCAGCCACTGCGATGTAGCGGCCGGTCTTGGCGAGGGTCACGAGAATCAGGAAGCTCGCCAGAGGCTCGCGCAGCACGCCGGCAGCGACGGTCAATGGATCGCCGATGAAGGGCGCCCAGCTGAGCAGCAGGCTCCAACGGCCGTACCGGTGATACCAGCCGGACGCCCGCTTCAACTGTTCCGGCTTGACGGGGAACCAGCGGCGCCCGGAGAAGCGCTCGACGCCGCGCCCGAGGCCCCAGTTGACCACGGCACCGAGGGTATTGCCGACACTGGCGACCGCCACCAGCAGGATGACATTGTGATGGCCCGAGACCACCAGGCCGGCCAGCCCGAGCTCGGACTGGGCCGGCAGGATGGTGGCGGCCAGGAAGGCGACGGCAAAAAGACCGGCGTAGATGCCGAGTTCAGCCATGGACGTTCGGACCGGCGTGACGGTCAGTGGCCATGCGGCCACATGAAATGCAGGTCATCGATGACATAGGCGTGGGCATGGCGGCGGTGCGCCCGCTGTTCGCCGCGCGACCAGTGCGGGTGATCCGCCGGCAGATCGGGATGGCTGTGCTCCAGGATTTCGGGATCCCCGGCGGGCCAGAGCCGCCGGGCCATCATGGTGCCCGCAGCGGCAAGGGCCGCAAGGGCCAGGGCGGCTGCCGGCAAGCCGGCCGCCGCGCCGAGCCACCCGGCGAGCGGATAGGCGAGCAGCCAGCAGGCGTGCGAAAGCGCGAACTGCGCCGCGAAGACCGCCGGCCGGTCTTCGGGATGGGACGAGCGACGCAGCAGCCGCCCGGCGGGCGTCTGCGCCAGGGAATATCCCATGCCGAGCAGCGCCCAGAGGAGCAGCAGTATTGGAAAAGGCGGCATGGTGGCCGCGGCAAGAGTGCCAGCCACGAGCACAGCGGCACCGGCCAACATGGCCGCCCGGTCGGTTGTTCGTTCAAGCAGCCGCGGGAGGACCAGGGCGACCAGCATCGAGCCGCCACCGAAGGTCGCCAGGGCCAGGGCTGTCTCGCGCTCGCCCAGCCCGAGAGAGACCTGCACATAGACGACGGTGTTCACAATGACCATGGCTCCGGCCCCGGCGACCGCGAGACTGACTGCCAGCAGTCCTTGAAGACGGGGAGTGGCAAGGTAGATGCGGATGCCCCGGGTCGTGCGGTCATAAATGCCTCGCCGCTGCGCGGCCTTTGGACCAGGCAAGAGAATCGAGATCACCAAGGCGGCGGACACGAGGAAACCGAAGGCCGTGCCGGCAAAGAGGAAATGAAAGCTCACGATCGTGAGCAGGGCGGCAGCCAGGGCCGGACTGACAAGACTCTCCAGATCGTAGGCCAGCCGCGATAGTGACAGCGCCCGTGTGTAGTCTTTCTCTTCGGGCAGAACATCGGGAATGGTCGCCTGGAAAGTCGGCGTGAAAGCGGCGGAAGCGGACTGTAGGGCGAATATCAGGACGTAGATCTGCCAGACTTCCGTAACGAAGGGCAACGCCAGAGCCACCCCCGCTCTGACAAGGTCGAGACCTACCAGCAGGGCGCGCCGCGGCAGGACCTCGGCAAAGGCCGCGGCAACCGGGGCTACCCCGACATAGGCAAGCATCTTGATGGCGAGCGCCGTGCCCAGCACGGCACCGGCACTCTCGCCGGCCAGATCATATGCCAAGAGCGCCAGGGCAACGGTGGCGAGACCGGTCCCAAGCAGGGCGACGACCTGGGCCAGGAAGAGGTGGCGATAAGCGCGACTGGCGAGTACTTGAAGCATCACTGGAAGCTAACCTACTGGCAATGGTACCACCAGAGTCTCCAAGGCTGCGTGAAGGGTGCAGTACCGATTCTGGGCTGGGCAAAATAGTGGTCCTGCTGTTTGGAGGGCTGAGATCAGGACCTGGCACTTCTCTGAAGCAAATCCGAGCCGATAGCATGTCTGCAATACGGCCTGGTGCGGACGCAGACGACCCATAGGCACAGCCGGGGAACCATGCGTATCACAGTCGTCGGCTATACCCTCATCGACATGGCTACGAGGTTGGACGAGCCAACCGCCACACCACGAGCGCGGAGAATGATGCGCAGGCGATCGCGAAGCCTGTGGACAAGCGGCCTTCCCCCGTGTGCCTACGTTTGGAATAGCGCTCGCGCTCCAGCAGAGACCCGCCGGGACGGCGGACCAAATCTCATCACCATCCCGCAGCGCAGCTCGTAAGCCCGCGCCAGGTCCTGTCAGGTGACTTGGCGCATTCACTGGGGAATGGTGATCGGGACGGGGAAAACATAAGCGGAAGTCGGGCCTTCTATGGCTCCGTCGCCTCTTTTCGGGTAGAGGCGGCGGAGCCAAGAGGGCCCTGCCGTCGATCTGAAAAGGAATAGATCGAAAGGCAACAGAAACAATGATTCACACACTCACGCCTGATCTCGGCAATCCGCTCCTTCTTTCTGAAGCCACGCTGCCGGCCCTGCAGGAAGTGCTCAAGCTTCATCGAGGAGAAGCCAAGCTCACCTATGACCCGACACTAAAGAACCCGGTTCGGATCAGACCGGCATCCGGAACAACTTTGGATGCCGAAGAGGCCCGAGTCCGTCTCTCGGACATGATCGAGACGCTGAGCACCGCGGCGGCGCCGTTCCGGGTCTCCTTCTTGAAGGCGCGAGTCAGTCAGAGCAATCGCGAACCTTTCCCGCTCGACCTTATGAGGGTCTCCGCCGGTCTCCAGCTGTTTTTTCTTTGTGCCCAGCATCACAACGAGCTGATCGGCGACACGCTCGAGGTCGATGTTTCGCTGTCAATGCCGAAGGGCGACGCAAAGGACGGCCGTGCCTATGTTGACTGTCGGCTTGCCGGCGACAAGTCCGCTGAGCGAGAAAAGCAGCAAGCGCTTGAAGAGTATTACGCGGCAGTCCAGGCGTACTGGTCGCGACTCTGCAGGACCGATCTCGGCTGCTGGGCCCTTGAGTCCGGAATCAGTGAATTTCGGATGACCGCCAGGGTGCTTGTCGATCCGCGCGAAGCCCTGTCAGCGATCGGCTTGTCGCGCCCAGCAGTAGCGTGACGTGCACGAAAAGAGAAAGCTGAAGTACTTCGCCCCCGAGTACCCGCTGCCGATGCCGGGCCGCTTCTTGAGAGGCGTGCCCGGCATCGTCGCCTGAGGTATCGGCACCGCGATCAGTCACCGAAGAAAACCCACCCGGGACCGAGGGTCAGTCGTTCGGCTCGCTCCCAGGGGAGCCGAAACAACCGGCCCACGATCCCGAGGCTCTATGCATCCGAGTACTCACTGCCATCGACAGGGGGACGCGCAGAACGCCCCCGGTCGCCCGTGCCCGCAGCGCTCGCGCCGGGAGGAAACCTTTCCGCTCGCGGGTGCCTGACCACAGCATCTTTACGGAGAAAGCAAGAATGACCATTTACAGCATTGATACCCGCAAGCCACAGACCACGTGCTGGCACACTCTCAATCGCGCGACGCCGGACTACAGGGACATGCCGCCGCTGCCGCATGCCGTCACCCCAAAAGAGGGGCCGCTGGTGCTCGACTTCCTGGCCGAGAGACAGGGGGCGTCGCCTTTGCAGATTTCCCGTCTGGACGACGGTCGCTGCGTCGGCGGCTACCGGACACGGGCCCTCGAGTGGCTCTATCATCTCGCCGGCGTGTTTGCCCCGGCCCAGCTGATCAACCTGAGGGCCGAGCTCTATCCGGACGACGATGCGATGCCGAGCCTGCCGGCGGTCCAGTTCCGAGAGCTCGGCGCGGCGATGTGGCAGTCCGTCACGTTTCCCAATCTCTTCGATAACTATACTGCAGATTTCTACCTCAGTTTCTCCGCTGACGTTGAAGAGTCGGGCATTGTCGTCAGGCCCGACGTGCGCCTGACGAGAGTGGGCCCGGAAGCCATTACCGGCCCGCTCGAGGGTCTGGCCTTCGTCGACGAAGCGATGGAGCATGCACAGCTACGCTGGCGGCGTTTCTGTGATGAGAGCTGTCACTGGCTGCTCGATTGCGGGATCACCCAGATGGAGATTATGGGCAGCACCGCCACCGTGTCGCGCCGATAAATGGCAGGAACGACGCTACGCCGTAGATGTGGGCAAAGCGACGATGCGCCGGGACAGGCTGGTCACGGCGCATCCTCCTTGGACGCACTCCGATTGTCCAACTTGGTCCCGGGCTCAAAAAAACCGATAGCTGCAGTGTCCGCCCCCACGCAGACATAGAAGTCGACCAAGCGGTGCGCTTCAGAATGCACGGTTCAACAAGGCCGGGGCCCATTGGGTTCCGGCCTTCTCCTTGACAAAAACAGGCGACGCGACCGCCGGCAGACGGCCGGCGGGCGCCAACCCGATTGGAAAAACGATGACAGATAAGATGAAACTCCTGCAGCGCATTCACGATGCGACCGAAGCGCTCGTCCGTCTCAAGCGCGGCGAAGTGCCGAGCGCGGAAGAGCTGTCCGCCGCACCTCTACTCGAGACTTGGTACATGACCGAGCGCCAAGGCTTCCTGGCGCTCGGCGGTACTGTCTTCGGGCACCCGACTTTGCCCGATGCCGCGGAGATTCGGACAAGCTGTGTTTTATGGATAGCAGATGACCAACGTGCTGCTCGGACCGTGTCTCGTTTCTACCGTCTCGGTACCCCCCTCCAAGACCTCCTGGCGACCGAGCATTGAGCTTACGGAACTCCGGTGGATCGGGGATGTGGGTGGCTGAAAGCGGTTCCCGCCATCTTTACGGCAGCAAACGAGGCGCGAGGGCGCCACGTGAGGGCGGGGGCCGCTTTGCCGGCCCCGGCGGTCGTCGGCATTGCACCTGAAAGCGGAGGCCGGCGTAGCGCTTCGAAGACCTGCCGCCCGGGGACTGCTTCGGGCGTTGAAGAAAGTTCTGCAGAGCGGTTTCGATTCTTCCATCTCCCTTCAGGAGCGCCGCTGATCGGCGGCCACTGAAGCTAGGAGATGATCATGTCCGACAGGTCCGGCCCAGGAGATATCTCGGGAGATCAGGAGTTCTTCACGGTCTCTGAAGTGGCGGAGCGCCTCCGCTGCAAGTCTCGCACTGTGCTCAATCGCATCTATGCCGGGGCCCTCCAGGCTGTCCGCGTCGATGGCACGCGGTCATGGCTGATTCCCGCCGGCGAGTACTATCGCTACAAGTCTGAGCTGCTCGAGAGGGCCCGGGGATGAGAAATTTCCGCTATTTCTGCTGTTTCCGCAGTTTCTTTTATTTCCAGGCGCTTACGAAGAACAATAAAGCACGGGGGGTATTAGTTCGAATCTTTATAAGTCGCCCCGTCTTTTACGGAATTCCACTGATTCCGTTATTTCCGATTATTGGCAACTTAGCACATTCCAAGGGCTTATTGGGAGACGTTTTAGGGAGTGTCGCGAGGGGCCGGCCGCATCGCCTGTTGGGTGACGATGCGGCCGGCCCCTCGCGGAAGCGAAGCCGGTCGTCGAACGAGAAAAGGAAGCAAGAAAATGACGACATTGGCTGACCTGCTCGTGCGCGCCCACGTGCACCGCTCGAGCTTTCCGAAATGCGCCTTCCACTCCATGAGCAAGGCCGTCCGGCGCGTGGCCGAAGCGGCGGGGTCCCTGCCGCAGGAACATGATGCTAGCGATGTCCTAACCGAGCATGCGGCCCTTGCCGGCAAGCTCGACATCGGGCCGAAGCAGTTCCGCGAGGAGCAGGCCAATCTGAAGCGGCTCTTAGATCTGCCTGGACTCCCCGCGGACGTCTCGCAACGGATCTTTGCCGGCAAGGCGACGGTCGAAGACGCCCTGACGGTGGTCGGGTGGCAGAACGATTCGAGCACCTGGGTGCAGGTTGGGGCGGCGCTCCGGAGCTTTGTCGCTGGTCTGCAGGAAGGCCGGGCAACGGTCGTCGGCGGTCGCCGCCTGGAAGCAATCCTGGAAAGCCACACTCACCTGGACTTCGGTCTCCAGAAAGGTACCTGGCAGCACAGAAAGAGCCTCATCCGGCGGGGCGTCCGGCTCGTCGATATGGAGACGATGCAATCCCTGAAGACCACGACATTGAGCGGAGCCTGGCGTGACCGCATCGAGGCGGTCAATCCGGGTCGCGGACAGAAGGGTACCCGAACCAGCCGCCGGGGGCTGGGGCATCACGTCGCGAAGGTCTGGCCCCTTGTTGTCTTCTGCTGGCGTGAGGGCATCGGACCCCATGACGTGAATGACTGTGTGGTCCAACGGTTCCTGGTTGACTTGGAAGCGCAGAAGGGCAAGCGAGCCCTCGACAAGGCGCAGGCCGCAATCTATGCATGGGAATGGCTACAGACAACCAGCGCCAGTTGGCCGCAGCAGAAGCTGTCCCGACTTTACCGTTCGCGGGCCACTTCTTCGCCGCATCAGCTGCAGTTCGAAGATCTTCCAGCTGAGCTGCAAGCTAGCTGGCTCGCTTACGTCGACCGCGCCTTCGAGAATGATGAAGTGTCTGGTCCTCTTGCAGATCTTGTTCCGGAGCCGGAAGCTGATAGCGACGATGGCGAGGAAGAAGAAGTCTTCAAAGTTGTCGGTGACGACAATGCGGCATCGGTGACGGGGGTCCCGACCATTTTTCGAAACAGGAGGACGCTGCCAGACTTCAAATGCGTCTTTCTCTATGCCGCAAATGTCGCGATCAACAAGTTGGGCATGGCACCGAAGACTGTGGCCGAGCTGCTGACCCCAGATGTGCTGGTGAAGGTGCTGGACAAGCGCTATGCCCGCCAGAAACGTCAAGCCCGAGACCGAGGCGAAGACCTCGTTCCTGAGCGAAAGAACCTGACGCTGAAGCATACCGTTGGGGTCTTCAAGGGGATGGCAAGTGACCTCGGTGTCGACGAGCGGCTGATCGCCGGCATCGACGGTATCTATGACCAAGTGCATCCCCATATCATCGGACGCGACCGGAATTCCGGGGAAAGGATCTTCACATCAAACAAGATGGGGCCCCGACATCAGGAAATGCTGAGCCAGTTCGGGCGCAAGGGAGGTCAGGAGAAACTCATGGCATGGTTCCAGCTTCCAGAGAAACTCTTCAACAAAGTCCACAAGAAGTACGAGCTCGTAGGGGCGGAGGGGTTGAGCGACAAAGAGATCGCCGACCTCATCACCGCGGTCGTTGGCGGGATCATCCGCTCTTGTCCACTGCGACGCGCGAACCTTGGGCAACTCCGAATTGGTGTTGACAGGCAGAAGAACCTGGGTCCCAACCTCTACCTGCCGGACCGCTCACAGCAAGTGGGCCGGATCTATCTGCTGGCGAATGAGATTAAAAAGGGTCGCGATGATTTTGGTGTCTGGTTGAACCTGCCGTCAACGCGCTATCTGAAGTTCTACGTCGAGAAGGTTCGTCCGGAGGTGATAAGGCGTCGCGGGAGCAATTCCGACAACCCCTATCTCTTTCCCTCCTATGGAGCGCGGCACCGTCCCTTAGGGCTCATCACAAAACACTGGGTCAACCGATGCAAGGAGGCCGGCTTCGAGCTCGATCTGCACGCCAATCGCCACCTGACAGCAATGATCATTCTGCAGCGGGACGTGAATGCCATGCCGCTGGTACAGAAGATTCTTGGGCACAAGAATCTCAGGACCACCGAAGACTACTATGCCGAGGTGAAGGATTACCTTGTTCAGGCAGAATTCCAGACGCACCTGGAAGAAGCCGAGCATGCGTTGTCTCTCGACCTTCTGGTTGCCTTGAAGGGAGTAAAGAAATGAGTTGTATCCGCGACGAGACCAGCGCTCTGGTCAGAAAGGATTGCGCGACCTGGCCGGCCAACGAGCGGGCGACTTGGCTTGCGCACTTCGATCCCGCCGCTCCGGACCGGTTGACGCGCTGGGCCATGAAGGGCGAACTGCCGTGGGTGCGGGAGACGCAGTACAACTGCGCCAGCATCTATTCCCGCTATCTGGCCTGCATGCGTGCGCACGGCTTGCCCGACGCAGTGACGCGCGAAGGTGTAAGGAAGTTCATTACTGAAGCGGAGGGACGGGGCGTTGTGGCGCGAACCGTCGCAGGTTACATCAAGGGCCTCCACTCGATGATGCATGTCCTCTATCCCGAAAAGGATGCGGAGTTCCGGTGGCTCATGGACACCTACTGGCGCATCCACGCAGTCGCAAAGCGTCAGCCAAAGAAGAAGAGCATCAACAAGCGCCGTTACACGAGTCAGGATCTCTATCGGCTCGGGGCACAATTGGTCCTCGCGGGGTTTGAACGTAGCGAGGTCGACTGGGCCTCGGCCAAGCTGGTGCGGGACGGCCTTTGGCTGCTCCTGGGGGCGACGAACCCGGAACGATGTCGGGCGCTCGAGGCGATCAAGTTGTCGGACCTGGATCTGTCTGCAGAGGGAATCAAGTTCTCTGCTGCCAGCAGGAAGCCCAAGACCGAAGCGTCGAGGCGCATTACAGAAGTGATCAGGGGTGTTCTTGATGTCTGGCTGAAAGTCTATCGGGCTCACTTTTCGCCCGATCACGATCATCTCTGGATCGTCCGGGATGGCGGACCGGCGCGCTGGGGCACGATGACGGCGGCCATGCGCAGTGTTACGAAGAAGCACCTCGGCATTGCTGTCTCACCGCACCGCTTCCGTGATGCCGCGGCCACCTATATCGTCGAGAATATGCCGGAGCAGGCAAATCTCGCGAGCAAGATTCTGGGGCACAAGAACTCCAACACGACCGCCGAGTACACCGAGACGGCGACCCAGTTGACCGCCTCGCGTCTGGCGGCCGAGCACCTGGCCGCGGCGGAGGATGAAATCGCGCGCAAGATCCGGAGGGAAAGCCGGCGGAATTCTCTTGGTCGGATTCGGCGCCGTAAGAAGCATGCACGGAGCTAAAGGAGATTGTGACGCCGATCGGTTGCCAAATCCACTCCGCTAGGCCCCGATTTTTGAGCTGACGGCGCAAATTCGCTTGATGTTCTGGGGGAGGGGCCTGGAGAGCGTCTTTCGACTGTGGACGCAAATTTCGCCCCCTGCAGAGGAAGCGAGGAATAATTTGCGTGCTCCAGCGAATCTGCCTTGTGAGCGGATTTTTGAGGACTAAATGAAAAAATGTGGTCGGATCGCCTTGTCGTGAAAGCCAGCAAACTGCAGCCGCCGTGATATCGGCTGCAAGTGCCATGTTCCCCGCAACCGCGGGGGTGAACCCGAGGGAATGACGTAAAGATTCCTCGCAATGGCAATTCCCCGCACCTGCGGGGATAGTCCTGAGTGTTTGCAGCCCTGAGCAGGCACCGACCACCACACTACCTTGGGGAAGGTAGAGCGAACGGCCGGAAGCGTAGAGAGATCCGTGCTTCCGGCCGTTTCTGTTTCGGTTCTCGGAGCGATGCGATTCTTCGATCTTCAGCTGAATTTTCGGCCGTTTCGTCGGTGCCGCATCCATATAGTGAGCAGAGCGAAACACAGCGTATCGCCTATCCTCTCTCCTTCCCCGGGCGGCGCCGCCTCGTGCGGCGCCGCGACGGAGACAAGGTCAGATGCCTGGGCCGCAACTGCTTCCAGCGCACAGGGCGTGGTGGTTGGACGAATTGCGCCGATCTCCGAGGAGCCGTTGATGCATCGTCGGCGCGGGAGCGTCGACCAATAGCCACAAATCCTGCGGAATCTCCGGTACGAGGACCAACTCAGTCGAACTGAGGAAATGGTAATGCCGGGACCCGAGGAGGTCCCGGCATTGTACCCGGCCGCCTATTCGGCGGCGAACCCGGCGCCACCGGGGTGGCACAGGTACTTTCTTGGCCGCCTGTCCGGCGGCGAAGGTGAGGAACGGTAGAGGACTGCCATTCCCCGGCCGCCTGCTCGGCGGCGAACCCGGTGCCACTGAGGTGACACAAGGAGTTTCTTGGCCGCCTGCACGGCGGCGAAGCGGAAGGTCACATTTTCTGACCTCCGAAACGCTCCGATGGTGGAGCGTTCAGTTTCTTATATGGGGTCGATTCTCCCGGTGGGCCCCGTAGGAGCGATTCTTTTTTTGATTTTCTCATCGCCGTTCGTCCGAGCATTCGATCTGAAGGCCGTTGCATGATGTTGTCTGCCATCACGTAAGTGGGAATTTCGCTCGATCGGGCCGCTGATCACCGTAGTCCTTCTTCCTTTCGAAATCGTGTAATGCGCCAATAATTCGGCGGCCGCTCCATCGGGCCCCATCTAAGGCCGCCGAAACGTTGGTCGTGGGCTTGCTTGCACTTCTAGCCTCTGCCTTTCTAAGAGCCGCAGCGAAATAACTCAGCGCCACACGTCGACGTATCGGCCAGGTTTCCGAATCTGCACCCATATCTTCAGTTGATCCAACCTCGCATACTGTGACCTACTCTTTCCCGCCAAGGGCGGCGTCGCGTTGTGCAGCGCCGTACCGGAAGCTGTTGCTCTGCGGTGTGAAGGTTTCGGCGTATTATGGGTGCTGTCCTGAGAGAAATGATTGCATGGCCGAAATAGGGAATGGCTACGGCAGCGAATGTCATCTGCTGCGCTATTTGGGGAGGCACCGGAAGGCGCTGAATGCCGCCGTCAGCGCGGCGGCCGGCGCCGACAGCGTCAGTTGGCTCGACTTTCCATTCGATCCCGCAGCGACTTGGAAGGACTCCGAGTGGAAGGGTTTGGAATTCCTCCAACCTGACTCTCCGGCCCGTGAGGCCTGGAGACGAGCGTGGCCCCAGCGGGGAAACCCGCCGAACTGGGACGCCGTTGCCCGAGCTTCATTTGGAAGCGGAGATGAATGGCTCCTGGTCGAGGCCAAGGCGCACGCCGGAGAGTTGAGATCCTCCTGTGGGGCGAAGGAAGGCCCCGCTCGCAGCAGGATTCAGGAAGCGTTGGAGGCCACCAAGGGGCGACTGGACGTGCCTCAGGAGCGTGACTGGATGAATGGCTACTACCAGTTCTGCAATCGCCTCGCGGTGCTGAATGTCCTTCAGGGAGCCGGAGTCGCAGCACGGCTGCTGTTCATCTACTTCACCGGTGACGCTTTCCCCGGTAATCGGGTCGATTGCCCCGGGAGCGAGGCCGAATGGCAGCCGGCGCTCGAGAGCCAGGCGCGGCACGTCGGATTGCCAGAGGGCCATCCCGTGGCCGACAGGATCCACAAGCTGTTCCTGCCGGTCTGTCCGATCGAGGACGAGTCCTAACCTCTGGCTGCTGACAAGCTCCGGGTCATCGTCCGACTTCCAGATCGTCCAAGAACTCCGAGGCCGGGTCGACGCCCGTCACCAGCAGGTGGTCGCGGGCGCGGGTGCAGGCGACGTAGAGCAGGTGGCGCTCGGTGTTGTAGACCTCGTCGAGGTCGGAGGGGTCGGAGACGGCCTCGATACGCTCCTGCAGTGGGATGACTTCGTCGTCGCAGGCCATGACGGCCACGGCCTTGAACTCCAGCCCCTTGGCGAGATGCATGGCGCCAGCGGCGATGCAGTCGGCGGCGGTCTCGACGCTGTCCGACAGCAGGCAGGCCTTTTGCCCGGCCTGCTCGATGGCGGCGCGGGCTCGCGCCAGCTGCGGCTCGTCGCGGACGAAGATACCGATTTCGGCTGCCAAGGTGCCCTCATCTAGGTGCCGGCGGATCCACGCCGCCGCCGTCGCGGCCTCGTCCTTGGCGTCGTCGCAGACCCGCACGACGGGCGGTGGTCCGTTGAACACCGACACCGTGCCGCGGCGGCTCTCCTCGACGCCGTCCACGTCGGCGATCGCGCCGGGCAGGAGGCGGTCGGCCCGGCTGCGAATCTGGTGCGAGGTCCGGTAGTTGATCTTCAGGGTGTGGGAGCGCCCGCGGATATCGATACCCAGCGCCTTCCAGGAGAAGGGTTGCTGGAAGATGCGCTGGCCGAGGTCACCGGCAAAGAACAGGGCGTCCGGCCGCGGCGCGCCGAGGGCGGCCAGGAAACGCAGCTCAGGAACGCCGATATCCTGGGCTTCGTCGACGACAAGGAAGTCAAAGGGCAGGTTCGCCTGGTTCTGGAGACTTTCCGCGACCGCGCCGAAGACGTCAGCGGGCGTCAGGAGGCCGCGCTGCGCCAGCTCCCGGCGCACGGCCTCGAAGATCGCCCACAGCACCTCCCGCTGCTTGCCGCCGACGCGCATCTTGCGGCCGAGGCGCTGGACGTCGCGATACGCCTCCCAGTTCTTCAGCTGCCAGGCATCGACCACGCTGTCCCACTCGGAGAGAAGGAAGCGCGCGCCCAAGCGCTCCGAAGGCTGCTGATTTGCAATCTCCGACAGGATCGAGGCGATGGTCTTGGGGTCGGCCAGTTTCGGATGGCCAAAGGCCGCCGAATAGAGCTCTTCGCCCAGCTCTCCGATGGCGCGCACCGTGATGCGGTCGTGGACATCGGGCTCATTCCCGGCCAGCCGCCCGAGTTTGGTCTGCAGGGCTCGGGCGAGGGTGCGGGAGAAGGTGGTCAGCAGCACCCGGGCTGCGGGATGGCGGCGCGCCAAGGCGACGGCCCGGTGCAGGGCGACGACCGTTTTGCCCGTCCCGGCGGAGCCGGAAATGCGTGCCGGACCGTTGTAGTCGCGCTCCACGAAGCGGCGCTGCTCGGGGTGCAGGAAGACCGTCCAGCGCTCCCAGGGGAACTCCAGGGCGCGCTGAAGTTCCTCGACATTGCTGAGCACCCGGAATCGCCGCTGTGCATCCGGGTGGCTGAAGGGGTCGGCGGTTGCAGCCAGCGGCGGGGTCGCTTCCACCGCTTCGCCCGTGGCGAGCTTCAGCAGCGCCTCCATGGCTTCCTGCGGCAGGTGGTCCATCAGGCCGAGCAGCCTCTCCTCGTCAGCCTCACGCACCTCGTCCAGCCAGGCCTCAGGCACGCCGTAATCCAGCAGCTCGTCTCTGGTGAAGTGGGCGAAGAGGGGTGGGACGGCGGGCGCCGGAGCGATGTCGGTCAGCGGTGCCTGCCGGACAACCTCCTCGACGATTTCGCGCAGCTCGACCAGCTGGGCGGCCCCCGTCTTCGGGTGCCGCTCGATCCTGCGGCGTTCGGCCCATCGGTAGGCGTCGTCGTGGTGATCGACATAGCAGAGCATCAGGCTTGAATCGGTCTTGTGCACGATGATGCGGAGGTCGCGGTTGACCCGAACAGACCAGAAGTTGGGGTCCTTCGAGCGATCAATACGGTGGAACTGAATACCCGGACTGGCCGGGTTCATCTGCAGGTCGAAGGCCGTAGTCTTGGCCGCCTTCTGCTCCTGGCCGTTCAGTCTGGCGAGGCTGCTGGTGAAAGTATCGGCGATACGGAAATTCATGCTTTCCCTATCCGCATCCCTGCTATCTAGAAGACCGTTTCGCTGGCTGCTTTTTATCTTGAGCGCGAATCTGCTTATGAAGGACTACATCAACATGTGCGATCGCGTAGCGCAGCGCCTCGTTCGTCTTTGCTTCAGGAAAGGATTCGACACACTGCTTGAGCAGAGGCAGGAGAAAGCCAAAGTCGATATCGCCTACGCCAAGCGTCCGAACTGTCTTGGCGAACTCAAGGCATTCATTTCTGTCCTTGGGAAAAGCCAGAGATCGCTTCAAAATCGCCTGCCGCGTGTCCCGGACGCTCTCGACTTTCGGAGCACCAGCAGGTACTGATCGACTCTCAATGCGTTTGGTGATCTTAGCGATCCGATCTTTAGCTGCGCGAACCTCATCATGAAGAAGCTGAACCGCTTCCCTCTCGGAAATCTCGGCTTGTCGGATGTAGTAGAACAACGGCAGCCAGAGCTTTGCCGAATATGCCAGATGGCGAATGTACATCACTGGCTCAGTGACGTCTGCCTGATCCAAGAAGTCTATAGTGAGATCTGCATCGGTCAAATGGACCTTGGTGACGGGACTTTCTGAGGCCCGGTCTTTGTGAACAGTAACAGGTTCGACATCACCGATGAGCCGGAGGGTGGGGTCCCCTTCTGTCACACTAAAGCGGCCTTCACTGACGAATTTGATGCGCGGAAGAAGATCCTCCGATAGGAGAAACTTGCCCGACTTTCCTGTCACCTCGCCAGTCGATGTGTTCAGAATTGCTGCATTTTCGACTCCAGCTTCCTGGATGCGCCTGAGAAGCTGGTTCCAGTCCTCCTCGTTTCTGCGCCGCGCTTCCTTTACTATCTGGGAGAGTTCCGCATGTCTTATCCGCCTGCTCTCCCCCGGATATCGATAATATATTTCAGCTTCACGGAGATCAGATGCATCGTCTCTGGTGCAGATAATAGGCTTATCCCGCGCGGGGCGGACGTAAATTATGCCAATTGTTTTCTTCGCTAGAGATAGTTCTGTCTTTTCCCAAATGGGTACTGGAGCGAAGTGTTCTGCAAGGTACTGGTTGAGCTTTGCGGAATCATAGGTGGCGAGGCGACCCTCCTTTATGCCGGTGACGCGCTTCTTGCTATCCTCGACGCCGAAGACCAAAAATCCGCCACCTGCGTTAGCGAAGCTTGCTATTACTCGTCCATACTCGGCCTTGCTCCCGAAATTGAGACTCTGCTTGAATTCGATGCGGTCTGTCTCATCAACATGCAGGATGTCGGTTGTGCCGTCCTTGAGGCGGAAAAGAGAGTAGAGATTGGCGGGATGAATTGGCCCTTCGTCGAAGAACCGATGCCGCGCCTCCTGCGGACTCTGGTACGTCTGTAAGAAGGCCTGAAGCTGCGTGGTATCAGCTGATGGAATATCGTCGTATAGCTTGCCATCTTTGATTTCGTTGATGCGAAATTGATTAACGGTTCGGTCAGGTCGGGTGAAATAGGCAACGATCTGGTCGCGAGTGTATGCACCATCGGCCAGCATCGTCTTTATAAGCGCGCCCTCCCAAGGCTCGATATTTCTGTGCCCTCGCGCCATTCGCCTGACTCACCTACCTATCTACTCCGAACACCTTCATCACCTCGTCGCCGAGGTGGTTGATGACCTTGACGGCGATGCGGCCGCTGCTGGGCTTGGGGAAGGGACGGGAGGTGTCGCTGTGGAGGCTGGCCCAGGCCTCCTCGTCGATCTCGGCCTTGAGGGTCGTCTTCAGCGCCTTGTAGGGGTCGTTGGCGCCGAGGAAGTAGGCCTGGCGGACGAAGAAGCTCTCCTCGTTGTAGTCGGTGTCGATGAACCAGCAGGCGATACCCTCCGGGCCGCTCGACGTGATCTCGCCGCTCTGCGGGTGGAACACGTCGACGCCCTTGATGGTCACCCGGATCTGGCCGTCGCCGGCCTCCGCGATCTCGATGTCCGGCTCGCCGAAGACGACGAAGAGATTGCCGGCGCCGGTGTTCTTCAGCTCCTCGGCCATGTGCAGGTCGGGGTTCATGCGCGCCTTCAGCACCGGAATGCGCCCCAGCTTGTCGAACTCGGCGGAGTGGGCGTCGTAGTTGAAGGCGCAGGCGATCAGCACGTCAAAGCCGGCGTCCGCAGCCTCCCGCGCCGCCGCCACCAGGTCCGGCCGCGCCACGGTGCCGAACTCGGGGCCCACGAAAATTCCAGCGCGCCGTTCATGTTCACCCTCGGTGTACCGCCCTTCGGCGCAGATGAAGCGGCCTGGCCAGCCGGTGATGGCCGTGAAGACGATCTTGTCTTCCTTGTGGGCCTGTTGGACGCCGGCGGTCTTCAGGTGGTCGAGCACCATCTGGGCGAAATCGGTCTCCTCCTCGCCCGGTGTCGCGCGCTCGCGCCTGCCCTCGGCGGCGTCGGCGACGTCGATCAGCTCATCGTCCTGGTCGACTGCCAGCACACGGTGGGGGGATAGGCTCTCCACCGTGAAGGGGCCGGCCACGCGCACGCGGGAGCTGTCGACGTAGGGCTTGTCGTAGAGGTACTCCTGCTCCGCCTTGGCGGCGATGGAGGCGTCGACCTCCTTCTGCCGGGCGATGCGCTGCTCCCACCACTGGGCGTGCAGCTTCTGCGCCTCCGCGCTCCAGCCCTTGCCCGCCTCGCGCGGGATCTCCCACTCCTCCCAGGCCTTGCTGAGCGCCTTGTTGAGGCCCTCGCGCAGGGGCTCCAGCGTCTCCTGAGAGCGCTCCCAGATCACGTCGATCTCGGCGTTGTTGGCGATGGATTTCAGGGTGATGTGGGGCACGCGCTCGTAGACGAAGCCCTGGCGGATGTCACCGTGGGTCGGCGCCTCGGAGGGCGCCGTGCGGGTAACCTCCGCCTCCTTGTGCCGCCCTTCGGGCGAGTCGGCCAGCAGATACCAGGGATAGCGTGCGCCCATGATGCGCGCCCGCGCCAGCGCGAGGGCGACGCGCGAGGTGTCGGCGGTAATCCAGCGGCGCCCCCACTGCTCGGCGACATAGGCCGTAGTGCCGGAGCCGCAGGTAGGGTCCAGCACCAGGTCGCCGGGGTCGGTGGTCATGAGGATACAGCGCTCAAGGACCTTATTGGCCGTTTGCACGACATACGATTTTGTTCCGCCGTATTGGCTTTGGCCCACCGTATCAGTCCAAATATTGGCTATTGGCATTCCCGAGAAATCATCGAGGTACCGGACATAGCCAATACCGCTTCGGCCTGATGCATATACTCGATTTGCGGCAACAAGGCGCTTCATCCCACCTTCTGTAGTGGACCACCCTCTCGTGCCAGACGGGAAATATTTTCGCCCATTTAGGAGGACCGGAAAGTGCATGGCTGAACCTTCGCCTGCTTCTCGGCCTTGCCTTTGTGACGATAGATCACCAACGGCGACCAAGCGGACATCCCCGGGGACCGGCTGACTGCCTGATTTTTCAGCCGCTGTCAGAGGTCGCCAATCAAAGGGACCGCGCTCAGCAAAGCGGTAGCCGGTAGTTCCCTCTCCGCCCAGCGACTTCAATCGCAGGAGTGGCCGATACTTCAGGCGTGAACGATCCTTTCCATACCATAGCAGATAGTCGGTAATGCCCGGAATGTAGTCAGATGTTTGGCCAACCGTCTTGGCGAATACTAAGTCACTGATGAAATTGTCTTCCCCAAGCACTTCATCCATCAGCGTCCGCACGCGGTGCACATTCTCGTCGCCGATTTGAACGAAGATAGATCCAGAATCCGAGAGTAAGTCGCGCGCCACGGTCAGGCGGTCGCGCAGGTAGGTGAGATAGGAGTGGATGCCGTCGCGCCAGGTGTCGCGGAAGGCCTTCACCTGCTCCGGTTCCCGTGTGATGTGCTCCCGCTTGCCATCAGTGACAGTCCGACTTGTCGTAGACCACTGGAAGTTGGAGTTGAACTTGATGCCGTAGGGCGGGTCGATGTAGATGCACTGCACTTGGCCGCGCAGGCCCTCACGCTCGGCCAGCGAGGCCATGACCTGCAGGCTGTCGCCCAGGATCATGCGGTTCTGCCACTTGCCGTAGTGCTGGTAGAACTCGGCCGCCGCCTCCCGGTCCGGCAGGCCGTTGAAGTCGGCGAAGAGATCCGGCATGCCGCCGTCGTCCTGCGGCCGGCGCTCCTTCGACAGCCGCGACAGATCGTCGATCAGGACCTTGGGATGCACCTTTTCCTGGATATAAAGTGGCGGGGCCTGCACCACGAGGTCCGACCAGTCCTGCTCGTCCTTGCCGTGCCACACCAGCTGCGGGTCGAGATCGCGGTTGCGCCGCTCGTAGGCGATGCGGACCGGACTCTTCTCCTCTTCGCGCATCACCGACTCGAACTCAGCCGTCGGAATATTGATCCGCTGCGCCTGCCTGTGCTGCAGCGTCTCGACGTCTTTAGGTTTCTTGGGACTGCGGGCCATTAATCTGGTCCTAGTTGCTAGGTACAATAGCCACTGCATGACGACGTGAAACGGCTTTTGCCGCTGCTGTCAACTCGCGTCGGTGGGAATCATCCAATGTGTTTAGGAATGCTTCGCATCGTTCTATCGCGTTACGGCAGGTATCCTTTTCCGCGCCTAGAAGCCAAAGAAGTTTGTCGAGCACTCTCTCGCCAAACAATTCGCTGAGCGCGGCTCCGTTCAAAGTCTCAGAGATTTCACGGGCCTGTTCACTGAAACCCCAGTTTTCGAGTTCGCGATAAAATCGCTTCATGCCTGTTTCAGTGCGGTCCCGTATTCCGAATGCGAGACGAGCATTCTTGTCAAACATGGTCCAGTTGTTCGGCTTCAAGAACCAGATCAGCTTGGTGACCATGGATCGCTGCGATCCTCTAGTGTGTCCGTTCTGTGCAAGTGTGTTTGCAGTAGCGATACAGGACTCGGCTCTGCATTCGAGCGTATCAGGCCAAACCTTAGCTAAGTCACGAATGCCCTTTGCAATCGACTCCGGTGGTGTCGGCTTTAGTACGATGTCGTTAAAGACGCTGTATTGCAGTGCGATTAGGAGAACATCACAACCATTCAAGGGCGTCGCCACATCGTTGACGCGTTTCCAGATAGGACCGTCAAAGGATATCCACCAGCGATGGTGCTCCACCACCGACCAATACAAGAGGCATTCGGCCCTTTTCCTTGTCAGCTGTTGAATAGGTGCCATGAGTTTCGTCACGACGCTCTTTCGACCGTGATGCTGGCGATCAGCTTGGTGAATACCGCTTCGATCTCGCAGACGGCAGCGAAGTGAAGGAAGATGTTCGAGTCACTTCCGACCAACTGGCTATGTGTTGTTCCCTTTGTCATTTCCGTCTCGTTCAGATTGGGCGCACCGGCGAACAGACGCCGCAGCACCGGATGCCCTTTCGCCCCGTGTTCTCCGCCTCGAGCCAGGCCGCAGCAGCGTCGCCGAAGGGCCCCCGCCACTTGCCGTTGGAGGAAGACTCGACCCCGTGTGCGCCTCGGCCGTCATTGCAGTGCGCGCAAGACCCACGATGGACAGAAGCGTATTGATGGGTCCAGTTCTCGTAGACCCAGAACTGCTCGCCGGGTGCGACCGGACGCGTTGCCGGCCCGGACTGCTTTGGCCCCTTGCCTGCTTCTGCTTCGCTCCGGGCGGCCTCATCGCCGGCATGGATGAAGAGGTTCAGGGTGCGCAGGGTGTCGTCGGCGAAGTACTCGCGGGAACCGCGTATGGTTCTGGCGATCTCCTGTACGATCTCCCGGAAATCCCAAAGCTCAATGCCGGCCGCCTCGGCTTGCTTCTCGGCTTCGTCCTCCCAACCCCAGGTGACAATGACGCGGGCGTAGTGCCCAGGCTCGAAGCCGAAGTCCTTCAGGCGGGCGATGACGGTCGGGGCGTCGAATTTGCGCTCAGCGAAGAACCCGACGGTGCGGCGCTGGCTGGCCTGGTGGACGCGCTCCTTCACCTTAACGCGGTCGAAGGACTTACCCGTGAGCTTGCGAAAGCCCTGGGAGATCGAGATGCTGACCTCGATGTGGCTGCGGGCCAGGGTTACAGGGTCGATCGCAATCAAGTCGATCTCATTTTGGCCGGAGCAGCGGATGTTGGGGATGGTCGCCCAGCGCTTCACGTATCGCACATAGGCCTCGACAATGCGCTCAGTCGTCTCCATCAGGCGACTTCCTTGGCGAGGTGGCTCTCGATCAGCTTGCTGAACTCCGCCTCGATCTCGTAGACGGAGGTGAATTCGGCAAAGGCCCAGCGACCGTACTTGCCCAAATTGTTCACGCCGGGCACCCAATAGGCATCCATGGTGGCGGCCTTATCCTTGGCGTCCTCGCCACGGTAGCCCTTGATCTCGACGATGAGGTTCAGCGGGTCGGGGTGACCGTCGTCCACCTGGACGATGAAGTCGGGCAGGTAGCGTTTGGGCGTAGAGCCCATGAGGTAGGGCACCTCGAGCCCCAGGTTCTGGTTCTTCACGTAGGCGAGGACGCGCGGATGCGCCTCGGCGGCGCGGCAGAACTCAGCCTCCCAGTCGCTGTCGCAGACGACCCAGTTCACGTGGCACTTGCGCGGGTCGGTCTGCCAGCGGGTCTCGCGCGAGGTGGTGAAGTTCACGTGATTGGTCGAACCGACAGGATTGTAGGCGTCGAGGATGGCCTTGATGCGTTTTTCGCCTGATGGTGCCTGAGCGATCGCCGCCTGGATGCGGTTGCAGGCCATGTCGGCGATGTCCTTGTAGATGAGCTGCGCCGGGTAGGTGCTGCCGACACATTTCAGGTAGCCGCCATCAAGCCACTGGCGGGTGATGCGCTTCAATTGGCCGAAGAGGTGCAGCTTCGGGTCCTCGCCGGGGTCGCGGTACTTGGTGTAGAGCAGGTGCTTGGCCAGGTGGAACAGCACGGTGGAGCGGCGCATGTCCTCAAGATGTTCGACGGAGAGGACAACTCCTTCGCCAATGATGCCCTGGTTCTGGGTCTTTGATGGACCAACCAAGGCGGGACTGAGCTCAAGCACGGAATTGGGGCCGAACTCGGCTGTCAGCTTTTCGTCCGGCAGCTCGACGCGGTAGCCCTCGACCCGCGGAAAGCGGATTTCCAGGGCGTCGCGGTCCGGTTTGACGGCGTGGACACGGATGGTCTCACGCGGCGGCACGGGTGCCGAGACCACCGGCTTGGCGGCGAAGTCGAAGGGAATACCGAGGACGTCGGCGTATTCGACGTTGAAGAGGCCTTCCTCGTTCAGGTCATAGGATTGCCGGCGCAGGGCGCGGCCGACGACCTGCTCGCAGAGCAACTGGGTGCCGAAGGCGCGCACGCCGAGCACGTGGGTGACCGTATTGGCGTCCCAGCCCTCGGTCAGCATGGAGACCGAGACCACACAGCGAATCGGCTCGCCAAGGCGCCCCTCCTTGCCGACGGTATTCATCGCCTCGCGCAGCAGATCCTGATCGGTGATGTTGTCGCCGGCCTTGATGTCGCCGGTGCGCTCGACGATCTCGCGACGAAAGCGTTCGATCTCATCGGCCGCCATGTTGCGGAATTCCGGATCGAGAGCATCGCCGGATTCCAGCTGCGTGCTGTCAATCAGCAGGGTGCGCGGACGGGCGAGGCGGTTACCGTATTCATCGAAATTGCGGAATAGGGAGAGGCGGCCTTCTGTGAAGCTAGTGCTGCCGTCCTGGTTCTCGCGCTGGAAGCCGGAAATGAAATCATGCACCAGCTTCGACGAAGCTGTATTGCTGCAGACTACGATAAAGACGGGCGGCACGCCGATTTTGGCATCCTGCCAAAGGTCGTAGGTCTTCCGGTAGTGCCCGTAGAGGGCTTCCAAGGCGGTCTGTAATTCGTTGGGAAGGCTGAGCGGATCCAACTCCCCGCCTTTGCTGCGGCTCTTCTTCGGCATTTTCTTGCCGATGTGCTCCCAGAGATTCCGGAACTTCGGCGTGTCGCCGCCGGGCACGTTGTCGGCGATTGGCACGCGCGGTAGCTTCACGATGCCGCACTCGATGGCGTCCATGAGGGAGAAGTCGCTCATGGTCCAGGGGAAGAGGGTCCCCTCCGCATAGCCGGAGCCGCGCAGGAAGAAGGGGGTCGCCGAGAGGTCGTAGACCGTGCGCACGCCGAGCTTGCGCTTCACCGCTTCGATGCCGGAGATCCACAGGCGGGCGGCCTCGTTGTTCTTCTTGGCCTCGTCCTTCTCCTCGCCCTTCAGGTCCTCGACCTCCGCGCTCTGCGGCTTCTCGCGGTAGCAGTGGTGCGCCTCGTCGTTCAGCACCATGACGTTCTTCATGCCCATGAGCTCGGGCATCACCCGTTGCAGCATCTGGCCGTCGGTCTCCAGAGTCTGGATGTCCTGGCCGCGGCGGCCCTTCAGCAGCGCGCGGGTTCCCTTGGCCACCTGCAGGCGCTCGCGCAGCTTGAAGGCGTGGTAGTTAGTGATGACGATCTTCGCCCGCTTTATGTCGCCCAGCATATCGTGGGGGACGATCTCGCGGCTCTCGTAGTAGCTGTCGGGGTCATTGGGCTGCAGAACGCGCAGGCGGTCCTTAATGGTGATGCCCGGCGCGACGAGAAGGAAGCCGCGGGTGAAGGCCTTGCTGTTGGGGTGGCGCACGGCATTCACCGTCTGCCAGGCGATCAGCATGGCCATGACGGTGGTCTTGCCGGCGCCGGTGGCCAGCTTCAGCGCAATGCGGAAGAGCTCCGGGTTGGCTTGCGCGTTGGCGGCCTTCAGGTGGGTGAGGAACTTGGCGCCGCGCGGGCCCATCTTCGGCGCCACCTCGGCCAGCCAGATGGCGGTCTCCAGCGCCTCGACCTGGCAGAAGAACGGGCGGATGTTCTCGAAGGGGTGGTGGCGCCAGTGCTGCAGCAGCCGGGCCGTCTCCGGCGTTACCTGCCACTGGTCGGGGTTGGGCAGCTGGCGCCAGGTCTCCACGTAGCCGCGGATCTCGTTGATGATGGGAGTAGGGTTGTATTCCTGTTCGACGGTCGAGAGGTCGTCGCGCCCGCCCAGCACCATCTCGGCCTGGTCGTCGCTCTTGCCCTTGCCGCGCCGCCGCTTCTGCGGCTTGGGCACCGGGGTGATGAGGTCCGATTTCCGCCTTGTGGCAGCCAGCACGTTGGTCGGCTGACCGTCCGCATCGAGCTCCCAGTGCTGGCGCGGCGGCTCGTACGGCGAGTTGATGATCGGCCGCGTGAAGAAATCGTCTGACAAACTGCCTCCCCCGAGCCGGCCTTTTTTTGGCCCTTGACCACAATACAGCCAGAAGTTGCCTTGGATAGCAATAGTTTAGCCGTTCCTGCTCGATGCAGAATCTGGTCGGCCCGTGGGTGACAGGCATCTCGAACAAAGGAAGTTCGAAGTGGGAGAGCTGTCACGCTGCGCCCCTTGGGCCGAATCTGTCTCTGAGAGACGGAATTGATGATTTCGGGTACGAAGATCGCCTTTTGCTATGAAATTCTGCTGTGAAGCAAAAATTCGGGGTCGCAAGCGGCCTCTGTCGGTGGGAGCGGAGGGCGAAAACCTGATGGCGGCTCCGCTTGATTCCCTGAAAGGAAGCCCATCGCCTATCGCACCCAGGCGGCCGATGATGACGGCGCCGGGAGAATGGAACGACCGAAGCGGAAAACCGACGAATCGCAAGGAGAGGCGCCGGCAGGCGCTTTCCTCCTTTCGGGGTATTAAACTTTCTAAACTTTCGAGATGGGAAATTGCTGATTAAAATCAATTTCTTATGTGATAGTATCCCGACGTTTTTTTGGTTGGATCCGACAAATTGTCAGCCGCTTTCCCGACAAATCGTTGGGGTAATTCCGACATTTCTTTCGTACGAGCGCTGTTGACATCGGCGAAAGCCCCGAAATTAACCCTGACCCGACACAGCTGTGTCGGCGCGCGTTCGCCAACCGACAGAAACTCTTAAAAAAGATTCCGCGGAAAGCGACTTCCAAGTCACTTCCAAGTCACTTCCAAGTGCCCCCACGTTAATGCCCGACCGACAGGGAGGAGAGGATTCTGATCCGCTGCTCGTGCTGCAGATTGGACAGAGATGCGTGGATCGGGCGGACCAACGACGTCAACCGCTCGTTCATTTTTACGGCTTAAACAATGGAGCATGAATGATGATGAGCAGAGCAAATTCAGAACAATTGCCGGCGTCCTCCACTCCCATCAGTCCGATGCTTCGGTAGATGAGCACGACGCGTCCGGGAATCCTCGGGAAGAGTTGGTCGAAACAATGCCCCACGACTGCGGTGATTCGGGGGAAGAGTTGTCTGCACCTACCGAGTTACGGGAAGTCGAGCGGACCGAATGGACTGTACTGCAAAAGCCCATTGAACTCGTCGAGACTTGCGAGACCGGCGAGGGGTTCCAGCTGATCGAGCGAAAGCTCTTCAACCTGCTGCTCTACTACGCTTCCGAATGCATCAAGAAAGAAGAGTCCAATCCGGGTCCATTTGCGTTCATCGCCCGCACAAAGGATTTGCGCGACGACCTGGGCATGGGAACCAGTACAGGCAACGGGCGGATTCTGGAGGCAATGACGAATCTGTCTCGGCAGCAGCTTGTGTTTTCGCCCCAACCTCTGCGGAACTTTACAACTCCTTCGTGCGCAGCGCCGATCTCAGCGTTCGAAATGGAGAAAGGCCAGGGATTCCTTGCATGGACATTTCCCACTTGGCTGAAGCTCACTCCTTTTGAGTACAAGCGCTACACCAAGGTTGATATTGAAGTGAGCGCGCGCTTCCGCAGCAAGTACGGGCTGATTCTCTATGAACTGACCAGCATGCTCATCGATAGGAAAAAACTTTGGACTGAGTATCCGGTTGACGAGCTGAGAGATTGGTTGGGAATTGGACGCGCTGACGATTGTTCGGCGCAAACGCCCGGCAAGCTGCACGGCTGGAACGCCTTGCAAGAGCGCGCGCTCAAGCCAGGGCTTGACGAAGTCAACCGCCATGCGCCCTTCAGTGTAAAGATGCATCCCCGAAAAGACCGCCGCGGCCGCAAAATCGACAAGGTGCGCTTCGTCGTCCAGAAGAAGCCGGGAGTGAAGTAGCGCACCTTCGTGAGCAGCTGGCGCCCTAGGCCCGCTCCGATGATGACTCCGCATCAAGTTTCAGCGCGAGATGCGCGAGCAGTTTCCGGCAGCATGCCGAGAGCAGGACAAGTCTGTCGCGCAGGTACTGCGGGAGTATATGCAGTTCTATGGTGCGGCCCATCCTGCGAGCGGAGATGCAGAGACAGGAGAGGTGTGTGCTGCTGTGAGCACCACACCATGTTGCGTGCTCGAGTTACCGCAATCGCTGCGAAGAAATGCTGGCGAGGCACGAAGAACACGGCATTCTGCTATCCAAAGAAGGAAGCGGGGCAATGGGCACGCTAATCATTGCGCGTGACGAGTCGAACAGAAGCATCAATTCCCCATCCATAAAAAATCATCATTGCCGAGTTGAATCTATAAGTGGTCTACGTGCGTTTTCGGGCGGCTTGCTTGCGTCCGGACGCAACAACAGCTCCTGCCTCACTCTAGCCAGGACTGTCCGGGAATGCGGTTGACCATGCGGTCGTAGGCGTCTTCTTCGGGCGCTTCTTTCCGATCTGGCCATGCGGCCCTGTCATCGAAATGCAGTAGGGAGATCGTGAAGTCGTACTGATCGGAGAACAGGACATGCTCCTTGCAAGGCTCGTCCAGCCAGACATCGCGGTCATGTTCGCCCGCGCCGGCATGACCGGTTACCAGATGCCGCTGCGCCGCCAGAGATGAGCCGGGAATCTCCACGGGCGGCCGGTTGCGCGTCCTGTAATACAGCCCAGATTTCAGGGCGGCGTCGCTGGAGCGCGCCCAGAGAATGAACCCGTCTTTGGAGACGACAAGGACGGCCCGCCGGCTGGTAAATTGCAGCCAGCGCAGCGAGGCGGCGATCAGCGACACGTCGTAGCGGTCGGCGCAGCCGCCGAGATTATCTAGGCCCGGGCGGTCTCGGGCATCGATCTGGCTGCGGAAATCATCGAGCGGCATAAGTAGGTTCGCGGCGAACGTATTGGCCTCCTGTTCAAGCTGGCCATATTCCGACTCCCAGCTCGCCATGTCCTCGCTGCTGCACTGGAATCCCTTCGGGTAGGCGACGCGATGGAGCAGGTAGTGACCGAATTCATGGCCCAGGGTGAAATTTATCCGACCTGACGAGCTGATCGCATCGTTATAGAGGATACCCCAGCCCAACTTGCCCGGCGGCGCAGGCGCCAGTGCCCCTTCGAATCCGGGCAACGCATCGCCGCGGATCATGGTGATGGGGTCGTCGGGGAATTTTTGGTGCGAGATCTCCCGCGCTACTGCCTTCACATCGACCGGGAAACGGTCTGCTCCCAGCACCGTGCTCAACACGACGGTGATATCATTGGCCCAGCGGTGCGGAGAGAGCCGTCTGGTCATCAATCTTCCCAGAGTTCGATCATCTTCCTGATCTTCTTCTTCACCTCCGGGTCCATCTGCCGGTACTTACGGAAGAACATCTGGTCGGTGGCATCAGCCTCGGTGATTTTCTGTTCCTGGTCGAGAAGGTACTCGATCGTCACGTCCAGTTCCGCCGCGATCTTTGACAGCTTCTCAGCCGACGGGCGCGGAGGCTTCTTGTTCTCTAGCTCCCAGATATAGCTTTTGCTCGAATCGGTCCGGTCCGCGAGCTGGTCGAGTGTGAGTCCCTTCTCCTTGCGCAGTTTCTGAATTTTCTCCCCGAGGGCTGTGGTCATCGACGGTTTCCTTGGTGTTGCCGATTGTTCGGTACTCTGAACATAAAGTCTTGACTGTCGAATTTCAATTGCCATATCCTGTGTTCGGAGTACCGAATATTTTGTCCGTAAATCGGGAACGCGCGAGGAACATGCTGATGGCTAAAGGCCCGAAGGCACATCATATAGTACCCAGCGCCGGCGGTGGCTGGGACGTGAAACGCGGCGGCGCGGGCCGTGCGAGTAGCCACCACGCGACGAAGCGCGCAGCCATCGATGCCGGGCGCAAGGTCAGCCGGGCGCAGGGAACGGAGCTGCGCATTCACAATAAGGACGGGCGCATGGCCAGCAGCGACAGCCACGACGGCGATCCCCATCCGCCGAAAGGGTAACGGGGCCCAGCTGTTGAAACGGATATTGACGATCGACGGCGGCGGCATCCGGGGCACGTTCCCCGCGGCCTTTCTCGCCAATTTGGAAGAAGACCTGGACGAGCCGATCGGCCGGTATTTCGACCTGATCGCCGGCACCTCCACCGGCGGCATCATCGCCATCGGCCTCGCGCTCGGCATGAGCGCGGCGGACATCCTCAAGCTGTACGAAGACAAAGGCCCCGCCATCTTCGCCCAGACCCGCGACGGCGTGCTGGGGTGGCTTTCCCGGCGCTTCCACTGGAGCCGCTGGATGCTCTGGGGACCGAAATACAGCGCCGCGCCCCTGCGCGATGCTCTGCACGAGATCCTGGGGGACCGGCGGCTCGGCGAGGCACAGACGCGGCTGGTGATCCCGGCCTGGCACCCGCAGACGCAGGGCGTCTACATCTTTAAGACGGCGCACCACCCGCGGCTCAAGACCGACTACAAGGAGCTGGCGGTCGATGCTGCTATGGCGACGGCAGCGGCGCCGAGCTATTTCGCGCAGCACGTCACGGCCAACGATGTTGGTCTCGTCGATGGCGGGCTGTGGGCCAACAACCCGGCCGGCATCGCCGTCGTTGAGGCCATCGCCACGCTTGGCTGGTCGGCGGACAATCTCAAGGTGCTGAGCATCGGCTGCCTGGAAGACGTCAAGGTGGTGCGCGAGGCCTACGGCGCGGCGCGGTTGGCCCCGCAGCTCGCTAGCCTGTTCATGGCCGGCCAGTCGCATGGCTCCCTCGGCATCGCCCATATCCTGACCGGCGATCCTCACGAGCGAAAGGCGATCCACCGGGTTTCGCAGCCCGTCCCTGATGGTTTCTACAGCCTCGACGACACCAGTCGTATCCGCAGCTTGAAAGACCGGGCTTTTGCCGAGGCGCGCATCCAGAAACCCATCCTCCAACCTGAATTCTTCACTGGCCCGGCCGAAGAATTCATACCCGTATACAGGTGAGACAATGACAGTACACGACCGCAAGATTGCGCAGACCCACGACGATGTTCTCGAAGAGATCGCCGATGCGCTCGATATTCCGCCGTCCAAGTTCGAGGAGGCGAAGAGCCGCTACGAAGCGGTGGGTGACTGGCTCGACCGTGAAGAGTCGAGCCTGGCCGCCTACGATCCGGCGATTTCGCCGCAGGGCTCGTTCCTGCTCGGCACGGTCACGCGGCCGCTGACCGACACCGAGGAGTATGACGTTGACTTGGTCTGCCTATTGAAGGCCTCGAAGACCGACTTCACCCAGAAGAGCCTGAAGGAAGCCGTCGGGCACGAGGTCGCGCTCTATACACAGGCGCAGAACATGAAAAAGCCGCCCGAAGAAGGGCGGCGGTGCTGGACCCTGCACTACGCAGACGGCGCCCAGTTTCACATGGACATCCTGCCGGCGTTGCCTGATGCCAGCCGCTACCAGCTTGTCCTCAAGGAACACGGCTATGGCGCCCTCGCCAACAATCCGGCGCTGACCGGCCAGGCGATCGCCATCACCGATCAGACTCTGCCGCAGTACGCGCAGGTGACCGACGATTGGCCGCAGAGCAACCCGATGGGTTACGCGGCCTGGTTCCGGATGAGGATGACCGTTCAGTTGACCGCGCGCAAGAAGGCCTTCGCCGAGCGACAACGCATCACGGCCAGCGTGGACGATATCCCTGACTACAAGGTCAAGACCCCGCTGCAACGCGCCATCCAGCTCCTCAAGCGTCACCGCGATTGCATGTTCGCCGATGACGGCGAGCACAAGCCGATCTCGATCATCATCACCACGCTGGCGGCGCACGCCTACAACGAGGAGCCGACGATCTCCGAAGCGCTGCAAAGCATCCTCACAGGCATGGCGGATTACATCGAATACCGCGGCGATGAGGCCTGGGTGGCCAATCCCGTGAACCCGGCTGAGAATTTCGCCGACAAGTGGGCCGAGGAGCCTGCCAAGCGCCAGAACTTCGAGCAGTGGCTGGCGCAGGCCCGCCAGGATTTCGCGCTCTACCTGCGCGCCAGCCGCTTTGACGCCGTTCCCGGCCAGCTCAAGGAACGTCTTGGCGCCGGGCTGGTAGACCGGACGCTGGAGGCCGTCATCCCCGCCGCCGCGGCAGGGCTTGGGGCGCCGGCGATCGTCAAGAGCGCCCTCGCGGATGATAGCGCCGAGCGCGCCGCAGCTGCCATCAGCGATATCCAGCAGAAGGGATTGCAGTCGAAGCCCTGGACGAAGTCATAGGCAACCCAGTCTTGCTGACGCTGGAAGAAGTCAAGGTCGCCATCGCGTTCGACCAGCCAAGGCTGCATGCTGCGGCGAACGGGGTGGATATCCACGTTCTGGGTACCTACTTGATCTTTGAGAACGGCGCAGTGGCCAGCCCGGCCGGCCCAATCGCCGAATTCGACATCGAAATGGTGCTCCCGGCTCGCTATCCGCGGCGCGAGCCCCGGGTCTTCGAGGTTGGCGGGCGCATCCCGCGCGAACCGGACCGCCATATCAACCCGGACGGCGACTGCTGCATCACCGTTTGGGAGCATTGGCTGCTGACTGCCGCCGACCATTCGTTCGCCGCCTACCTGAAAGGCCCCGCCAATGAATTCTTCCTCGGACAATACTGGTACGAGAAGACCGGGACCTGGCCTTTCGGCGAACGGCCGCACGGGCAGAAAGGGCTTATTGAAGCCTATGCCGAAGTGCTCGGCATTTCGGCCAGGAAGAAAGATCTGATCTATTATCTGCGCCTGCTGTCCCAGGACTGGCCCAAGGGGCACTGGCTGTGCCCGTGCGGCAGTGGTAGGCGCCTGCGATACTGCCACCGCGCCGACCTTATGCTCCTACACGACAATGTGTCGCCGCGCATGGCCGGGCTGATGCTGGGACGTCTTGCGTCCCAGGAACCGGGTCCCGCGCGGCGGCGCCGCTGATATTCTGGTTGCTGTCTATGCCGGGCGCGTCCGCCCACCTCTGCACAGGCGGGCGGACTGGGCTCTGCAGGTGACGCCCTAAGCCAGCCACCAGCGGCGATGGCGGATTGCTCGAGTGGAAGTACCGCTGATGCCTCATGCAGTCATCGGGCAACCTGCCACTCGCCGCCGACTTCTACCAGCTCCAGCCCGAAGTCGAACTGCTCGACGGCTTCTTTCAGCTGCGGAATCTCGGCGCCGCCGTAGTAGGTCGATGCCGTCTCGAGATTGACGGCATGTCCTGCGGTATGTCCCGGTGTGGCGTGCCCCATGAGCTGCGACATCCACACGATCGGCACCTTCTTGTTGAGGAGATGCGTGTTGAACGAGTGCCGGAGCGTGTGAAAATCCTTACCGGGCTCGTAGAGCCCCGCTTGGCGACGATAGTGCGTCCAGCGCTTGGTTAGGCGATAGCCGTAGCGCCCATAGCGGCCACCAGGGGTGAGATCGGGAAAGACTCGGCGCTTTGCGTGCTTGCGGAGATCGAGGACCCGGTCGATAAAGCCGAGTTCCAGGAGCAGGGAGTGCAGCGGGATGATGCGCTGCGCGGCCTCGGTCTTCACCTCCTGGTCGTCGTTCTCATCCGAGATGCGGATGCACCAGATGCCTTCGACCTCGAGGACATCGCTGGTGGTGAGCTGACAGATCTCCTCCAGGCGCCCGCCGGTGAAGGCGATGAGGAGCGGCACCCAATAGAAGGAGTCCTTGAGGATCACCTTGCCCGGCTTCGAGCGGCGGTCTTCCGAGAGGCAGCCCGTGAAGAGAGGCGACTCAAAGAGCCTCTTCAGCTCCTCGCTTTTCATCGCCCGGCGCCGCCGGCCTGCCCGGCGGAGCTCACGCTTGGAGAGACGGGTGGCGGCGAAGCCGTTCGGCAGCTCCCAGCCGAAGTGCCGGTTGCACCACTTGATGCAGCCGCCGAGGTAGTCGAGATGCTTGTTGACGGTCTTCGCGCCGCATCGCGGCACGGTCTCCGCTTCGAGGCGCCGCTCGCGCTCCTCCGGCGTGATCTCGCCCGCTTCGACGGCCGCGTCGAGGCAATGCCTGAGCTCCGCATCCATGGCGCCGGCCTTCTTGATGGCTTCGCGCGGCCCCATCGGCCGTTTGAAGTGCCCCTTGCCGTGGTACTTCGGCAGCTGTTCGAGCTTCGTGCGAAAATGGAACGCGTCGGCATGGGTGATCTCGCCGATCTTTCGGAGCCCCACGATCTCCTCGAAGAGATAGAGCGCGAGCCAAGCGTCGTCTTTGGCCTCCTCTTTCCAGGCCTTGTGAAGCATTTTCTGGTCGACGAACTGCCCGTAGATCTCGCGCAAGGGCCTGTCCGCGGACGGCAGGCGCGGGTCATCGTCCTGCTGCGCGACCGGCGCGCAGTCGGCAGTCGCCCCCGCCTCCGGTGCCGTTGCGGTTGCGCGGGAGGCATCGCTGCCGCCGGCAGCGTGGGAGCGCCCGTGGCGCCGGGCAAGCCGCGCGCGGGTGCCCTCATCGAGCTCGCCGAGTTCGACAGTCTCGGCGGCCTCCCGGTAGGCGGCGATGGCATAGCGCATGCCCTCGGCCGCCAGGCTGCGGAACTCGAGGCTGTCGGCCGGCAGGTCAATCTGTTGGCTGGCCAGCAGGGGCTTCAGCACGGCCTCAGCGCCCTTGTAGTCGCCGTGTTGATAGAAGAACGTCCATTCGTCGACTTGCCTGGAGGGGTGGTTGTAGCGGTCCATTTGCCAGTCGACGTGCTCGGGATCGAGTTGCTCGGTCTCGAAAGTTCTCCCTGCCGCCCATTCCTGGCACTCCTCGAGGATCTGGTCGTAGAGCGCGAAGAGAACCTGCTCGCGCTGCCACTTGGTGAGGGGTTTCGCGGACCTGAGCGTGGCGGCGTGGGACAAGAGGACTTCCTCGAAGATGGCCGAGAGCCGGAGCGCGCGCAGGCGGGCGAGGGGCCTGTCCGGGGTTTCGAGCGACCGGCAGAGATGGTCGGGCCCGGCGCCCCGCGCGAGAACGCGCGGCAGGCGCCGGCGCCAATAGAAAAGCCCGTTTCGACTAAAAAGATGTAAAGGTCTGGCCATGGCCGCAGCTCCCTGATTCGAGGGGCCGCCGGCGGCAAATGTGTCACAGGGATGTGTCACACCCGCGCCGGCAGCGTCAGGCGCTGCCGAAATGGCTAAAATGCGAGATAAATCAGAGGTTTGGCTGGGGGACCTGGATTCGAACCAGGGCTGCTCGGGTCAGAGCCGAGAGTTCTACCGCTAAACTATCCCCCAGCAGGCGGGGCCGGA
>MRWG01000510.1_pt1 | contig 42298 bp, 38 predicted proteins | sample 1013341 | NCBI WGS metagenome assembly MRWG01 (sample SAMN06117577, study PRJNA244670) | biofilm metagenome | biome: Water; feature: Cathode Biofilm; material: Biofilm; isolation source: microbial consortium enriched at the cathode of a solar microbial fuel cell | place: USA: District of Columbia ... | reverse complement strand
ATAAATTGTGAGTGGCCTCTGCGCAACCTGACAGGCGTCAGCGCAAGGCGGTTTGCGCAGGACAAGGCTGGTTGTCCTTGTCAAGCAAGCCAACGCAGCGCTGGCGCCTGTCAGGCCGCGCCCTTCGGGGCTTTCAGGCGGATTCGCACTCGGCGTTGCAACTTCTCGACAGGCAACCAGCATGCCTGCGAAGTTGCTCCTTGATTGCAAATCAGCCTGAAACCCAGAGGCTGCTCCCAATTTATAGAGGTGCCCTTAATTTATTGATGCAAAAATAGAGGTCCAATAGTGGGCACGAGTACGGCTTTGGTGGCAATGGCGGCTCTCTTTTGGGGGTTATCAGGAGGGATCGGTGGGCTTCTCATGGCCGATGGCTGGGATCCCTTCGTGGTTTCGTTCTACCGGGGCGCGATCGGGCTGCTATTTGTCCTCGCCTGGCTGGTGCTTCGCCCGCGTGGCAGCGGACTGGCAAACCGCCGGTTATGGTTCTGGTCGGCAATTGCCGGCCTTGGTGTGGCGGGAAACTTTGGATTCTATTTCGTTAGCATCGGGCAGGGCAGCGTTGCGGTTGCCGTAACGTTGATGTATTGCGCACCGGTGTTTGTGTATCTCGTATCATTCGCACTGAGGCTTGAAAGCCCCACCGCCCTGAAGTGGGCTGCGATTACAGTGGTGATGGTTGGCATCGTATTGCTGACACGGATTTACGACATCGGTGCCAGTGGCTTGACCTACATCGGTGCGGGCGCTGGCCTGCTTGCGGGCTTGTCCTACGCAATATTTATTTTCGGTTTCAAGTATGCGGCCGCGCACGGCAGCCCCCAGGCTATTCTCTCCATTGCATTCGCGGTACTTGCCATTCTCCTTATCTGGCCTGCCGACGGCCATCAAATTGTTGCGGCCCTGAATACACCGGATTGGCCGCTGTTCGCCGTGTTAGGTGTGCTTGGTGCGGGGTTGTCGTTCGTGCTCTACATCATCGGCCTTAACCATACCGCGCCGGCCGTGGCCTCAATCGTGGCAATGGTGGAGCCTGTCACCGCGTCACTGTTCGGCGTCGTGGTCCTGGATGAAAGCCTTACCGGCCCACAAATTTTTGGCATGGGGCTGATTTTGGTCACGGTAACCGCACTGAGCGTAATTTCACACACGGCAAGGCCACCTGCCGATTTAACCATTCACTGAGTAGCGCTCGGACTGAACGCCAACTTTCAGATTACGGTCAACTGCAACCGTTGAGGTTTTGTTAAAGACGAAGATGTCGCCCAATCGGAATTGCTAGTAACAGCGAACAAAAGAAGCTCCCGGATGGAGAGTGGGTATTGACCAGCCAGGAGCATATTTTAGGCACTGATAAAGCCATTTGACAATGTACTTTCTGTTTCAGAGGGATAAAGGAGTCAGGTTAGAAAAGCCTGGAGAGATATGAGCTTGTTGCCTGACTCCCTTTTTCGCCGGTTTTGGAATCTTTAACTTTGTAACGCAACCTCTTCCACCTGAGCCATTGCATCTGAAACGGCACGACGAACACACTCAGGTGTATCCGGCTGACCGAAAGGCAGTTCGTCGCTCAGTTGCTTACAGATACGTTGTGCGGCTTCTTCAACGCGATTCCTGACCTCGTTCATATCCGCAGTCCGGCTGATATCGAGATCGGAAATGTCCACCCTTGCGCTTTTATTCGCGACGATGGTTTTACCATAGGGAGGAGAGGTGCGTTGTTCACTGGTAATTCGCGGCGCCATTACCGTAATCTCCTCAAGTTTTTTCTCGGCCGCAAAGGCGGGGACCTGCCCCAATGCAATCAAACAAACGGTTGCTATGGAAGTGACTAAACGAGTAAGCATTTTCGTCGCCATAATCCTGACCTCCTCTTTCGTCGTAAGAGGTGCCCGTAAGTCAAAACATGTCGCGCCCTGTTGGTAGCGACGCATGAATCACCGAAAACAATTGCAGGCGGTATTTTTCAATCGCCGCCTGCTTGTGGCATCTGAAGTTTCGGTTCAGTCAACAGTGTAGAACAGGTTTTTAATGTCTGCCGGTGCATCGTCGGATTTGATGTACCTGTGTATCTGTGCTGCCGGCAACCAATCGAAACACCCGGAGCCGGGCAGTAACCCGGGAGGGTAGCTTCAAACCATCGTTTGTGGCTCAACGGCGGGAGGGCAACCGCCATGGCTTCCCCCCTGGTTCATTCCGGATTACACCCTCTCAATCACAGCCTTGTCACCACCCGATTATGGGGTTAACATATTTTGTTAATCGGGTTAACAATGTAATAATACAACAGAGGAGTTTCCGGATGGACATGTTCGACCTGAGCGGCAAAGTGGCGATCATCACCGGTGGCGGCGGCGATATCGGTTCCGCTTTCGGCAAGGCGCTGGCGGAGGCCGGCGCCAGGGTGGCGCTGGCCGACCTCAATGGGCAACTCGCGAAGGACAAGGCCGCGGCCCTGGGTGCCGAAGGCCTGGATGTTATCGGCGTTGAGGTGGATGTGACGTCGGAGGAAAGCACCCGAAAGATGGCGGACAGTGTTGTCGATCATTTTGGCTCCGTGGCGATACTAGTCAATTGTGCCGCCCTGATGAAGGAGATCCCCACCTACGAGACCCTGGCCATCGATCGGCAATGGTGGGACCGGGTGATCGCCGTGAATCTCACCGGCCCCCTGCTCTGCGCCCGCGCCGTCGCGCCCCATATGAAGGAAACCGGGGCAGGCAAGATTATCAATATCACATCCGGGGGCGCCTTTATGCCCTCTGGCGTCTATGGTGTAACCAAACTCGGCGTGGTGAGCCTGACGGCAAGTCTCGCCAAGGAGCTGGGCCCCTTCAAAGTCAATGTCAACGCCCTTGCGCCGGGACATATGAACACCGAATCCGGCGATGCAGCCCGGGGCGGCAGCGATGCCATGATCAAGGCCCTGGAACCCGCCGTGCCCCTGCGGGTGCTGGGCGGGCCGGAAGACCTGGTGGGAACCCTCGTCTACTTGTGTTCGTCCGCCAGCGACTGGGTCACCGGGCAGAACATCAGTGTTGACGGCGGCTGGATCATGCGCCTCTGAACAGGTCCAGCCGGGCCATCAATCCACGAATCCGGAGTAATCATCCATGAACGCAACCAATATCCCCACCGTACAACTGCAAATTGGTGACCGCTTCCTCGATACCGGCAGCGGTGGCACCTTCGATCATGTCAACCCTGCCACCGGCAGGGTCCAGGCACAGGTGCCACTGGCCGGGAAAAATGAAGTGAACGAGGCCGTCGAGGCCGCGTGCGCCGCTTTCGAAATCTGGCGCCGGACACCGCCCGTGGAACGGCGCAACTGCCTCAACCGCCTGGCGGCCCTGATACGGGACAACGCCGAGGAATTCGCCCGGCTGGGGGCCATAGAAAATGGCACACCGGTGGCCGGTGGCATGGTCGGACCCATGATCACCGAACAGTGGGTGTCCTACTATGCCGGCTGGGCCGACAAGATTGACGGTCAGGTCAACTCCACCTGGCCCTCGGACCAGTTCTCCTACACCATCCCCGAACCCTACGGTGTCATCGGCATTATCATCACCTGGAACGGGCCGTTGATATCCCTTGGCATGAAGGCGGCGCCGGCCCTGGCCGCGGGCAACGCCGTGGTAATCAAGCCCGCCGAAATCACCCCCTGGTGCGCGGCCCTGTTCGGCAAGCTCACCCTAGAGGCCGGTATCCCCCCCGGTGTGGTCAACATCATCCCCGGCTCCATCGATGCCGGCGAGACCCTGGTGCGGCACCCGAACGTGCAGAAAATCAGCTTCACCGGCGGCCCGATCGCCGCCCGCAAAATCCAGGCCGCGGCAGCCGACCAGATCAAGCCCCTGGTGTTCGAGCTGGGCGGCAAATCCGCCAACCTGGTGTTCGAGGATGCCGACCTGGATCGAGTGGTGGAGCAGGCTGTGAACTTCAGCATCTGCTACATGAGCGGCCAGGGATGCGCTTTTCCCACCCGTTTGCTGGTACAACGCAGCATTTACGACGAGGTCTTGAAACGAGTGGAGGAACAGGCCGGCAGAATCGCCGCCGGCGATCCCATGGACCCACAGGCGGAGATGGGCCCGGTGGTCAACGGCGCCGCCTGTGAGCGCATTATGGCCATGATTGAGGATGCCACCCGCACCGGCAAGGCACGGCTGCTCACCGGCGGCGAGCGCTTTGGTGGCGAATTTGCCGACGGTTACTACATCCAGCCCACGGTTTTTGCCGATGTCGATCCCTACACGGAGATTGCCCAGCAGGAAGTGTTCGGTCCGGTGCTGTGCGTCACACCCTTCGAAGATGAGGCCGAGGCCATCGCCATCGCCAATTCCACGGAATACGGCCTCGCCTCCTACGTACAGACATCGAATCTGTCCCGGGCCCTGCGCCTGGCCTCGGAATTGCGCTCCGGCACCGTCTACATCAACGGCGCCCTGATGATCCAGCCCCAGGCGCCCTTCGGCGGCGAAGGCGTCAGCGGTTACGGGCGCGAGGGCGCCAAGGCTGGCCTCGACGAGTACATTCGCCTGAAAACTGTGGCCGTGGCCAATATCGACGCTTGATGAAGGGAGACAATGCCGCCATGGGCACCAGGGACTTCAAGCAACTCGAAGACGAGGCCACGTCGGTATTTTTCCGGCTTCTCAACAAGATGTTGTGGGGCCGGAAATATCCCCGGGACTACGGCACCGGCGAATTGCTGAGCATGCCCGAGGGCGAGATCCTGGAGCAGATCGGCGACCGGGAAAAGGCCACGGTGACGCTCCTGGCGGACGAGCTGGGCGTTTCGAAGGCGGCGGTATCGACCATGACCAGCCGTCTGGCGAGCAAGGGGTACCTAAGAAAAACCAGTGGCAAAAACAACAACAAGATCAAATACCTGTCACTGACAGCAAAAGGTGAACGGGCACGCCAGGGTGTCAAATCCTACCGCACCCGGCTTTATGCCTATCTTGACGCCCTGTCCGAGGCGGACCTGGAAGGCCACATCAAGAGCCTCGAACGGATGGAGGCTTTTATCGACGACCTGCACGCCCAGTTGATTATCGACCTCGGCCTGAAGCGGCATCCCTGATTATTCCGGGGCGCATTTTCGACACGAGGATTACCGTTGACCTTGCCACAACAGAAAATCCGTTCTAGTATAACGACGTTATATAAAGACCGATCCAAACTGGACAGGGGGTTCCATGAAAACAGAAGCGGATTTCGATTTTTACGACAAAGCGGTGGAAGACCGGGCGCCGGAGGCCTGGAGTGAGTTGGGCAGGAAACATCCCATTTACCATTACCGTGGCCGGTTCGACTTTTACGTCAGCAGCGATTACGACGACATCAAGAACAATATCCTGGTGGACAACGACACCTGGCTGTACAGCAGGGGTACCAGTCCCAAGGAACTGGATCCGCGCATGGCCTGCGGGATGATGACCGAGCCGCCCCACCATAACGGTATCCGCATCATCGTCCAGCGGGGGTTCACCCCCAAACAACTGGAACGCATCGCGGTGGAGATCGACCAGCTGGCGGACGAATTGATTGACGGCATGCAGGCCATGCCGGAAAAACGGGGCAACTTCTTTAAGCTTTTTGCCATGCCCCTGCCCGCCCGGCTGATGTGCCGCATGCTCGGCGCGCCCGAAGAAAAACACCTCCAGTACAAGCAGTGGGCCGACGAGTTCATGTACGACCATTACAACAACAAGACCGACAGCGCCGAAGCGGGAGAAAAAGCGCAGCTGATAGCCGCCAGCCTGAGTGGCCTGATCGCCGAGCGCCGCAGGGTTCTGCAGGAAGCCGGCGTGACCGAGCCCTCCCTGCAAGAGGTGGGCACCGTGCTGCCGGACGACTTTATCTCGCGGTTTATCTGCGACAAGGTCGACGGGCGCCATTTGACGGAGTGGGAAATCATCAGCCTGTTGCTGTCGATCATCAACGGCGGCAACGAAACCACCATGAACCTGATCAGCAACCTGCTCTGGCGCCTGCTCGAAAAGCCCGAGCGCTGGGAGCAGCTCAAGGCCAACCCCGACCTGATACCCAACGCTGTCGAGGAAAGCCTGCGCTTCGACCCACCGTTGCTGGGCATGTTCCGGACCACGGCGAAAGAGACCGAGCTCAAGGGAGAGGTCATTCCCGAAGGCGAGAAAGTGATGTACAGCATTGCCGCGGCCAACCGGGATCCCGCCATCTGGGAGAACCCCGACGAGTTCCGCCTCGACCGGGACATGGCCACCCTGCGCAAGCATGTCTCCTTCAGCGGCGGCAGCCACCTGTGCCTGGGCATTCACCTGGCACGGATGGAAGTCCGGCAGGTATTCGAAAAACTCGTGGAACGCCTGCCCAACCTGCGCCTCACCGGCGAGCCGGTGATAGTACCGGGCTTCAGTTTCTGGGGACTGGTGGACCTGCCCGTGGCCTGGGACTGATCCCCGCGTTCATGACCAGCAAAGGGGGTCTCGAGGGCAAGACGATTATCGTGACCGGTTCCGGCCGGGGTATCGGTCGTGCCCTGGCCCTGTATCTGGGGCAACAGGGCGCGCGGGTGACGGTCAATGACCTGGTACCGGAAGAGGCCGATACCGTGGCAGCGGAAATTGCCAACGCCGGTGGAGAGGCCCTCGCAATCGGTGGCTCGGTAGACGAATGGAGCCTTGCCGAAAAGCTGGTGGTGGAAACCCGGGCCCGCTTTGGCCGGATCGATGGCCTGGTCAATAATGCCGGGCTGCATTACGAGAAGGATCCCAGGGAAGAAAACGAGGCCGAAATCCACCAACTGCTCCAGGTCAATGTCCAGGGAGCCATCTTCTGCGGCATCCATGCTCTGCGCACGTTCATGGCCCAGGGCAGCGGCTCGCTGGTCAACGTCACGTCGGGCGCACACCTGGGAGTTGCCGGCCAGGCGACCTACGCCGCCTCCAAGGGAGCAATCGCCTCCCTCACCTATTCCTGGGCCCTCGATGCCATGCCCCACGGCGTGCGGGTCAACGCCGTGGCGCCCCTGGCCCGTACCCGGATGACGGAGGCCCTGGCCACCTACCGCACGCCACCAAACGGCAAAGCGCCTGTGCGGGAGCCCGCTGTTCTGGCGCCCCTGTTCGGGTACCTGCTTTCCGACGCTTCCGCCGGTATCACAGGCCAGTTGTTGCGCTTCAACGGCCGGGAGCTCAGCCTGATCCGGCACCCGGCGCCAGGTGCTGGCACGGAAACCCACGAGCATTGGGATATTGCCGCCATCAGGGCGGCGATGGACAGGACCTTTCGGGATACCCTTTCGCCAGTGGGGCTGGGTGCCGGTGGCTACGCCTGGCAGACCGGGGAGGACGCCTCGTGAGCCGGACTGCAAACAACGGCAGTAACGTCCGTGCCGAACTGCTCGATGCCGCCATCGACCTGTTGCGCAGCAAAGGCACCACGGGCGCCACGGCCAGGGCCATCTGCTCCCGTGTCGGTGTCGGGCCGCCGGCCCTCTACCATCACTACGGCAACCTGGAGCGCCTCCACCACGCGGCCGTTGCCGCCGCCTTCGAACAGGTGGTGGCCTGCTACGAGCCGGCCGCGCGCGCCGGCGGGCCGCTCCGGAGCCTTCGCACCAGCTGGTCCATGCTGATGCGCTTCACCCGCGAGAACCCGAAGATGTTCGGCCTCGTCAATCAGCAGGTGGTCCAGGGCAAAATGCCGGCGGGTACCCGCCGGGCATTCCACCAACTGGTTTCGGATCTCACTGAGTTATCGACCACCGAGGAACTGCGCTACGATCCCCTGACCATGGCGAAAATACTCTGGTCGGGCGGCATGGGGGCAGCGGGGTTTATCGCGGGGGAGTCGCTCGCGGGCAGGGATGAACCGGCATTGGCCGAGGCCATGCTCGAGACGCTGCTCGCCTCGCTGGTGACCGGAAAAACGATGCCATCGGGGATGGATGGCTGACCGTTTCCGAAGACTGACCGTTCCCGAAAAAAGTGCGGGCGCGGAATCAGACCGCCTGTTCCCGGGGCGCGAACTGCTGCTGAAGCTTGTACTTGAGAATCTTATTGAGCGCCTGGTTGCGCGGCAGCGCCTCCACGATCTCGAGCTGTTCCGGAATCTTCTGGCGCATCAGGCTCTGGGATTCCAGATACTCGACCATTTCACCAAAGCTCAGGGGTTCCGCTCCCGGCTCGGTTTCGACCACGGCACAGACCCGCTCTCCCGATGCCGGGTCGGGCAGGCCGATCACCGCCACCGACCCCACTTTCGGGTGGGAATAGAGCAGGTCCTCGATTTCCCGGGCAGAAATATTCTCTCCCTTGCGAATAATGATGTCCTTGATACGGCCCACAATACTCAGGTGTCCGGTCTCGCGCATGACGCCGAGATCACCGGTGCGGTAAAAGCCCTCGTCCGTAAATGCCTGAGCGGTCTGCTCCGGATCCAGGTAGCCCTTGCACAGGCTGCGGCCACGAATCCAGATTTCGCCGGTTTCACCGGCCCCTGCGACCGACCCGTCTTCCCGGACAATACGCACCTCCATACCCGGCACCGGGCGCCCCTCGGTATGGGCCAGTTCTTCATCGGTATCGGCAAGGGTGCAATGGGCCACCAGTGGTGCTTCCGTCATCCCGTAGGCATGCAGCACCTTGCAGTCCATCTCCCGCTGGAGCTGGTAGACCAGTTCCGCGGGTTTTGAAGCGCCCCCGGCGGACAGCATCTTGAGGGAGGGGATGACCTTGCCCCCATCGCCGTAACGACGCTGCTGGGCCAGGAAGGCCTGGTAGTGTGCGGTGCTGCCGCCGGCGTGAGTAACGCCCAGGCGGCGGTAGACTGCCACGGTTTCCTCGGGCACGAACTTTTCCACCAGGACCGCCGACATACCCGCGGACAGCACCATGGTCAGGTACATGACCCCGCCAATGTGGGCGAAAGGATAGGCAATGCTGCCGATATCGCCGGCCCGAACCCCCATGGCTTCGCCCAGGGCGTAGCCGGCGGCCATGACGGAATCGTCCGTATGGCGCGCGGCCTTGGGCCCCGAGGTGGTGCCCGACGTACAGTAAATCCAGCGTACGGTATCGCCCCCGCCGGGTGCGGGGGGCAGACCGGCGGGATCGCCCGCCGGCAGTTCGCCAGAGAGCACCTGCACTTGTGTCTGCGGGCAGGCCTTGCGCGCGATGGCGGGATAGTCGCAAGCCGGGCCGGCCGCCGGAACAAACAGCAACGAAGGCTGGCTTTGCCGCACCAGTTCTCCCAGTTCCCGTTCCCGGTAAAGATGCAGGATAGGATTCTGCACCACCCCCAGGCGCGCCAGCGCCAGTGTCAGCAAAACGGTGTCGACCCCGGTGGGCATCTGCCAGGCGACAACCTGACCGGACCGGACCCCCTGTTCATGGAGCCCCGCGGCCAGGCTTTCCGCTCGATCCCGGACGTGGAGGAAGCTCAACACCCGGCCCCCGGTTTCAATCAGCATGGGTTCGTCGGGACTCAGGTCGGTCCTTTTCTCGAGCAGATTCCAGAGCGTGGGGGCAGTAATTATCCGACTTGTCATAGTTATCCTGGAATCCGGTATGGTCGCTTCACAAAGGGAAGCGACAACCGTACCGGGTTATCGTTTTTAAATAGCGGATTTCGGGATCGCTCGCGGCAAACCCAATACCGCCGCTCGTCGCCAAGACCGGGATTTAACTACCCTGTCAGGCGGAGTGCTGGGCACTGGTATCGTAGCGATCGAGGATCTCCTGCATACCGGGAGATACCTTCTTCTTGCCGGGGTCGTAGAATGGCGAAAACACCGCCAGAAGTCGTTTCCGGCTGGCTTTTGCCACTTTTTTCTTGAGTGTTTTTTCCCGCTCGATCGATGCCTGGCGCTCCTCCTCGGTCATGGTTTCACGGTCCTTGGCGACCAGGTAGCGCATGACGCGGGCGGTATGGCGACCGATATGGGCCGTGGAGTAGATAAATACGCCGACCCGGTAGAGGTAGGCCAGAGGCCCGTTGCCGTAGAGAGTCTTGTAGACCTGGTAACAGACTTCCCGGTGCTCGAATTCTTCCGCCAGGTGCCATTTCCAGAGGTCAACCGCTTCCTCGTCGGCGCCCTCGAGATATTCGTCCAGATCCTCGAAAAAAACCTGGGCGGCCGCGGAGCCCATGGCTTCAAAGCCCTCGCAATAGGCCACGTTGAAACGCAGGGATTTCTCCCGGAGGAAGCGCACGTAATCCTGCTGGTAGGGCTTCTCGATCTCTTTCATGCCCTTGTAACCGACCTCATAAAGCGCCCGGTTAAAAGCCACATGATTATTGCAATGCTCCATCTCCTGCTTGTTGAAAACGGCTATATCTTCATGAAGCTTTTCGTGTTTGGGATCGAGCACGTCCTTGGCCCTGCGCATCACTTTCACCAGGTACGGCTCAATATGTGCCGGGACGGTCGAAAACGCATTGTAGCTCTGGGCAAATTCCGGAACCTTTGCCCAGTGCGCCCGGATTCGGGAAAAATCCATGTCAGGTACACGAACTTTCATCAATCGATCTCCTCGGACTCCTAGTTTTGGTCAATACAATGTCGACCATGCGAGTCCTGACTATTGCCATCACTGACATTATATCAGTTTTAGACCGTATTTAAAGTCTCCGGCTCCGCCAGAACACCGTCCAGATAACGCAGAAACCGTGCCGCATCGGCACCGTTGATGACCCGATGATCGTAACTGAGCGACAAGGGTGTCTTGTGACGCCATTCCAGTTCGCCGCCCTCCCCGCGTCGGGGCTTCCAGTCGCTGCGCGTGACACCCAGTATCGCTACTTCCGGCGCATTGATTATGGGTGTGAAAGCGGTGCCGCCGATGCCGCCCAGGGAACTGATGGTCATGGAACCGCCGCTCATTTCCGCCATGGACAGGCCCTTTTCCCGGGCCCGCGTGGACATATCGGCAATCTCCGCGGAAAGGTCCGGCAGGGATTTCCGGTCGCAGTCGCGGACCACTCCCACGAGCAAACCATTGGGCGTATCGATGGCCACACCGATATGGAAATACTTCTTGAGAATCAGTTTCTTGCCGCTGGCATCCAGGGAGGCATTGAAGTGGGGAAAGGCCTTCAAGCCGGCCACCAGCGCCTTGACCATGAATACCAGAGGCGACAGCTTGACGTCGAGACCCTTCCGGTAGGTCTCGAGATCGGTGGTATCCACATCGTCATGGTGGGTTACGTGGGGAATGCGCAGCCAGTTGCGGCTCATGAACGCCCCGGTCAGGGCCTGGACCCGCGACAGCGTGGTCTCCTCGATTTCCCCGAACTGGCTGAAGTCGCCTTCAGGCCAGGGGGGCAGGTTCTCCCAGAATGGCTTGGATTCGCTCATGGCAATTACTCAGTCGATTTCGGCCAGCTTGGTTCCCACTTTCACCGGCTCGTCGCCCGGTTCCACAAGAATCCTGAGCGTTCCGGAGGCCGGCGCTTCCACTTCGTTGATGGATTTATCGCTCTCCAGTGAGTAGATGGCCTGCCCCTCCTCGACCTGGGCACCATCGTCGACAAGCCACTCTGTCAGTGTGCCTTCTTCCATGGAAAAACCGATCTTGGGGACCAAAACGTCCGTTGACATTGTTTGTTCTCCGCTATGCTGATGGGTCAGGGCCTGTTAAAAGGCCCTGGTTCGTTGGCTATTTCAGGGTCTTTCGAATTGCCGCCACCACTTTGTCGGCGTCGGGCACGAAGGCGCTTTCCAGGGCCTTGGAATAGGGTACCGCCGTGCTGGGTGCACCGACCCGCTGCACCGGTGCCCGCAGTTGATCAAAAAGCTCCTCGTGGATTACCGAGGAAATTTCGGCGCCGACACCGAAGGCCCGCACCGCTTCGTGGGAGACCACGGCACGGCCGGTTTTGGCTACGGCGTTGAGGACCGTGTCCCGATCCCAGGGCTGGATGGTGCGCAAATCCACCACCTCCACGGTGATTTTTTCTTCCGCCAGCTGCTCGGCGGCCGCTTCCGCCACCGCCACCTGGGGGCCGTAGGTGACGACGGTGACATCGCTCCCTTCACGGGCGATCCGGGCCTTGCCCAGGGGAATGGTCTGGCCGGGCTCGGGCGCTTCGCCCTTCTGCCAGTAGGCGGGCAGATTTTCAATAAAAATGCAGGGGTCGTCATCGAATATGCAGGCCTTGAGCAGCCCTGCCGTCTCCGCCGGGGTCGACCCCGTGACCACTTTGAGGCCCGCCGTATGGGCAAACCAGGCCTCCAGATAATCCGAGTGCTGGCCGGCGGTACCGAACCCGGCACCGGTGGTCACCCGGATAGTCAGCGGTACCGCCGTCTGGCCGCCGGACATATAACGAAGCTTGGCGGCGTGGTTGACAATCATATCCATGGCCACGGTGCTGAAATTCATCAGCATGATTTCTGCGACCGGTCGCATACCGGCCATGGCCGACCCGATGGCGGCACCGATAATGGCCTGCTCGGAAATCGGCGTGGACCGGACACGGGATTCGCCAAACTCGGTCGACAGACCCCGTGTAGCGCCGTTGACACCGCCCTCCTCCGGATCGGCGACATCCTCGCCGAACACCAGTATCGAGTCGTCCTGCGCCATCGCCTCGTGCAGCGCCGTGTTGATCGCCTGTAGCGTGGTTACCTTGTTCTGCGCCATGTAATGCTCTCCTGGGCAAACTTTGGGCGGCCCTCAGGCCGCGCTGAAATCATTGACATAGACGTCGGTGTAGAGCTCGGACTCGTCGGGCCAGGGTGCCTCAAGAGCCCCGTCGATTGCCGCCCTGATCCTTTTGCCGGTCTCGTCTTCCATCGTCGTGAGTTCGTCGTCGCTGGCATACCCCTCGTCGATCAGCCACTGCCGATAGCGCGGAACCGGGTCCGCGGCCATGGCCGCCTCTTTCTCCGCCTTGTCCATGTAGCCGTCGGCATCGCCGAAAACGTGGCCGTAGAAGCGGAAGGTCATGGCTTCGATCAGCGTGGGCCCCTCACCAGCGCGGGCGCGCTCGACCGCTTCTTTGGCCGCCGCATACATGGCGAGGGGGTCGTTGCCGTCCACGTGAATGCCGGGCATATTGTAGGCCGCGCCCCGATCGGCTATGCGCTCGACAGCGGTGGCTTTCTCGAAGCGGGTGTGTTCCCCGTAACGGTTGTTCTGGCAGACAAACACCACCGGCAGCTTCCAGACCGACGCCATGTTGAGGGATTCGTGAAAGGCCCCGATATTGGATGCCGCGTCCCCGAAGTAAGCTACCGTCACCCGTTTCTCGCCGCGTACCTGGGAGGCCAGCGCCAGGCCGTTGGCAATCGGCATGCTGGAACCGACGATGCCCGTGGTCACCATGCAACCGCTTTCCGGATGGGTGATATGCATGGGGCCGCCCTTGCCCTTGCAGGTGCCGGTGGCCCGGCCGGCCAGCTCCGCCCACAGGGAGTCCAGGGGAACACCCTTGGCCAGCATGTCGTGAATGCCCCGGTAGATCGTGCAGATATAATCCTCCGCACCGAGGTTCACCGATACCGCCGCGGGAATCACTTCCTGGCCCCGGGGGGAGTAATAGATCATGGGCAACTTGCCGGACATGATCACCTTGCGGGCCTGTTCGTCGTTCTGCTTGGCAAGGGTCATTTTCCGGTACATGTCAATAAGCACTGCCTTATCGGGTGTGCTGGAAGCCTGATTCATAACTGCGCCTCTCTTGCTGAAATCGTTGATGTCGGTCGGTGGCTCAGGCGTTGGCGGCCCGCTCCCGGTCGGCTACGGCCACTTGGGCCGCGGCGGCCCCCGCTCGCCGTCCGGAGAAAATGCAATCCGCCAGGGACGAGCCACTGACGTAAAAGCCGGAGGGAATGCCCACTGCGGCCCGGCCCGCGGCATAGAGGCCTTCGATGGGCGCGCCGCTCTCACTGAGTACCTGGCCGGTCTCCTCGTCCACTTTCAACCCGCCCATGGGGATGGTCGGACAGGGGAATTTCTTGCTGCCCACGGAGATGTCAATGGCGTAGTAGGCACCATCGTCAATGGGCCGGCAGTTGGACTGCTTCTTGCCGAAGCGGTCTTCTCCCGCCACGCTCCGGGAATTGTACTCGGCCACTTCCTGTCGCAATCCGCCGGCCTCGATGCCGCACTTCTCGCCAAGCTTTTCCAGGGTCTTGCCCCGGGTGGCATTGAACAGCAGATTCATCAGCAGGGGGCCACGGAATTCCAGATACCCCTCCTCTCCCGGCTGGGGGATGGTGTCCTTGTAGGCGCTCCAATAGGCCTTGCCGTCGATGATCACCCAGGCGCGCTGCTCGGTCTGCTGGGCCAGCTCATGGCCAAGGCGCCCCAGATAGACGTCCTCGGCGACAAAACGACGACCTTCCCTGTTGACGACAATACCCTGGACAAACTGGGTGGGCGGGCTGATGGAGCGCCAGGCGGTCACCGAATCCATGTAGCCCAGGGCGCCGCCGACGCTGGCGCCCAACTCCAGGCCGCTGCCATCGCAGCTGATGGTGCCCAGGGGCATGGCATTGCGGAACTTGGGAGCGTAGCGGCGCACCATTTCCCGGTTGAAGGCAAAGCTGCCGGTGGTGAGAATCACCGCCTTGTCGGCGCGGAAGTAGACCCGCTCGCCGGCCTGCTCTTCCAGGTCCCGCACCCGGGCCGCCGCCTTCAGGGCCGACTTCTCGATAAAGCGCTGGTAGGCATTGACCTTGCGGATCAGTTTCAGGTGCTTTTCCCGCGCGGAAGTCCCCGGCTCAAAATAGATGGCTTCAACGCCGATAATCCGGTTATCGGCGTCCACCACCAGGCGATCGACGACACAGTGACTGTAAAAGGTCGTGCCCTTGCCGCGCGCCGAGTCATTCAGGGTGTTGAACAGGGTGTCGCCGGTGTAACCCGGCCCGGCCACCTTGTGTCCCCGGGGTGCCGCGTGGGCGGCCCGGGCATAATCGGGCGCGAATTCGTTGCCCGAAAAGTAGATATCATAGCCCTTGGGGGGATAGGATCGCTTGCCGGGAAAAACCCGCGAGCCGAAACCGACACCGTGGGATTCCAGCCAGGCGAGGTTTTCGCTGCTCTGCTCGCAGAAGCGGCGCAGCGTCTCGTCCCTGACCACGTCGCCCACTTCCATTTTGAGGTATTTGTACATTTCCTCCGGGTTGTCGTCGACACCGCCCTCACGCTGATAGGGCGTGCCGCCGGCATAGACGATGCCCCCGCTCAGGGTGGTCGCGCCACCCCCCTCGAAACGATCCAGGGCAATGACGCTGGCGCCCTTTTCCCGCGCCTGCAGTGCCGCACAGACACCGGCACCACCGTAACCCACCACCAGCACGTCCGCGCTGTCGCGCCACTGCAGATCGTCGGCGCCGTCGACCTTCAGGGGCTCCTTGACGTAGGCGGCGGCATGGGGCTCGTCATTCATCATATTCGCGACCACCCTCGCCGAACAGGTAGCTGTTGATCACTTCGTGGAAGTGGCTGATCTGCACTTCCTGGACCGGATTCGGACGCAGGCCCCTGAGCCCGATGGAGTGCATGCCCCGCTGGACCTCCTCGACATTGCCCAGATCCTGTTGCAGGAGCTTGGGAATAAGCTCCTTCTGCTGGCGCCAGTTATCGATATGGTCCGTCTTCTTCCCGGGTGCCTTGCCCTTGCCGAAGTGCAGCAGGCTGATCATGTCGAGAATCGCGGCATCGGGGTTGAAGGGATCGTCCGGATCGGGACGGCCACGGAAAATAAGGGTACCGTCCGCCCCCCAGACCACACTCAGGTTGGGAAAAATATTCCAGTCGTGGCCAATGGTATCCAGTTGCTCCATGGGAATCATGGGCATATACGCGCCGTCCGCTTCCGCGGCTTCCTTCATGGCGAAAAAGCCCACTTCCATGGCCTTATCCATGGGCGTACCTTCCGGGAGCGCGCGCACGGCCTCCTCGGCCGCATTGAGGGAGCGCGCGGTGAACTGGCCGTCGCCGTTGCCCAGACCCAACTGGTCGGCAAAAACGTTCTGCAGGGTCGCGTAGTTGTCCCGGGTTTCGTCCACGGACAGGGGCGGCTTGCCCAGCCGCCGCGAGGGCGAGCCCGGCGGCAGCTCGTAGACCCAGTGGTGCTTGCCGTGGCGGCCCTGGGCGCTGCTGAAATTCTTGTCGTCGTTGTACTGGAGAAACTGGGGATGGGTGCCCCAGACATGATAGCTCTCCATAAAGGCTTCCTGGGCCACCTTCCAGTTGCACTTGACCTTGACGGCCTTGTGCCAGCAGTAGCGCATGTCTTCCATGCGCAGGAAATCCAGATCCCCGGGAGCGGGCTGAATGTATTTATCGAAGGGTTCCGGGTCGTCGCTCATATTGATGAAAAGGAACCCCGCCCAGCTGTCCACGTGGACGCGGGCCAGGGCCACATCCTCATCGGTCATGTCGGGACAGCCCTGCCACTGCTCGCGATCCAGGACGCGGATATTGTTGCCGCTGAGATCCCATTGCCAGGCGTGAAAGACACAGTGGAATTTGTTGATTTTGCCGGTGCCTTCAAGAAGCCTGCGGCCCCGGTGCGGGCAGACGTTGTGAAAGGCCTCCACCCTGTCGGTGGCGGTGCGCACCAGGATGACGGACTGATCGCCGATGTCGTAGACGAAGTAGTCGCCGATGGCGGGGATTTCCTCCTCGCGACAGGCCCAGTGCCAGGTGGCGGTCCAGATACGCTCCATTTCCAGCCGGGCAAACTCGGCCGAGGTGTAACGGCGGTGGTCGATAAAATCCGGGCGTACCTTGTCCAGGGATTTTGGCGACAGATCCGGTTGTGTACCCATGCTTTCTTACCCCCCATCCGAACCCAAATCGCGGCACGGATATTTTGTCAATTCAAATCCTTCGCGAGGGCCGGTTTATCGACCCTGTTGACTCTCGGCGGCTGATTTGCCGAACCAAAACTAATCATACGTCAGTTATTTTTCGAAAACAACAGCCCCGGTTCCTGCAAAAACTGCCAAGGCAACAGCATAGAACACCGCGCTCCCTGCCCCAAGCGCCAATAGCGGTTTTTCCCGATCGGGGTCCCGGAAGCCGGGCCGGAAAACTCATGATTGCAGATCGGGGATCAAGGTCGCCAGCTTTTGCGCGGCTTCCACGAACTCGCCGTGGGAATCGGCGCGAACCTCCACGGCGGCCTGGATGCAGCCCGCCTCCCGGTATTCGAGGAGTTTGTCGAGGATCTCCCGGGGCGCAGTCCCGGCGGCAAATTCGGTGCGGATACTGACGGGGACCTCCCGGCCCGCCAGTTCGTTGAGGCGCCTGGACCCTTCGGCCAGTTCGGAGGGCGTCAGGAGCCCGGGATGCCAGACATCGGCATATTTGGCGGCACGCCGCATGGGCGGCCCTGCCGTGCCCAGGGAGCCCACCCATAGGGGGATGCGCGGCTTTTGCACGGGCGTGGGTGCAAATCCCAGGCGCCGGAAGTTCACCCATTGCCCCTCGTAGCCGAACTCGCCCCCCTGCCAGCACCGGAGCATCACATCCAGGGCCTCATTGGTGTAGGGCCCCCGTTGATCGAACAGGTGGCCCCGGCCCAGGGCATGGTACTCCCCTTTCGACCAGCCGGTTCCCACTCCCAGGTCCAGGCGCCCGTCGCTGAGCACGTCGATGGTGGCGAGCTGCTTGGCCGCCAGCACCGGGTCCCGGTATGGCACCACCAGCACGCCGGTACCCAGGCGCACGGTGCGGGTGACTGCCGCGACATGGGAAAGCACCGCGAAGATTTCCAGCCACATATCGCTGTACTTGGTATAGGCGCGCTGACCCACCACATGATCGGTAAACCACAGACCGGTAAAGCCCATGGCCTCAAACTCGGGGCACGACATCACGGCCTCACGGGCATAGGGTCCCTCGTTGGGAACCACCAGATCCAGACGCATGGTCACTCTCCTCCTTGGCAATGGAATCGGTATAAACCGGGAGACTTGCATCAAGCCGGCACAAAGACCGCAAATGAAAGCCCGCCCACCGATAGTTGACATTATGTCAGTTTATGCTGATGGTAGGGTCCACGGCGATAAAAATAAAGGTAGAATCCCCGAACCGAAAAGCCGCACCCGGACAGAGGAGATCGACAGCCCCATGACCAGCACTGCCAGGACCGACAACCCGACACCGGTTCCCGACCCCGAGACCCTGCGCCAGCGTGCCCGCCAACTGGCGCCCGAACTGGAAAGCCAGAGCCACGCCTGCAACGATCGCCGCGACCTGAGCGACGATATTGTCGATCGGATGCGCGCGGGGGACCTGTTCCGGATTTTGCAGCCCCGGCGCTGGGGCGGCTTTGAGATGGACCCCAGGGTGCTGTTCGACATCCAGAATATTTTCGCCCGTGCCTGCGCCTCCAGTGCCTGGGTCTATGGCGTTCTCAGTGTCCAGTCCTTCGTCGTGTCCCTGTTCGATACCCGGGCCCAGGAAGACGTCTGGGGCGGTGACGGCCGGACACTGGTCTCCTCGTCTTTCCAGCCGGTGGGCAAGGTGGAGAAAACGGACGAAGGGTTCCTTATCAGCGGCCGCTGGTCTTTCTCGAGCGGCAGCTCCCATGCCGACTGGGCCCTGCTGGGCGGCATGGTGCCCCCCGACGACGCCAAAGGTTCGCCGGCCATGACCCTGTTCCTGGTGCCCAAAAGCGACTACCGGATCGAGGAAAACTGGGATACCTTCGGCCTGCGGGGTACCGGCAGCAACGATATCGTCGCGGACAAGGCATTCGTGCCCCGCTATCGCAGTCATCAACCGGCTCCGGGGATCGTCCCGATCGTCGGCGACGCACCGGACCTGCCACCCTTTTACCGGCTTCCCTGGCTGTACCTGTTCACCAGCTCCATCTCCAACCTGGGCATCGGGGCCGCCCGGGGCGCCCTGGACAAATTCCTGAGTGTCGAACGCGAGCGGGTTTCCTCCACCACCGGCAGGGTGGCCAGGGAGGACCCCAGGGTCCATGAAATCGCCGCGCGCACGGCCGCGGAGATCGAGACCTCCGAGGCCATGTACAAGCGCCACATCCAGCGCTTCATGGACTGTATTGAACGACAGGCGCCGCTACCCATGAGCGAAGGCATGTGCTACCGCACCCAGCTCACTTCGGTTATTCGCAAGCTGGCCGGGCTGGTGGACGAAATGCAGGTGTTGCTGGGCGGCCGGGGTGTGCACTTCGATTCACCCCTGACCCGTGTCTGGCTGGACCTCCTCGCCGCCCGGGCCCACCCCGGCAACGACCCCGCCAACATTGCCCCGGGATTCGGCAAACTGCTCCTGGAAACACCGGCAGGCGAGTAAAGTCGCGGCCTTCGGGTTGTCAGTCGCCGGCTTGAACGCAGTCGATCACGTCGGTCATGGTGGTCAGCGTGGAGTATAACGGCAGGGCGTTTTTGACCATGAAGTCATGGCTCTCCGCGGATGCGCCCGCGGTGCAGTCTTCCGGCACGACCGCCTGATAGCCGAGATCCGAGGCACACAACGCCAGCCCGTTGATGGCGATATTGGTCGACACCCCCGCCAGCACCACTGTCTCGACGCCGCGGTGGCGCAACTGGGTATCGAGATCCGTGCCGTTGAAGCCGAGCAGACTGAAGCGCCGGCTGTGGACGATATCGCCGGCAACGGGCTTGACCGCATCGACGGACGCCACCTCCGGGTCCCCTATGCGCATCTTCCCGTTCTTCCTGCTGCGCGCCATGATCAGGCTGGTCATGGGCAGGTCCGCGTAATCCGGGCTATGGGCTACATGAAGGTGAAATACCGGCCAGCCCCTCTCCCGGAAGGCACCGGCCAGCCGGGCGATGCGCGGCAGGATTCCCCTCTCCGCCACCTGGTCCGCCAGTCCGTCAAAATCCGTCATCCCATGCTCGATCACGCCACGCTGACATTCGCTGATCAGCAGGGCCGCCTTGCGCCCTTTTTCCAGGCCTCGAATCACTCGTTTTCTCCTCTGTTGTCCGCGGACCCGGTTTGACCTTCCGGACCCATAACTTATAATGTGTCAGTTATTATGCACGCCAACCCATTCCCATGACAACCGACCGGCAGAAGACAATCACAATGACCACAGACGACGAATTTAACACCCTGCTCCGGGACAGTCTGGACGACTTCCTGTGCGACCGGCCAAAAAACGGGCATGGCACGACCGACCCCGCCCCTTTCGACAGGGCGCTCTGGCAATCCATGGCGGAACTCGGCTGGCTGGGGCTGGCCCTGCCGGAGTCCCTGAATGGCGCCGGGCTGGGCCTGGCAGAAGCCGCCCTTGTGGCCGAGCGCATGGGGTACTGGCTGTCGCCGGCGCCCTATGTCCCGCTCGCCCTGATGCCCTCGGTGCTCCTGTCGGCCTGCGCCGATAAATCCCGGACCGGAGATCTGGCCGGGAGCCTGGTATCCGGTGAGAGGCTTGTCAGCCTGGCGTGGCAGGAAAAAGCGGGGCAACTGGCGCCGGCGACAGGCACCACCTGCATCGACGGGCGCCTGTCCGGGCGAAAATGTTTCGTGGCCGACGTCCAGGCCGATACCACCCTGCTGGTCTGGGCTCACGACCACCGCGACGAACCTTTGATCGCCGCCGTGCCGGCCAACGCCGAGGGGGTTACGGTGGAGGCCGCGCCCGCCGGCAACGGGGAACTGGCCACCGTCACCTTCGAGGGCGCTGCCATTATCGACAATTCCCCGCTGTGTAGCGGCGACCGGGCCGCCCGGGCACTGCACCTGGCGCTGGACGCGGGTCGCATTGCCCTGTCCGCGCAACTGGACGGCCTGTCCCGAAGCTGCCTGGCGGCAACAATTGATTACCTGGGCGACCGCCAGCAGTTCGGCAAGGCCCTCAGCGCTTTCCAGGCCCTGCGCCACCGCTGCGCCGATCTGCATATTGACAACGAGCTCGCCCGGGCCAGCTGGCAACATGCGCTGTCCTGTCACCTGGACGCCCCCGATACCGACCAGACCCGGGCAGCCATCAGCGCCGCCAAGGCGCGCTGTGCCGATACGGCCCTGAAAGTGGTTCGCGAAGCCATCCAGATGCACGGGGCCATGGGTTTTGTCGAGGAAGGCGGCATGGGCCGGTACCTGCGCATGGCGCTTCGGGGTGCGGCCTGGCTGGGCAACGGCAGCCAGCATCGGCGCCGCTTCACCGCCACCCGACTTCAATGGCACCCAAACCGGCAAGGCGACGGTGCACACCCGCAGAACCTCTCTGTTGAACCGGGCGAGGATCTCAATCAACTATCCGATGAGGAATTCCGCCTGCGGTTCCGCGCTTTTCTCGAGGCCCACTACCCAAAGACCATGCGCCAGGATTATGTCCGTCCCTTCCGGCGCATGAACGGCGCCCAGGCCCGGGAATGGCTGAAGCTGGTCCATCGCCACGGCTGGCGCGCGCCGGAATGGCCCCGGGAACACGGCGGGCTCGGGCTCAGCTTTCGCAAGCAACTGATCTACAACGAAGAACAGGAACGCATCGGTGTCGCGAGACTGATAGACAACGGGGTCACCCAGTTGGGCCCCACCCTGATGAAATACGGTACCGACGATCAAAAAGCCCGTTACCTGCCCCGCATCCTCGCCTGCGAGGACTACTGGGCCCAGGGCTACTCGGAACCCAACGCGGGCTCCGATCTGGCCAGCCTCGGGACCCGGGCGGTTCGGGACGGGGAGCATTTTATCGTCAACGGCCAGAAGATATGGACCACCCTGGCCATGGAAGCCACCCACATGTATGCCCTGGTACGCACCGGCAACTACGAGAAAAAACAGCAGGGCATCAGCTTTCTGCTTCTCGAACTGGATCAGCCCGGCGTCGATATCCGTCCCATCCGCCATATTGCCGGCGAGGAGGAGCTGTGCGAGGTGTTCTTCACGGACGTTCGGGTGCCGGTGGAAAACCTAGTGGGCCCGCTGGATGACGGCTGGACCGTGGCCAAGGCCCTGCTCGGTCACGAGCGCATCTGGCTGGCGAGCCCCAACCTGGCCGACAAGGCCATGATGCTCGCGCAAAAACTGGTGCGGGAACTGGGCCGGGAATCGGACCAGGGTGTACGAGACCGTCTCGGCCAGTTGCTGGCCGACCTCCACGATTACCGGCAATGGTATAACGCCATCTGCCGCCGTGCCGAAGCGGGCGAAACCATCGGCGCCGAGGCCTCCGCGCTGAAGGTGTACATCACCGAACTGACCCAGCGTATCACCGAATTCAACCTGGACATCGGGGAGGACTGCGGGGCTCTGACCGGCGAAGTGGATCTGGACGGCACTACCACGGACCTTTACTGGCAACTGGCCATGTCCCGTCCCGGCACCATTTATGCCGGCTGCAATGAGGTGCAGCGGGATATCCTCGCCAAGGCCGTGCTCCGGATGCCCCGGTAAAACCCGGGGTCGTCGCCCCTACCAGGCCAGCGGCAACCGGTCCTGGGCCATGACACCCCCGAGCCGGGTCAGGATCCGGGCGTCGGGGGCGAGTTGGAACGGCGGCAATGCCGCCAGGATTTCCTCCATGGCGATATTGAGTTCACGGATGGCCAGGCGCAGCCCCACGCAATTGTGAATGCCGGCGCCGAAAGCCAGGTGGCGCGGCTTGCGGTCGAGCCGGATCCGGGTTGGGTTGTCGTAGACTTCCGGATCGTTGCTGCCCAGGGTAGTGGACATCATCACCTTGTCGCCGGGCAGCAGCTGCACGCCGCCTACCTCCACCGGTTTGGTACAGGTGCGCGCGGTGGTTACCGCGGAATAGGCACGCAGCAGCTCCGTGATGGCATCGGGAATCAGTGACGGATCGGCACGTAACTGTTGCTGGTGGTCGGGGTGAGTGGCCAGGTGCCGGAACTGCCAGCCCAGGTTGGTGGTGACGGTATCCAGCCCACCCAGGTAGAGGTTGAAGCAGAACCCCCATATCTCGTCATCTGTGGCGGGCCGGCCATCCACGCGGGACTCCACGAAGTAAGTGATAAGATCGTCCCTGGGGGCTTTCCGGCGCTGTTCCACCACGTCCATCACATAGCCCTTGACGGCGAGAACCGCGGCGGCAATGCGATCGATATCCGGCTCGTGGATCAGGTCGTCCTCCCAGGCGAGGAACTGCTCCACTTCGTCCAGGGGCAGGCCGAACATGTCGAGAAACACGGCGATGGGAAAACGGGCGGCAAATTCGCCGATAAACTCACAACTGCCCCGACCCCTGAAGCGATCAATATAGAACCGGGCCTGGCGCCGGACACTGTCGTTCATCTGCGCCACCCGCCTGGGGCTGAACAGGGGGTTGACCAGGCGCCGGTAGTGTCCGTGCATGGGTGGATCCGCCTCCACCGGCAGGGAACTCCAGCTTTCGTTGACCAAAGTGGCAAAGGGCGCAAAATCCTTGTTGGAGAAATGCTCGGTGTCCAGATAAATGCGGTTGAGATCCTCTGCGCGCCGGAAAACCCAGGCGGGCACCACGCCGGACCAGGCCTGTGGCGCCCAGTAGACCGGTGGTCCCCGGTGTATTTCCGGAACAATAGTGGTGAAAGGGTTATCGTAGGTTTCCTCCCCCAGGCGCAAGCGGAAAGGCATCACCAGGTCCCTGGGGACGTGGGCAGGAATCTCTCCCGAATAGGCGTTCAGCATGGTTGACTCCATTGTCTTTTATCGGTCTTATCATGATGCCGGAGACTGCCGATATCCGTATCCGCCCGTTTCCCGGCAGACCGGCCAGGGGCACCAGGGAGCGGCCCATCCAGCGTCCGCCTCTTGTGTCGCGCTGTTGTTCGCCCTAACATAACTGGCTTTTCGTCAGCTTTCAACAAAGCATCGCCGGCGGGGACAGAGAATACCCCGCCAGGGAACACACCCACCGACAAACCAGGGAGTCACTATGAGCCTTACCGGAAAACGCGTCGCCATCACCGGTGCCGCCGGCGGACTGGGAAGGGCCGTCACCGCGGCGGTCATCGAGCAGGGCGCCACGCCCCTGCTTATCGACCTGAAATTTCCGGGGGATTTCGCCCCCGATCAGGAAAAATTCGAACTCGATCTCACCGATGCCCGTGCCACCGCATCGGCGTTCGGGAAAATGGGCCGGGTCGATGCCCTGTTCAACCTGGCCGGTGGTTTTCATATGGCGCCGTCTCACGATATCGAGGATCCGGGCTGGGACAACATGTTCCGCATGAATGTCCAGACACTGCGCAGCGCGGTGGCGGCCGTAGTCCCGAAAATGCTTGACCAGGGTGGCGGTGCCATCGTCAATATCGGCGCCATCGGCGCCCTCCAGGGGCACGGCAACCTCGGTGCCTACGGCGCTTCGAAAAGCGCGGTCATGCGGCTCACCGAGAGCCTTTCCGACGAACTCCGGGAACAGGGCATCAATGTCAACGCCGTGCTTCCCAGCGTGATCGACACCCCCGCCAACCGGGAAGGCATGCCCGATGCCGACCCCTCGCAATGGGTGGCCCCGGAAGATCTCGCCAATGTCATCTGCTTCCTGGCCTCGGACCGCGCCCGCGCCATTCACGGTGCCCTGCTGCCGGTACGCGGCCTGTCCTGACGGAGATCGGAATTGGACCGACTCAACGGACTCGATGCCCTGGTCACCGGCGGTGCCAGCGGCATCGGCCGGGCCACGGCCATTGCCCTGCGCGATGCCGGAGCGCGGGTCACCGCCACCGGTCTCACGGATGAGGAAATTGCCGCCGGCCGCGCCGACGGGGCCATGACCGGAATCGACATTGTCGCGCTCGACGTCAGGGACAGCGGCCAGGTAAAGGCCTGCTTCGACACGCTGACCCGGCTCGATATCCTCGTCAACTGCGCCGGCGTCGGCCGCAGCGGCGACGACTTCGGCGAGGAAGGGTTCATGAAAACCGTGGATATCAATCTGCACGGGACCATGCGCTGTTCCTTCGAGGCAAGGCGCCTGCTCGAGGCCCGGGGTGGCGCCATCGTCAATATCGCATCCGTGATGAGCTTTTTCGGCAGCGGCACCGGCCCCGCCTATGCCGCCAGCAAGGGGGGCGTGGCCCAGTTCACCAAATCCCTGGCGGTGGCCTGGGGCAAGTCGGGCATTCGCACCAATGCCGTGGCACCGGGCTGGATCGAAACGCCGATGACCGAGGCCATGCGCGACGAAGCCGATTACAACCGGCGCGTCCTGCAACGCTGTCCCATGGGTCGCTGGGGCAGGCCGGAAGAAATCGCCGCGGCCATCGTTTTCCTGGCATCCCCCCAGGCGAGTTTCATCAACGGCGCCATTCTGCCGGTGGATGGCGGCTATATGGTAACCGGGGTATAGTCTCACCCGTATTCCGACGGAACGTCGCACTCGCTTATGCAGGAAAAGCCGGTATCACACAATGGCGCTGGTGGAGAAGAAGCGTTTCTCGACGGTACCCGCTTGCTCGATGCCCTTGCCGACGCCAACCGGCGCAAAATATTCAACGCCCTGCTGGAAGAACCCATGCCGGTCAAAATCATCGCCGCCGACATGCCCATCTCCCAGCCGGCGGTTTCCCAGCATTTGCGTATCATGAGGGAAGCGGGACTGGTGCGGGAAGACCGGCGCGGCCGTTATCATTACTATGGGGTGAATCCTGCCGCCCTCAATTGGTTATCACGGCAGTTCGGTGCCCTGCGCGACGATGTCCTCAACGCCACGGATGAAAGCCCGTCCGTTGACGGCAGCCAGGCAGAGGCGCTTGACCCGGTGGACAGCGCCATGGCGGAATGGGCTCAGGTGTGGCCCGAACACGATGCCCTGTCGGCAGGAATCATCGTGCGCCTGTTTCTTATCGTCCGGCATCTTGAAACCCTGTCGGGATGGGCGGCGTCCCCCTACGGGATCAGCTATCCCGAACTGCAATTGCTCGGCACCCTTGACCGGATTGCCCCCCGGGAAAGTACCCTCGCAGAATTGGCAAAGATTAGTCTGGTCTCACTGCCCTCGGCGGCAAAACACCTCAACCGCATCGAACAGCTTGGCCTGATGAAGCGCAGGCCGGTCGACGACAGCAAGGGCACCAACCTGATTCGCATCACCGGCAAAGGGCGGGACGTCCTTCATGAGATCATGGCGCACGAAATGCAGGATGAGCATGCCGCCATCTACCAGATGCCGGAAGCGGACCGCATCCAACTGGTCAGGCTGCTAAAGCCGCTGCTTCAGGAATTGCAGGACAGGACGCGACAACCGGACCTGGACCGCTGAGAGAACATCCGGCCATTGCCCACTCTCCCGTCGACAAGTCGCGTGCACAACATTTACTAATTGTTAGGCATCTGCCGTCATCGCCTTCACTTTTTCAGATGACAGCAATAACGCCAGCAGTGGCCGCAGCCTCCAGGAGCAACAGGGTGTCAAGCGGCCAGTATCCTGCCCATTTCGACGTCGCCACTAATCGTGGTGCGATGTACGACACGGCGTTCACCCACCGGATAACCCAGCGCCGAATGGAGAGTACGCCAGTTGTCCCAGAGCACCATGTCGTTGGGCTGCCATTGATGCACGTAACTGAAGTCGCGACTGGTCACATGATCCACCAAATTCGTCAGCAATTCGTGGCTGTCCGGTTCTTCCATGCCCACCACAGCTTCCAGGTGCAGGGGACTGATATTCAGCGACTTGCGGCCACTGACCGGATGGCGCCAGACCATGGGCTGGGCAACGGGCGGAAATTCCGGAAAATTGGTGGTGCCGCTGACTTTGTGGATATGCGGATCCTTGCCGTATTTGGCCCTTGTCAGGTCGTTGCAGAACCGGTATTCCACCTCCAGGCCCTCAATGTCACGTTTCAATGCCTCATCCAGGCCATCATAGGCGGCGATGGTATCGATCCAGGCGGTGTGGCCGCCCTGCCCGGGCACCACGACCGCACGCAGCAGGGCACCGTGGTTGGGGGTGGTGGTGAAAATCAGATCGGAATGCCAGGGGATATAGCCCATGAAATGATCGTCGGGATCCGTTTCCCGGCACAGAACCATTTGCCTGGCCTGGTCCTCGCTGTCCAGAACCATCAACTCGGGGTAATCGGATTCGGTCACTAGATTTTTCACCGGGTGAACATCCAGTTCACCAAAACATCGGCTCAGGCGGAGTTGTTGCTCCGGAGAGGTGGCCCCGTTCCTGAAAACAATGATTCCGGCGTCGATCCAGGCCTGATAGAGTTGTTCGCGGACCTCGTCAGGGATGGGCGCATCCAGTGCCAGCCCGCGACATTCCGCGCCGATACCCCCGGGCAGGGGTTGGACTTGAAGGCTCATGGCAAAGCTCCTTTTATGATCAATTTTCACCGGCCAATCGGTTACTGGCCAGCCTTTAACACCGGACAGCAAACCCTCTGCCAACTTAAAGGTTTGACCGACAAGCTGAAACAATGCTAATCCGCAGGCGCAGAATTACCAGCACTATCGAATAAGCCCGGGCTTATCCGATAGTCCTTGAACGGCCACTGGCGGGCTGGGTAATGTGTAGCGACCAGTAATTGTCACCCGTATAAAACCTGCCGGAGTTGCCCATGACCCTGTCACCCACCCGCAAGGAATTGCTCGACATGATTGTCGAGCCGGAAAAGGCCTACAGTCACAAGGAATCGGATTTGCGCCCCATGCGCCTGAAAGCGGCACAGGAACTGTTTGCCGAACGCGTCGAACAGATTCCCCTTGTCAGGCATCGGGCGGAAGAAGCCGGTATCACCAGCATTGAAAAGTTCGAGGACCTGGTGCCGCTGCTGTTCGCCCATACCGTGTACAAATCCTACCCCGCTTCCTTCGTGGAAAAGGGCAAGTGGGATCGGCTCCTGAAATGGCTCGACAGTCTATCGGTCCCGGATGTCACCAACGTTGACGTTTCCGGCGTCACCAACGTGGACGAATGGCTCGACCGTCTGTGGGCGGCGGGACACCATGTCCTGGCCACCAGCGGCTCGAGTGGCAAGTGTTCCTTCCTGAACCACACCCCGGGCGACCAGGAAATCAAGCGGCGCCATTTCAAATACACCATGGCCTGGCCGGACCAGGTGCTCGACAACAACCACATCGTGTTCTGGACCGGCCAGATGGAAGGGCCCAATAGCGCCTGCGAATCCGCCCAGTTCGCCAAAAAAGACTGGGCGAAACCGGGACAGATGTATGCCCTGGCCAAGGAGCCGCTGAGAATCTCCGAAGTAAGCCGTATGGCAGCCATGCGCAAAAAAATGGCGGAAGGCACGGCCACCCCCGATGAAATCGCCGAATTCGAGTCCAGGGCATCCAAGCAATCGGAGCGCGGCCGGCAGGAAACCATCGAATTTGCGGACAAGGTACTGGATCACCGCCATGAACCCATCTACTTGATGGGTTTCTGGGCACCGGTGCTGGCCATCATCGAGCGCGCCCGGGAGCGCGGCATCCCGGATAATGACTTCCACCCGGACAGCCTTATCGGTGCCGGTGGCGGCGTCAAGGGCGTGACGCTGCCACCGGACTACAGGGAGCAGGTCAGCCGGTTCTTTGGCAACGTCAAGCGCATCAGCACCTATGCCATGACGGAACTGGCCCAGGCCCTCCCCAGTTGCGAGAAAGGTCATTACCATGTGCCGCCGGGCCTGATCATGCTGCTGCTGGACGAAGCCGGCGAGAAACTGCTCAACCCCGAGGGCGACTACGAAGGCGTTATCGAGGGTCGTTTCGGTTTTCTGGACCTGGCCTACGAAGGCCGCTGGGGCGGCCTGATTACCGGCGATAAGGTTAATGTGGACTTCTCCGCCACCTGCGAGTGCGGCCGCCCGGGTCCGGTGGTGCTGGACAATATCAGCCGCTTTACCCAACCCGGCGAAGAGGACAAGATCAGCTGTGCCGGGACTATCGACGCCTATATACGAGGACGAGTGGAATGAATACCGCCACGCCGAACCCCGCCCAGCCGGTCTGCCACGTCGTCAAGGGTGAGGTCGTTGAGGGAACCGACCTGGAATACGGGCCGCCCCATGCCCGTTTCGCCACGCCCGAGCTCAACCTTAACGAACTGGTATGGACCCGGGAACAGCCTGGCCCCAATTTCGACACGCCCCTCGAGGACATCCTGAAGATCCTGGCGGAAACGGCCAGATGGCTGACCCAGGACCCCGAAGGCCTGGTGGCGGAAGCCCGGGAAAACGCCACCAGGAACAACCCCATGAATGCCAGGCTCATGCAGAAGTCTTACGAGACCCTGCCCATGATTTTCGACCGGGACCTGCTCCTGGTCCAGATCGAGAACGAGCTCGGCGGCACCAGGGCGCTGGACAACTGGTTCCCGGTCGACAATCTGGTGAGCGGTCGTCCCGCACGGATGCGGGCCTTCCCCTCCCGGATCCTGCATGTGATTGCCGGTAACGCGCCGGAAGTCGCCGCCGTTTCCATTGCCCGGGGCGCCATCACCAAGGGTGTCAACCTGATCAAGTTACCCTCCAATGACCTGTTCACCACCACGGCGATCCTGCGCGGCCTGTCCGCCGTGGCGCCCAATCATCCCGTTGCCCGGTCTTTCTCGGCGGCCTACTGGCGCGGTGGCGACGACAGGGTGGAAAACCTGCTGATGCGGCCACAGTTCTTTGACAAACTGGCGGCCTGGGGCGGTGACAGCACCCTGCGCAGCGCCAAGAACTATATCTGCCCCGGTTTCGAACTGGTCGGCTTCGATCCCAAGACCTCCATTTCCATGATCGGCCGGGAGGCGCACAAATCCCGTGAGACCCTGGAATATGTCGCCGACGGCGCGGCGGCGGACGCTACCCTGGTGGACCAGTTCGCCTGTGCGTCCAGTCGCTTTATGTTCGTGGAAGGTGAACTGGACGAGGTCGACCGGTTCTGCGAGGTCCTGCAAAAACGCATGGGTGTGGAGCGCCACCACGCGTCGGCGGAAGGTGTTCCCGTGCCGTCCCACCTGCGCGAGGAAATCGACGGCCTGCGGGGGATGCCCGATCTGTACCGGATCTGGGGCGACTACTCCGGCGCCGGCATGGTCATCCGCTCCGACGAGCCCGTGGATTTCAACCCCGAATACCGCATCGTCAACGTGGTCTGTGTCGACGACCTGGAAGAAGCGCTGCCCCAGGTCAATGTCGCCACCCAGACCGTGACCGTCTACCCCAACGAACGCAAGACCCGGTTGCGCGACCGCCTTGCCTCCGCCGGGGCCCAGCGAATTACCGCCATTGGCGGCGCCGGCGGCATGGAAGGCGGGCTTGCCCACGATGGTTTCCTGCCCCTTTCGCGACTGGTACGCTGGCTTAACGACGAAGGCTGAGCCTCGCTCACCAAACAATAATAGGTAAAACGAGACAGGCGATGGAAAACGATAGCGACAGGCTGGCCTCCCTGGGCTTTTCACTGACGGGAAAAGTGGCCCTGGTAACCGGTTCGGGCCGGGGTCTGGGCCTGGAGATGGCCGCCGGTCTTGCCCGGGCCGGTGCCCGTGTATACATCAATGGCCGCGATGGCGACCACCTGGAAAAGGTTCAGGCAGATCTTCGCAGCAAGGGCATCGAAGTCCACTGCCTGGCCTTCGACGTGGAAGACGAACCCGCCGCAACCGAGGCTATGGAAGCCCTGCGAGAAGCGGGTGGCGTCGATATCCTGGTCAATAACGTCGGCGTTCGCGACCGCCGGGGGCTTTCGGAACTGGACACCACCGCCTTTCGACGGATGCTGGAGAACCACGTGGTCTCCACCTACAGCCTGTCACGACTGGCCAGCCGTCAGATGGTCGCCAGGGGCGAGGGCAGGATCATCAACCTGGTTTCCATTGCTGCCTTTCTCGCCTCCAGGGGAGATCCCGGGTACACCACTGCCAAGGGTGCGCTGGTGTCCCTGACCCGCTCCCTGGCCGCGGAACTGGGCCCTGAAGGCATCACCGTCAACGCCATCGCACCCGGTCCCTTCGCGACGGAAACCAACCAGGCCATCGCCGGCACCGAGGAGGGACAGGCGATGATCGCCCGGCGCAACTCCCTGGCGCGCTGGGGAAAGCCCGAAGAAATCGCCGGAGCCGCCGTTTTCCTCGCCTCCCCCGCAGCCTCCTATATCAGCGGCCATATTCTGGCAGTGGACGGCGGTCTCCTGAGTCATTTTTAGCGGCCCTGCCGACGCCGGAAAAGCCGGTCTCCCGGCCGCGGACACAACAATTATTTTCGATAAGGACCCACCCATGCCGGTAATCACCCAGATCGACGATTTCAAGCCAGTGGCAAAAAGAAAGATTCCGCGCATGTTTTACGATCTGGTGGATGCCGGCTCCTACACGGAAACCACCTACCGGGCCAACGAGGCGGATTTGGCCACCATCAGGCTCAAACCCCGGGTGTGCGTGAATGTGGCGGACCGATCCCTGGCCACCACCATGGCCGGTCAGCCGGTGTCGCTGCCGGTGGCACTCGCGCCGGTGGGATCGGCCGGCACCATTCATGCCGACGGCGAAATACTCGCGGCCAGGGCGGCGGAGGCCGCCGGCGTACCCTTTACCCTCAGCACCATGAGTATCTGCTCCATCGAGGATGTGGCAGCGGCGGTTAAAAAACCATTCTGGTTCCAGCTCTACATGATGAAGGACCGGGATTTTGTCGAAAAACTGATTGCCAGGGCCCGGGCGGCGAACTGCAGCGCACTGGTGATGACGGTGGACCTGCCCACTATCGGCCAGCGCCATAAGGATTACAAAAACGGCATGGTGGGACAGGTGGGCCCCCTGAAGAAGATTGCCAACCTGCTCAACTATGCCTCGAAACCGGGCTGGTGCCTGGACATGGCGAGAACCCCGCGCCGCCACTTTGGCAACGTCATGGGCCATGTGGCGGGCATCGACACCCTGGATGACTTCAAGATATGGTCCGCCGCCAATTTCGATCCGTCGATAACCTGGAAGGACGTGGAATGGGTCCGGAGCCTTTGGGACGGCCCACTGATTCTCAAAGGAATCATGACCGGCGAGGATGCGGAAATGGCCGCTTCCTGCGGTACCGACGCCATCGTGGTTTCCAACCACGGCGGCCGGCAACTGGACGGCGCTCCCTCTTCCATCAGTGCCCTGCCCCGCATCGCCGACGCCGTGGGCGACCGGCTCGAACTCTGGATGGACGGGGGCGTACGCCGGGGCCAGGATATCCTCAAGGCCCGGGCCCTGGGTGCCCGGGGTGTATTTATCGGGCGCGCTTTCCTGTACGGCCTCGCCGCCGCCGGTCAGGCGGGCGTGGCCCGAAGCCTGGATATTCTGCGGGGCGAACTCGATGTTTCCCTGGCACTTTGCGGGTATACCGACATCAACCAGGTTACGACCGATTGCCTTGCCGATTGGCGTGAACAGCACCGACCCGAATATTGCACCGGTCAGCTTCTGGATAGATAGTCGTTTTCGATCTTGAAATACCGGTGAAAGCGCCTGTCCGGATAGGGTGACATAAAATCATCCCCTGGCTTATGCAATGACGCTATCACTTGCCGGGCAGACCTGCGGGGATATCGACGTACCCCCGCCGCCTGAAAAAGCGCCAGCGCCCCTCCTCGCGGACCAGGATATCCCGGTGACGACCGACCATGGTCAGGCGGGGCCGGTCTTTTTCGTCCCGGTGAATAACCGTCCACATAACCTCGGTGCGGGCACGGTCGCCGCTCTCAAAATCGATCCGGGGGCTGCCGATAATATGGTAGCTCTGGCCGATTTCGCCGGCGAGCATGTTTTCCATCATCGTCCGGATCTCCTCCGGACCTCTGGCGACCCCAAGAGGGCCAAGCTGCACCTGGCCTTCCCGGGCGAACAGGCTGGCATAGGCCTCGAAATCACCGGCATCCAGGAACTGGCCATAATCATGGCAAAGCCGCTGGATTTCCAGGATATCCTCAATTCTCTGAAGGCGCGTTTCCAGTGTCTCGGTCATCGTCACTCCCTATCGTTCGAACAGAGCCGGCGATAATCAACCGGCCATAAATCGGTCACGCAGCCGGGTCTTGACCACTTTTTGCAGTCCCTCGTTGCGGGGCAGCCGCTCGAGATTTTCAAGCCGTTCGGGAATTTTCTGGCGCATCAGTTTCCTGGCGGAAAGGTGATCGAGCATTTCCCCGAACGTGAGTGGATCGTTTATGTCTACCGGCTCCACCACGGCACAAACCATCTCGCCGCGCTCCGGGTCGGGCAGGCCGATCACGGCCACATCGCCGACCTTGGGGTGGTCGAGCAGGGATTCCTCGATTTCCCGGGCCGAGATATTCTCGCCCTTGCGGATAATGATGTCCTTGATACGGCCGGTAACGCACAGGTGACCGTCCTCCCGCAGGTGACCGACATCGCCGGTGTGCAGAAAACCTTCCTCATCGAAGGCGGCGGCAGTCTGTTCCGGATCCAGGTAGCCCTTGCAGACATTGGGCCCGCGCAACAGGATCTCACCGGACTCCCCAGTGGCCAGTACCCGGCCCTGGCCATCGACGATACGCACCTCGAGGCCGGGCATGGGTATGCCATCGCTGTGGGTCAACTGCTCGTCGGTGCCGTACCGACTGTTGTGGGCGGAAATCGGGGCCTCGGTCATGCCGTAGGCGTGGACGATAGTCGCATCCAGACGGTTGCGAACCTCACCGAAAAGGTCCGCGGGCTTGGCCGCGCCTCCACCGGCAAGAATTTCAAGGCTGGGAATCAGGGGCTCGTTCCCAACCCGTGCCTGTTCCGCCAGCAGCATCTGGTAATGAGCGGTACTGCCACCGCCCAGCGTTACACGGTGGCGCCGGAAGGCCGCGGCTACACGGGCGGGCACATAGCGCTCGATCAGCACCACCGGTATTCCGGCCATGATGGCCATGGCACTGTAAATAATCCCACCGATATGGCCGATGGGATAGCCGATGGTGCCCACATCGACAGCCCGGACTTCAAGGGCGGTTCCCAGGTAACGGGCCCCTGCCATGAGTGTTTGATCGGTATGGCGCGCGCCCTTGGGCCGGGACGTGGTCCCGGAGGTGAAATAGTACCAGTGCACTGCCTCTCCCGGCTCAGCGAACGGCGGCAACTGACTCTCCCCGCCCCCCGTCTCCAGGGCGAGGATCCGGGGCGGGACGGCAGTTTCCGGCAGGGAAGCCACGGCCAGTTGCGCACGGGTCCGGTGCTCCTCGTCCCCCGGCGGCACGATCACGAAATCCGCACCTGCCTGCGTCAGCACCTGGGCCAGTTCTTTCTCGCCGTACAGATGAATGACCGGCGCCTGGATGGCGCCGAGCCTGGCCAGGGCAAACTGCAGGAGCACGGACTCTATGCGGGTGGGTAGCTGCCACGCCACCACAGTACCGGGACCGATACCCTGCGAATAAAGCCAGGCCGCCAGGTCGAGAGCCTGCCGCCGGCACTCCCCGAAAGTGATGACTCTGTCTGTTTCCCCTTGAATCAGAAACACGGCTTTCGGCGACAGGTCGGCGCGGCTTTCCAGCAGACTCCACAGGCTCGGGGCCTGGATCAGTTGCACCGGCTCCTGGCAATGGTTTTTTTCCACCGGCTTACCCTCAGGTCTCGTCGACAATGGTCATCGGCCCCTGCGGCTGCCCCTTCGCCTCGTAGAACTGATCGCTCCACCGACGCAGCGCCGTGTAGATCTCCACATCCGACTTGGCAAAGAGGGGACGCTGAATAAACTTCTGGTGACGCCAGATTTGCGCGTCTTCCTCGAACAGCCTTTCCGTATCCGCCGCGGTATCGAGAACGTACTGGGGCATACGTTCCGGGGACCGGTGATCGCGCGGGAAAAAATAGGTTACCCGCAGATCGCTGTGCTCGTCGTCCACCGGGGTCGCGGAAAGCACCAGGCGCCGATTGAAACCGTAGGTCAGCGGCTTGCTCTTGTCGCTGCCATGGTGATGGAACACTGTAAAGGACAGCCCCACACCCGAGGCCCGGGCATAGTGAGTCAGGGCCACGTCACCCGTCTTGGCGGACCGGAAACCGAACGACGATCTCCATATGGGACCATCCGCCTCGAAGCCGAGTATCACGGGATCCACGGGAGCACCATGGGTATACCGGAAGTGAGCACTGTCGGCACCGTTTTCGTTGATCATCTGCGGGTGGATTCTCTCTCCGGGCTTGTAGACGATCGCCCCGTTACGGTAGGCCGGATAGAAGTCGGCCGGATCCGCTGGCACCACGTCGTGATCGAAAAGATCAGCCAGCCAGCCTTCCCGGGGAGGACCGCCGGCCGGGTCATGCCAGAGGAAGATGCACTCATGCTTCTCGATAACATGCCACTTCCTCAACCTCTTGTTGATGGTGTAATCCTCGTAGGGAATATTGGCATTGACGCCCTCGGTGTCGAATTGCCAGCCGTGATAGGGACAAGTCAGGCAATCGTCCTTTACCTTGCCGCCGTGGCCCAGGTGGGCCCCCATATGCGGACAGTGGGCATCGAATATCGACAACTCACCACCGAGGGTGCGAAAGGCCACCAGTTCCCGACCAAAGTACTTCATCGGCTTGACGCCGCCGGGGGCAATTTCCTCGCTCCAGCCCACCTGGAACCAGCCGGTGGGCTTCATGCTCATATTTTTGATCATGGCTATCTCCTGAACAATAAAAATAAAAATAATAGTTTTTTGAGATTCATGGTATGGCATCACCAGGCAGGCGGCGGCTTTCGGGCAGCCTCGCCGCCCGCCAGAAACACCAGACCGCCACGCCGGTACCCAGGGTAATGATCAAAAGCGAGCGGGTGATTGCATCGCCCGCGGGCATTGATACGGCAAATGAGTCGTTCATCATGCCGATAAACAGGGGACCGAAGCCCAGGCCCACCAGGTTGAGGATAAAAAGGTGTACGGCAACCGTCATGGCGCGCATGCCGGCGGGTACCAGGAACTGCATCACCGCATAGATGGGCCCGCTGTAGCAGGCAAAAACGAACTGCTGGACCAGGAACAGAATCAACGCTACATCGCTATTGGGCACCACCAGCATCAGGACCGTCAGGGGGATACCCACAAGCAGAATCCACATGGGCGTGAGGAAATAACCCCTTACCCCGTTGCGGCCGAGCCGATCTGCAAGCCGACCGGCAAAAAGCGCCCCGGATATGCCGCCGGCAAAGGCGCCGACCGCCAGCCAGGTGGCCACCTCCTGCAGGGGCAGACCGTGGGTACGGATAAAAAATGGTGCCACCCAGAACGAGAGCCCATAGCCGGCCATGGCATAGAACGCACCACCGAACTGAATCAACCTGAGCGCCGGGCTGGCAAAAATATGACGGAGCACCTCGGAGAAACCATAGCCCTTGTCCGAAACCAGGTGCCGATCCGCTCGCTTTTCCATACGCCCGCGCTGGGGCTCGGCAATGGTGTAGCGCACCAGGATCGCCAGCAGAAGCCCCGGCGCGCCCACCATCAGAAACGCCGTGCGCCAGTCGAAAAAATAGGTAATCCAGCCACCGGCCAGGAAGCCCAGCATCACCCCGAAGGGAATCGCCATTGAATAAATGGACAACACGGTGGCCCGCTTTTCCGGCGGGAAATAATCGGCAAGCAGCGAGTGCGCCGGCGGGGTACAGGCCGCCTCCCCCAAACCGACACCGACCCGGGCCATGGCCAGTTGCGCAAAGCTTCTCGCCAGCCCGCTGGCCATGGTCATCAGGCTCCACACGGCCACACCCAGGGCAATGATGCTGCGCCGGTTGCCACGGTCGGCCCAGCGAGCAATGGGGATACCGGCAATGGTGTACAACAGCGCAAAAGCCAACCCACCGAGGAAGCCCATCTGGGTGTCGGATACGCCGAGCTCCGCCTTGATCGGCTCTACCAGAACCGACAGGATATATCGGTCGATATAACTGCAGGTATAGGTCAGAGTCAGTAAAAACAGCACATAACGGGCATAACCAGAGCCGGCTTGCTTATTATCACCGCCGGGAAGTGGTATGGCTGAAGGAAATCTATCTGTTTTCAAAAATTATAGTTCCGGATGCCCATGATTATTTTCGTCAGGTTTGGGAGGCGATAAGCCGGAGCTTAAAGAAAGCACCCCGGGAAGCGAAACAACTAACTCGCCAAGGAGCAGGTGTCTTTAGAAACAAGGCCCAAAAATACCCATAGCAACCCTAAAACGATACCTGAATTGAGTAGCCGCTATAGCCCATATTAGTGCGGCCAGATCCCGACACCGTGTGTATGCGCCGAGCACATATCCATAACCGGGCAAGTATGGCAAAGCGTGGGAGCAACAGACAATCGATATGTCTATCAAAAGCGGCCATCCTGATATCTTTGCGGGCCTTTTTAATCAATCGACTATTCCAGCCGATACTCATAACCCCGGACCCATCCTATAATGAGTTCGCTCCCGGTCAGGTCACGTCACTATTTTTGCCGAGAAACTTTCATGAGTGAGAAAAAGCCTTCGGATATACGGATAGGTGCCGCAGACAACTACTGGTCGAAATTTGAAAGTGGTTGGACCAATTTGTTGACCTATCGCTATCTGGGCCGGACAAACCCTGTCCTGGACAAGGGCGTCGATTCAGTGACCATGCCGCTTCGGCACGATATGCGCAACATTCATGGCGGTATCATGGCCGCACCGCTCTGCATCGCAGCGGCGGAGTCCGGCGGCATGCATGACGACCTCTACATCCCCAACCCGATAACAGCGAACCTCCAGGTTATCGATGACGCCCGGGGAGTTAACCGGGTACGGGTACTGCCCGAAACTGTCAAGCTGGGGCGCAACATGGGTTTTAGCCGCTCGCTCATTGTCGACGATACCAACCCGGACAGAGTGATTGCGCTGTCCAGCGGCTCGGCGATCACCCTGGGATCGCCGCCGCCGGGGTATCGACCGGTGGAAAACCCGCCATTGGCTGTGGAGGACAGGCCCGATATGCCCTCCCTGCCGCAGGCCTTTGGCTTACGTCACCGTAATGCGGCTGTTTGGGAGATTCCCGCACTGGAACGAGCCACTGCATCTCCAGACGCAGCCCTGCATCTGGGCCCGCAATACATCGCTTTGGAAGCATGCGCCAACGAACTCATCGAGTCTTCCGTTGCCAACGAATGCGCGCAAGTCACCCAGTGGCAGATCATGTTTGTCGCCCGGGGAAAAACCGGGCCCTTCCGGACAAAAGGTACTCTCATCGAGGGAAAGAATGCGCTTGCTGTCCGGTTATCGCTGGTGGATATTGGCGATGGCGATAGAATCGTTAGTGCGGCCTCGGCCGTGTTCAAAAAACCGGATGCAAACTCCCGATAGTCTGCATGCAGCAAACAGGATGCCTGGCAAAATATCAGGGAATCACGACAATTCGCCCCGGCACGCGGTTGTGGCGTATATCGTCATGAACCTCGTTGATTTCCTCCAAAGGCCGGTAATCGACGGCAATGGGCCTGATTCTGCCTGTCTGCAGCAGCGCCATGACTTCCCGCAACTGCTTCAGTGACGCGCCCAGTGAAAACTGCATGTTCACCGACCAGTGTCTGGGATTGGTGGAGCCATCGACCCTCGCGACGCCACCGGCCATACCCGTCTGTATCACGCCGCCCTCGGCGCGAGTCACGGCCAGTGCCGTATTGACGGTCTTGTCGGTGCCGATGAAGTCGATGGCGGCACAGACCCCCTGCCCGCCGGCCAGGGCCATAATATCGTCCTCGAGAGATTCACTGTTGCCATCCAGGCTGTAGGTCGCACCCCAGGCCAGGGCCGCTTCCAGCTTCTCGGCTGTGACATCGACGGCAATGATCTCGCAACCGCTCATGAGTTTCAGGTACTGCAGTCCATAGGTACCGATGGCGCCGATACCCAGGGCCAGCACGGGAGATTCCGGATCGAAATAGGGAATGGCCTTGCGCACCGCGCCGTAACCGGTAATGGCCGCATCGGTGAAAGGTGCCGCCTCCCTTGGAAGCGTGTCCGTGCCGAGCTTGACCATGAAACGTTCGTTTTCGACCAGGACATATTCGGCGTATCCCCCGGGAATCGTAGTACCCAGCCAGCGGAACTCCTCGGTACAGAGCAGGTCTCTACCGCTGATGCAGTAACTGCAGTGACCGCAGCCTCCACCGGCCCAGACCACCACGGGGTCTCCCTCCCGATAACCTTTGACCTGGTCACCCAGTTCGTAGACGTAACCGCCGACTTCATGCCCCATGATGTGCGGTAGTGAGGGAGGAAGACCGGGCTGTTCACCATCGGCCAGGTGAATGTCGCTGTGACAGATACCGCAGCCATCCACTTTCAACAATACCTGGGAGCCAGTGGGCTTCGGCGGCATGGGCACCGCCTGGATTTCAATCGGCTCGCGGTAAGCCGTCAAAACTCCCGCCTTCATGGTTTCTGGTCGCATATGCGGACTCCGGGGCACGAGGTTTTACAAGCCTGACATTACAGTCCTGAACGCCAATCTTTCTAAGCCGGTCATGGTCACTCCTGCGCAGGCAGTGACGCGCCATTCAGATAAACTTCCGTCCGTACGATTTGTTCATTCTCTATATCCGCTACCGCCACGAATGGAATCGTCACAGGCCCTTGGTCGGTCTCCCCTGCCAGGGTCGCCTCCCAAAGAAAACCATCAGGGTGGTAGAGCACCTGGATATCCCGGAACGACCGGTTGCGGATAAACCGCCGGTATTTGCCCATGCGATCGCCGAGCTCGAGTTTGTTAAGGTGGTATTGGCTCGTGTTGAACCAGGTATCCGATGTTTCGGACATAAGGCCCAACAGGCTGGTACTGTCCCCCGCTTCCAGGGCACGGGTGAATTCCCGTTCCACCTGGCGGGCGAGGGGAATATTCCAGTCACTGGGATCGATATCCGCCTGGCTGCGTTCGCCTGCCGGGTCCAGTTGACCTCGAACCTCCCCGATGGCGCAAGGCTCCGGCAAGCCGGAAACGTCGGTGGACAGGGCGTCGAAGAATTCCTCGGCCCGATAGATGCTGTTACCGCGAAAACGGAAAAGGACCAGCGCCGGTACGGACCTGGCCAGCCAACCCTCCGGACCTTGCAGGGAGATGTTGTAGCGCTTGATGACACCCTCCTTGGCGGGAGTGAGCCGGACATCGTGACAGGTAAGCTTCGCCGACGACATCAGTTGCTCCAGAAGCCTGGATTCCTCCTCCCAGGTAAAATTCCGGCAAATGTGGGCGTGCCACTGGACGTAGTCGTCGGTCAGAAACCGGGCCATGGCCGTCCTGTCCGCAGCATTGACCGCATCCGTATAACGGGAAACCACGTCCACGGCGTACTCCGGCTTAAAGTCCGCAGCCATGATCGCCTCTCTCCGAATCAGCGGTCCAGATTGACGGCATTGTGCGCGGTGATCAACGGCAGATCCAGTTGGGTATGAATTCCGGGACTGGCCTTGACGATCATGGCCGCCGAGTTCATGCAGTTCATCGCCGTGCAGGTCAGCCCATAGGGGAAGGACCCTTTCTCGACGCCGCAGGTAAAATCGAGACGCAGCGGCGGTTCGCCATCGATAATCACGTAGTAGGCGAGCGCATCATCAAAGGGCCAGTCGGGGTCGAGCTCCTTGGTCATCTTCCAGTAGGTCTGGAAGTCGATAACTGCCTTGCCACCGATCTTGCCCAGGTAACTGAAGTGCTGGCCCGCTACATGTCCCTTGTGGATGACATTTTCCTTCTTACCGCCCAGCTCCAGGGGGATACGAATCTCTTCCCTGGCGACGGCAAATTCGTGCTGCTTTTCAAATTCCTCGATTTCGATTCCCAGACCCCGGGCTACGAGTTCGATGGACTCAAAAAAGGTTTTCGACATCTGATCCAGGTACGGCGGCTGGGTGCGACTCGCCTCCTCTGCCGGCATGTCGAAGCCCATGGCGGTAATCAGTTCCCAGCTCTCATTGGCATTGGACATGTCGACGATTTCATAAACCGTGACCTTATCGATCCGCCGGGACAGGGCGGATAACACCAGCGGAAGCCGATCCCCCGCGAAACCCGGGTGAATACCGGAGCCGTGAAAGCTTGTCTTGCCTTTCCGGCAGGCTTGCTCAATCCTCTCCTTTACCGAGTCGTCGCGAATCGCGGTATAACCCACCGGCGTCACCAGGTTTTTCCCCGATTCCAGGATCCGGCATATTTCATCCACGTCGTCGTAGAGCGGCGCGTAGATAACCACATCCGCATCCAGTTTTAGAATGTCGTCGATATTGTTGGTGGTTTCGATACCGACGGGGTCAATACCGGCAATAACGCCCGCATCCTGGCCCGCCTTGTCGGCACTGTATACGTAGCAACCCACCAATTCAAAAGCGGGATTTTCCTGGCAGGTGATGATATTGAGCTTGCCGACAGTACCGGTTGCCCACTGGATAACCCGAAGGGGTTTATTATTGCTGTTCATCGTTTTGCCTCTTTATTGATTGACGTTCCGGAAATAGCCTCTTATCGCGTTTTCCGTCACATCCGGGAAACTACAATTTGGGCACGGGAAAGCTCAGGGGCGCCTCGACCGCGCCGCCATCGATCTGGATCATCTTGCCGGTCAACCAGGCTGCGGCGGGAGAAGCCAGGTAGACGACACCGCCGGCAATATCCTCGGGTTCACCAATACGACCCATGGGTATATTGGATGTGGCGGTTTCGTTCATTTCTTTGTCCTGAACCAGGCCATCGGTGGCGGGCGACGCGACCAGTCCCACGATAATCCCGTTGACGCGAACCTTGGGTGCGAATTCCGCCGCCAGCATCTTTGTGAGCTGATTGAGACCCGCCTTGGCGGCACCGTAGGGTGAGTGGGCATGAAGGGGCATGTTGCAGGCAGCGGAAGAAATATTAACCACCGACCCGCCGCCGGCGGTCTTGACCATTTCCCTGACCGCCATTTGGGTCAGCAGAAAATTACTGGTCAGATTGAAACGGACAACGTGCTCGAAATCCTCCTCGGAAACCTCCATGGCGGGTGCCGGATTGTAGTGGCCGCCGGCGTTGTTCACCAGTATGTCGAGCCGGCGGAACTCATTAACGGTTGCCTGCACCAGGTTTTGCAGGTCACCCGTTTTCAGCACATCGCAACTCACTGCCAGGGCTTGCTGGCCGCGACGACGTATCTGTCCGGCAGTATCGTCGATATCCGATTGGGTGCGGGCCGCGCAGACCACATGAGCACCGGCATCGGCCATTGCCAGGGCTATCGCCCTGCCAATACCCTTGCCTGCACCCGTGACAATGGCAACCTTGTCGGTCAGCTTATAGCGATCGATAAATCCGCTCACTTCTATGCCCTCTCTTTTTAGGACACCTCTATAAATTGGGAGCAGCCTCTGGCTTTCTTGACAAGGACAACCAGCCTTGTCCTGCGCAAACCGCCTTGCGCTGACGCCTGTCAGGTTGCGCAGAGGCCACTCACAATTTATAGAG
>MRWG01000509.1_pt1 | contig 42300 bp, 45 predicted proteins | sample 1013341 | NCBI WGS metagenome assembly MRWG01 (sample SAMN06117577, study PRJNA244670) | biofilm metagenome | biome: Water; feature: Cathode Biofilm; material: Biofilm; isolation source: microbial consortium enriched at the cathode of a solar microbial fuel cell | place: USA: District of Columbia ... | reverse complement strand
ATATGCCCATCGGGGAAGAGGCGGCTGGCGCGGACGCCGCCGACCACACCGGCCTCATCCAGCATGGCCAGCACGGCTTCGGCGTCCATGGGCGTGCGGAAGGCAAACTCGTTGAAGAATCGCGGTGTCAGGATTTCGACGCCCGGTACGGCTTCCAATGCCTCCGCAAGATCGCAAGCGGCCTCATGGTTCAGCAGGGCCAGTTGCTCCAGCCCCTTGCCGCCCAGCAGCGTCATGTGCGCCGTGAAGGCCAGCGCGCACAGGCCGGAATTGGTGCAAATGTTGGAAGTCGCCTTGTCGCGGCGGATGTGCTGTTCGCGGGTCGACAGCGTCAGCACGAACCCGCGATCCCCGTTGGCGTCCACAGTCTCACCACACAGGCGCCCGGGCATCTGGCGCACCAATTTCTGGGTGCAGGCGAACAGGCCAACATAAGGCCCGCCGAAATTGAGGCCATTCCCGATGGACTGGCCCTCGCCCACGGCAATGTCAGCCCCCATCTCTCCGGGCGGCGTAACGAGGCCGAGCGAAACTGCCTCAGTGAAGACCGACACAAGCAATGCGCCTTTGTCATGCGCGGCCTCTGCGGATTTCGAGAGGTCCGTCATGGTTCCGAAAATGTTCGGGCTCTGGCCGATCACGCAGGCCGTCTGGTCATCGACGGCATCGGCCAGCGCATTCTCGTCATCCACGGCCACTGGCAGCTGGACGACTTCAAACCCCTGTGCCTCGCACACCATTTTGGTGGCGGCGGCATAGTGCGGGTGCAGACCGCCTGACAGGATCACCTTTTTCCGGCGGGTCACACGGGTCGCCATGATGGCGGCCTCGGCGCAGGCCGTGGAGCCGTCATACATGGAGGCGTTCGCCACATCCATTGCGGTCATCGCGGCGACCTGGGTCTGGAATTCGAACAGGGTCTGCAGCGTGCCCTGTGCAATTTCCGGCTGGTAGGGCGTGTAGGTTGTCAGGAATTCAGAGCGCTGGATCACCATGTCGACCGTCGCGGGGACATGGTGCTTGTAGGCCCCTGCGCCGACAAAGAACGGACCGGACGAGGCCGAGCGGTTCTTCGCAGCGAGTTTCGTCATGTGACGCTCAACGGCGAGTTCCCCCTGATGGTCCGGCAGACCGGAGATCGTTCCGCTCAGCCGGGCGGATTCCGGAACGTCCGTGAAGAACTCATCGACCGATGCGGCGCCGATGGTCGACAACATGGCCGCGCGGTCTTCCGGGGTCAGGGGGAGATATCTCATTCTAGCTACTCCGTCAGAGTCTCGGTCTGGCCCTTACAGGCCGTCGCAATAGGCCTTGTAGGCATCTGCATCCATCAGTGCGCCGAGCTCGGCGGCATCGGACAGCTTCATCTTGCAGAACCAGCCCTTGCCTTCGGGATCTTCATTAACGGTTTCCGGGGCATCGGCGAGCGCGCCATTGCCTTCCGTCACTTCGCCCGCCACCGGCGCATAGACGTCCGAAGCCGCCTTGACGCTCTCGACGACCGCCATGTCGTCCCCCTTGGCGAAGCTGGCGCCAGCTTCCGGCACTTCGACAAAGACCACGTCGCCCAACTGGTCGGCGGCGTATTTCGTGATCCCGACCGTCGCCGTGTCGCCTTCGACGGTGATCCATTCATGATCTTCGGTATAGTAAGTCGTCATCGCCCGTTTCCCTCTCAGCGTTTGTAATTCGGTTGTACAAAGGGCAGCGCACAGACTTCCGCCGCGCGCGCCTTGCCCCGGACCATCAGGTCGATCTTCGTGCCGGGTGTGGCCAGATCCGCGCGGACATAGCCCATGGCGACCGGCGCATCGACACTGGGGCCGAACCCGCCGGATGTGACCAAGCCGACCACTTCGCCGCCCATTTCGATCACCGTGCCTTCGCGCGCGGGGGCGCGCTCCAGAGGCTGGATGCCCACCCGCTTTTCGGCCGGGCCATCGGCCAGCGCCTTCAGGATACGCTCTGCCCCCGGAAAGTCTGCACGTTCCCGCCGCTTTTTCTGGATCACCCAGGCAAGATCAGCCTCAACCGGGTCGCGGGTCGCGTCCATGTCATGCCCGTACAGGCAAAGCCCCGCCTCGAGGCGCAGCGAGTCGCGCGCACCGAGGCCAATCGGCTTGACGCGGTCGTCGGACAGCATTTCCCGGATCAGGGGCAGCCCGGCCTCCGGCGAGACCAGGACTTCGAACCCGTCCTCGCCCGTATAGCCGCAGCGCGACACGATACAGCGGGACCCGTTCAACTCGAACGGCATGTGGCGCATGAATTTGAGCTCTTCGCAGCCAGGGAAGAATTCCTGCATCACATCGGCTGCTTTCGGCCCCTGCAGGGCAAACAGGATGCGATCATCGGCGCGCGTGAGCACGGCCTTGCCTTCGAAACTCCGCTCAAAGAGGGCCCAGTCCTGCGCCTTCACCGCGCCATTGACGACGATGTAGAGCGAGCCCTGGGCCTCTTCCCCGATAGGGCGGGTGATGATGAGATCATCCAGAATGCCGCCCTCTTCATTCAGCAGCACGGTCAGGCGGGCCTGGCCTTCCTTCAGGCCAGCGATGTCGGATGGTACGAGTGTTTCGATCAGCGCCGCGATTTCCGCGTGCGCCGCATCGCCGCCGCCGATTCCATCAGCCAGGGACAGGAAGCACGGCCCCATATGGGACACGTCGAACAGGCCGGCCCCGGACCGGGTCCAGAGGTGTTCGTCCTTCACCCCCATGGGATACTGGACCGGCATTTCATAGCCGGCGAACGGCACGAGTTTCGCGCCCAGCTCTTCATGCAGGGCATGGAGCGGCGTGCGCTTCAGGGTTTCTGTCGTCGGATCAGCCATGACGCCCTTTCATGAGGAGACGAGGCAGCCTGAAGCTGCGCATCGTCGCCCCCGCTGTCCTGGGCGCCTGAGAGATTCCGCCCGGATGCCGGGCTTGCTCCTTCGGCGAGACGGCACCCTTGGGCCCGCCTCTTTCCAGCGTGTTGTCTCTCCCCCGGTCCTTTTGCCTGAGCGTTTCCGGGGCGGTTGCGCCTTCGGCGGCGGGACTGGCGGCCCGCTCTCTCCCGGGAGGAGGGTGTCTGTGAGAGTCGAACTAGCGCGGATTCTGGTGGCCAGCAAGCGGAGAGTCAGCGTGTCCCTGCCCGATTGAGTGGGCTGCCGGGGATTTGGGCAGCCTGCCCCGGTTCAGGCCTCTGACGGCTTGCGCCCGAACCAGCCCTGGACCATCGACCAGGCATTGCGCGAACCCGACATGGTCTGCTCTGCTGCCCATGCCGCCCGCGAGGTGAGCCCGCCGCAGCGTTTCAGCAGGTCCGTCGCGACCGAGCCGGATTCTTTTTTCACTCGTTCGAGCGCTTCGGCCGAGATCGAGCGGGCCTGACGCGCGGACCAGCCTTCGAAGGCCCGGCAACGGCGTTTGGCCAGATAGCCCATCTTCAGGGTCAACATGGCGTTGACCGCGCCATCCATGACCGGGCCGGCGATCAACCCGCCCATCCGGCCGAGCAACCCGCCGATCACATCCCCGGTCATGTCGGTCACGTCCTCCATGGCGCGGCTGACGACCACGATCGCGGCCACGTCCCGCAGGATCAGCAACGTGCCGCCCAGATGCGGCCGTCCGAAATAGATCTGCGAGATGCGGGCAATGAGATTGGCATTGCGCCACAGCACCACAAAGGCGTCGACCGTGCCATTCATGGAGAAGGCCGTCGCGACGCCCACGCCGACCGCTTCGGCATGGATCAGCTTGTCGACCTTCGCATCCAGCGTCTTGAGGTGCGGCTCTATGTGATCCTTCTGGAAGGTTTCGAGGTCTGCGGCGACTTGCGCGGCGGAGTCCGTCCCGGCGATGGCGAACCGTGCCAGCAGAGCCCGTCCGGCGGCGAGGCCGTCATCCATGGCCGCCACGTCTCCTGCCAGCAGCGGATTGCGCTTCAGCATGGCGAGATATTTCAGGTCATATCTGAGACGTTGCGACAGCAGCGAGATGTCCGGATTCTCGATGTCGAAGGGCGTGTGCGGCGGCCTGGCGGCGACCGGCATGGACAGAAAGGAGACCAGCGGGCGTCCGACCAGAAGGAGCAGCAGGCCGGCCAGCAGGAGCACAAAGCTGTAGCCGAGCAGTGGATGGACATCGTCGAACATCCGGTAGAACAGGAATCCCTGACCGATCACGGTCAGGAAGGCCAGGGTCAGCAGGGCCGCGCCGGACCATTTGATCACCTTCCAGGCCTTGGTCCACTGGGAGGCAAACTCCCATTGCGGTGCGGTCTCGGCGGGGGCGTCCACGGGCGCAGGCACGGTCTTGGCCATTTCGAAACTCCTCTACTGACTGTCTCCGGCAGGAGGATCAGCGAGGCAGGTGCCTGAGGCAATACCTGGCTACATGCGCTCCGGCACGCGGATGCCGAGCAGGTCGAGGCCTGTTTCCAGCTGTTTCAGCACGGCCGCCGACAGGGCGAGGCGGCTGGCGCGCAGGCCCGCATCCTCTTCCGACGCGATCGGCAGCGCTGCATAGAAGGCGCTGAAGCCCTGGGCGAGATTATAGACATGCTCGCACAGGATATGCGGCATGCGTTTCTCGCGCGCCTGCAGCAGGGTGGCGGCGAACGCGTCGAGCTGCAGCACGAGCGCGCGTTCGGCATCATGGCCGATACGGATCTCACCCGGCTTGAACCCGGCTTCTTCGGCCTTGCGCAGGACCGATTTGATCCGCACGGCCGCATAGAGCAGGTACGGCCCGGTCTTGCCTTCGAAACTGGTGAATCGGTCAAGATCGAAGACGTAATTGCTGGTGCGCGTATTGTGCAGGTCCGAGAAGCGCAGGGCCGCCAGCGCGACTGCTGCGGCGACATCGTGGCGCTCGTCTTCCGGCATGTCCTCCGGCAGTTTTCCGGCTTCAGCGATTTTCTTCTGCGCTTCCGCCAGGGCCATCGCATTCAGGTCTGCCAGGCGCAGGACGCCGCCCTCGCGGGTCTTGAAGGGCTTGCCGTCCGGCCCGTTCACCGTGCCGAAGCCGATATGTTCCAGATGGCCTTCATCGATCAGGCCCAGCATTTCGGCGGCGCGGAAGACCTGTTCGAAATGCAGCGCCTGACGCTGGTCCACGACATAGAGCATCAGCTCCGGAACCGGGTCCATATGCTCCATCCGGTCCTCAATCGTGGCGAGGTCGGTCGTGTGGTAGCCGGTGCCGCCCCGGCTGTTGACCAGCATGATTGGCGGCATGTCCTTCTTGTCGCTGTCACGCTCGATCCGGACGATGACGGCACCATCATCTTCCTCGGACAGGCCAGCCGCCTTGAACTTCTCGACCAGGCCCGGGATCAGGTGATCGACGTCGCTTTCGCCTTTCCAGAGGTCGAAATGCACATTCAGGAATTCATAATCGACCTTCAGCGCGGCGACAGACACGTTGATGAAATGGCGCAGCAACGCGCGATATCCCGGACGGCCGGCCTGCAATTCGGCAACCGCTTTCTGGCTGCGCTCATTGCGGGCGGCATCCGCCTTCGCCTTGGCGCTGGCGGCGGGATAGAGACGCGCGAGATCCTCGATCGTGACGGGCGGCTCTTCCGGATACGGGCCCTCGAACGCTTCATCAAAATAGATCAGGTCCGGCTGCTCGTCATACAGTTCGGTCACGAGGTGGCCCATCTGAAGGCCCCAATCCCCGAGATGCGTATCGCCCGTCACCTTGTCGCCCAGAAAGCGCAGGAGACGCACCAGCGTGTCGCCGATGACGGCCGAACGGAGGTGGCCGACATGCATGGGCTTGGCGACATTCGGGCCGCCGAAATCGATCACCGTGACTTTCGGGTCCGGCGCAGGCTCGGCGCCCGCCATGTCGTCGGTGCGGATAAATTCGGCGCGGGCAGACATGGCCTCGTCCGAGACGCGGATATTGATGAAGCCCGGCCCCGCCACTTCCGCCGACAGGACCATGGGGTGGTCCTTCAGCGCGCTGGCGATCTCGCCTGCGATCTCGCGCGGATTCTTGCCGGCAGACTTGGCCGCGCCCATTGCGCCATTGCACTGGAAATCAGCGAATTCCGGTTTGTCGGACCGGCGCACGGCGCCCCATTTGGCGTCGAGCCCCATAGCTTCGAAGGCGGCGCTGGCGGCCACCGACAGATCATTGATCAGACTGGCCATAATCCTACTGCCCGGCATCCATGCGGAAACGCTTGCCCGCGCGATTGAATTCCAGCTGCTCATCGGTCAGGTCAAACCCGACAATGACTTCGAAATTGGTGCCGGAGATCGATTCGTCGACACGCGGGATGACGATCGTTTCGATCACTTCGGTCTTGCCCGCCAGCGGGCGCCCGGCGAAATCGGCCTGAACGTTGAAGTATTCCTTCGCCAGCACGCGTCCGCTGCGGCGCGTCACCGCGATGTAGTACGGATAGGTGTGCGAATCGGACTGCGCCGCCGGGCCCTTTCCGAAGGCGAAATCGATCTCGACTTCGGCCTCAAGCGGGTCATCGCCGACATAGCGGCAGAACAGGCGGACATCGATGACTTCGCCGGTGAATTCGATATTCGTGTACAATTCGCCACCGCCATCGAGGTCGACATAGCGCGAGGAATCATACAGGGCCCCGACAGGCGGGCATGGCCCGGCGTTCTGGCGCGTGTCGAAGCTGTCTGCGAGCTTGCCGCCACCACAGCCAGAGAGAATGACCGCGGCGAAAAGTGGGGCATATCTGATCATGCGTCGGCGTGTCCTTCTTGGCCTGATGCAAAGGCCTGTCCATCTGTTGCTGCAGATGTGTTAAAGGCGCAAGCGTCTCGGCGCAACGCCCGCAGGCAGGAGATAGGATGAAATGAACGACAGGCAGCCTCTTACCATCCGCCTGGCCGCGCCGCGCGGCTTCTGCGCCGGTGTGGACCGGGCGATCCAGATCGTCGAGGAAGCCCTCGGCAAATGGGGCGCGCCCGTCTATGTCCGCCATGAAATCGTGCACAATGCGCATGTGGTCAGCCGTCTGGAACAGATGGGCGCGGTATTTGTCGAGGAACTGAATGAATGCCCGGACGACCGGCCGGTCATCTTCTCGGCCCATGGCGTGCCGAAATCCGTGCCTGCCGAAGCCCAGCGCCGCAACCTGATCTTTGTCGATGCCACCTGCCCGCTGGTCTCCAAGGTGCATGTCGAAGCCGAGCGCCATCATCGCGACGGACGCGAGATCGTGCTGATCGGTCATGCCGGACACCCGGAAGTGATCGGCACAATGGGCCAGTTGCCCGGCGACACGATCACCCTGATCGAGACCGTGGAAGATGTGGCCGGCTTCGAACCCAAGGATCCTGACAATGTGGCATTTGTCACCCAGACCACGCTGTCAGTGGATGATACGGCAGACATCGTCACGGCCCTTCAGGCCCGCTTTCCGGGCATATCAAGCCCGCACAAGGAAGACATCTGCTACGCTACCACGAACCGTCAGGAAGCGGTGAAGACGCTGGCCCCCGGGACGGATCTGGTCCTGGTCATCGGGGCGACGACCAGTTCCAATTCCGTGCGGCTGGTCGAAGTGGCCAAACGCGCCGGCGCCGCCCGCGCGGAACTGGTGGCCAGCGCCGACCACATCGACTGGGCCTGGTTCGACAAGGTGACGACGCTGGGCCTGACCGCTGGTGCGAGCGCGCCCGAAGACCTGGTGCAGGGCGTGATCGCCGCCTGTGGCGAGCGCTTTGACGTCTCTGTGGAGCGGATTGAAACCGCCCGCGAGACCGTGACCTTCAAGCTGCCGCGCATCCTGTCCGAACCGGCCTGATCCCGGCCTGCGCGGTCAATATTCAAATCGGTCCGTCCTTCTGGCATAAGGCCCGGCATGACCTATCAGATTGCAGCCTTCTACAAATTCTTTGCCTTTCCGGATTTCGAGGCCCGCAAGGCCGATCTGGCGCAGACTCTGTGTGGCGCTGGCGTGAAAGGCACGGTCCTGCTGGCCGCCGAAGGCGTGAACGGTACGATTGCCGGCACGCCAGACGGCATCGCGACGGCACTTGCAGCGCTGCGCGCGCTGCCGGGCGCAGCTGATCTGGAAGCGAAATTCTCCGAAGCCGACGAGATGCCCTTCCTGCGGCTGAAGGTGCGGCTGAAGAAAGAGATCGTCACCATGGGCGTGCCGGGCACGGACCCGAACGCGCTGGTGGGCACCTATGTGGAGCCGACAGACTGGAACGCCCTGATCAGCGATCCGGACACTGTGCTGATCGACACCCGCAACGATTATGAATACGCGATCGGCACATTCGAAGGGGCGATTGACCCCGAGACGCGGACATTCCGCGAGTTCCCGGACTGGTTCCGCGCCTTTCGTGAGCGGCTGGAAGCGGAGGGCCGCACGCCGAAGGTTGCGATGTTCTGCACCGGCGGCATCCGATGCGAGAAGGCCACCAGTTTCGTGAAGGCCGAAGGCATCGAAGATGTCTATCACCTGAAGGGCGGCATCCTGAAATATTTGGAAACGGTTCCGGAAACCGACAGCAAATGGCGCGGTGAATGTTTCGTGTTCGATGAGCGCGTCTCCGTCAAACACGATTTGTCGCCGGGCGAGTATGACATGTGCCATGCCTGCAAGCGCCCGATCACCGAAGCCGACAAGACGGAAACGAGCTATGTGCCCGGCGTTTCCTGTCCGCACTGTATCGACGAGATGAGCGACGCCCAGCGCGCCCGGTTCGCTGAACGGCAGAAACAGATCGACCTCGCCCGTCAGCGCGGTGAAGCGCATATGGGCCCGGAGGCCCGCCGGAGCGAAGACGCGTGAGCGCCGCCACGCATACACTCTACACATTCCGCCGCTGTCCCTATGCCATGCGCGCCCGGATGGCCCTGTCGTCCGCCGCCGTGCCTGTGCGCGTGCGGGAAGTCGTGTTGCGCGACAAACCGGAGGCCATGCTGGCGGCCAGCCCGAAAGGCACTGTGCCTGTCCTCGTGACGGAGAATGGAGACGTGGTGGATGAAAGCCTGGACGTGATGCGCTGGGCGCTGGCCCAGGCGGACCCGGAGGGCTGGCTGGCTGCGGACGCAGGCACGACCGACGCCCTGATCGCACGCAATGACGGGCCATTCAAACGCGCACTGGACCGATACAAATATCCCGGCCGGTATCCCGACGAGGCTCTGGTGCCGGGCGCAGCGCGCGCCGAGGGCCGGGCCATCCTGACCGATCTGGACGACCGGATCCGGGCACAGGGCGGCCAGCTTGTGCGCAGCACGCGCAGCTTGGCCGACATCGCGATCTTTCCGTTCGTCCGACAGTTTGCCCACACCGATCAGGACTGGTTCCTTGCGCAGGACCTGCCCGCCCTGCAAACCTGGCTGGAAGGGCACAAGCAGTCGGCGCTGTTTACCGGCATCATGGCCAAATACCCGCAATGGGCCCCCGGCGCGGACGAGCCGCTGCTGCCAGTTGCAGCATAACGGCACGAAGTTCAGATTGCCCCCTTGCAAATTCTGCCCGCAGGCGTAAACACCCCGTTCTTCGGCGCGGAGTGTAGCTCAGCCTGGTAGAGCACTGTCTTCGGGAGGCAGGGGCCGGAGGTTCGAATCCTCTCACTCCGACCATTTCCTTGCAGTCCGGTTCAGCCGGAATTTTTGATCCGGCGGATCAATAATAGCAAGGAAATGATCTCATCGAAACCGAGGTCAATCCGTCAGTCTCGCAATCCGTTACGCGCCTTGACGCACCTTGCTGTCGCCGGCCCGTTCCGTGCCGATATCCTCCAGATTGTAGGGCGTGGTCTGGTACATCTGGTTGATCCAGTTTCCGAACAAGAGGAAGGCATGCGACCGCCAGCGATTCTTCGGTGTTTGGGCCGGATCATCGCCGGGGAAATAGTTCGCCGGAACGGCAATCGGCTTTCCTGCGGCAACATCGCGCCGGTATTCTTCCGCCAGTGAGGTGGAATCGTATTCGATGTGATTGAAGATGTAGAGGCGGTTGCCTCGCGCCTCATGCAACAGGCACAGGCCGGTCTCGTCGCTCTCCATCAGGATGTCGAGCCCGCTGGCCGGGGAAACGTCGTCCCGGCGCACTTCTGTCCAGCGCGAGACGGAGATCGAGAAATCGTCCGAGAAGCCGGTCAGGTAGGGCGATTCCGGCTTGCGGTTATGGTGGCGATAAACGCCGAACGCCTTGCTGGACAAGGTATGCTTGGGCACGCCGTGGAAATGCTGCACGGCGGCCATGGCCCCCCAGCAGATGAAGAAGCTGGAATGGACATGGGTCTCGGTCCAGTCGAGGATGGCCTGCAGTTCCGGCCAATAGGTCACGGCCTCAAACGGCAATGTCTCGACCGGCGCGCCGGTGATGATGAACCCGTCGAACTTGCGGTCCTTCACCTCATCCCAAGTGTGATAGAAGGAGATCAGATGGTCTTCCGGCGTGTTGCGGGCAACATGGCTGCCGATGCGAACCAGGGTCAGCTCCACCTGAAGCGGAGTCGCGCCGACCAGCCGGGCGATCTGGGCCTCGGTCTCGATCTTGTTGGGCATCAGATTCAGGAGGGCGATCTGCATCGGGCGGATGTCCTGGCGCGTCGCGATGGACTCGTCGAGCACCTGCACGCCTTCGCGCACGAGGGTTTCGCGCGCAGGCAATCCGTCAGGAATTCGAATGGGCATAGGCAATACTCCGCTACCAGGTCTGGTCAGCCGGACTCTTGCCGTGAGGGTGTTCGGAACTTCCGCGCAGCCTTTTAGCAAGTTGTTTAACGTGGCTGCAAGCCGACCGACCAAATCACCACGGGGCCCCTACATAGAGGCCCCGCAGCGCAAGTCAATTACGGGCTGCCGGAGGATCAGCCGGCCAGGGCAGCGCGAACCGCCGCCAGCGCGTCCTCGGCCTTGTCGGCGTCGGGGCCACCAGCCTGCGCCATGTCCGGCCGGCCGCCACCGCCCTTGCCGCCCAGCGCCTCGCTGGCGGCCTTGACCAGGTCCACGGCCGAATAGGTGCCGGTCAGGTCCTTGGTAACGCCGACGGCGACGCCGGCCTTGCCGTCAGCCACGCCGACAAAGGCCACAATACCGGAGCCGATCTGGGCCTTGGCTTCGTCCACCAGCGTGCGCAGTTCCTTGCCGCCCACGCCTTCCGCAACACGCGCCATCAGCTTGACGCCGTTGATCTCTTCCGGCCCGGACGCCGCTGCACCGCCGCCGCCCATGGCCAGCTTGCGCTTGGCTTCGGCCAGTTCCTTCTCCAGCGCCTTGCGCTCCTCGCCCAGCGCGGCAACCCGGCGCGGAACATCCTTGAGCGGAACTTTCAGGCTGTCGGCAAGGTCCGCGGCGATCTGCGCACGCCCTTTCAGATAGGCCAGCGCCTCGGCGCCCGTGGCCGCTTCGACACGGCGCACGCCGGCCGACACGCCGCTTTCCGACGTGATGACAAAGACGCCGATATCCCCGGCCCGCTCGACATGTGTGCCGCCGCACAACTCCACCGAATACCGGCGGCCATCGCCGGTGCCCATCGACAGCACACGGACCTCATCGCCATATTTCTCGCCAAACAGGGCAAGCGCCCCGGCCTCGATGGCCTTGTCTGGCGACGTGACCTGGATGCCAGTCGGCATATTGGCGCGGATCTGCGCGTTGACCTCCTCCTCGACAGCCTCGATCTCCGCCTGGCTCATGGGACCATTGTGCGAGAAGTCGAAACGGAACCGGTCGGCCTCCACCAGGGAGCCCTTCTGCGTGACATGGTCGCCCAGCACCTTGCGCAGCGCCGCATGCATGATGTGCGTGGCGGAATGGTTGGCCATGATGGCCCGGCGCCGGCCGGCATCCACATGCTGGTCCGCAGAATCCCCGAGGCGGATTTCGCCGGAGACGAGTTCGCCGACATGAACATGCAGGTCGCCGGCGCGTTTCTGCACGTCGCGCACGATGAAGCGCGCGCCGCCATCAAAGACGATCTCGCCATGATCGCCCGCCTGTCCGCCGGATTCGGCATAGAAGGGCGTCGTGTCAAAGACCAGTTCGGCCGCGCCGGGCGAAAGCGTGTCGGTGAGCGCCCCGCCGGACGCGATGGCGACGAGCCGGCCCTTGCCTTCGGTGCCGTCATAGCCGGTGAATTTCGTGGCACCGGCCTCGTCGCGCACGCGGAACCAGATTTCGTCTGTCGCCTGATCGCCGGACGAGAAGCCGGCCGCGCGGCTGTCCTGGCGCTGTTGCTCGAGCGCAGCCTCGAAGCCGTCGACATCGACGCTCATCTCGCGGCCGCGCAGAATGTCCTGCGTCAGGTCGAGCGGGAATCCATATGTGTCCGACAGCTTGAAGGCGACGGCGCCCGGCAGGGCGTCACCGGGCTTCATGTCGGCGGTTTCCTTGTCCAGCAGCGACAGGCCGTTGCCGAGCGTGCGCTGGAACCGGGCCTCTTCCTGCTCGAGCGCGGATTCGATGGCCGCCCTGGCCCGGCCGAGTTCCGGATAGGCCTTGCCCATTTCGGAGATCAGGGCGGGGGCCAGTCTGTACATCAGCGGCTCGCGCGCACCCAGCAAATGACCATGCCGCATGGCACGGCGCATGATACGGCGCAGGACATAGCCCCGGCCTTCATTGGACGGCAGCACGCCATCGGCAATCAGGAAGGCCGAGGTGCGCAAATGGTCTGCAATGACGCGGAAGGAGGCGAGCTTGTCGCCGGCCGCCTTCGCGCCGTAGATGTCTTCCTCGGCGGCGATCAGCGCCTTGAACAGGTCGATGTCGTAATTGTTGTGCACGCCCTGCAGGACGGCGGAGATGCGCTCCAGCCCCATGCCGGTGTCGATCGAGGGCTTGGGCAGGTTCTTGCGGGTTCCGTCGGCCTGCTGGTCGAACTGCATGAAGACCAGGTTCCAGATCTCGATGAACCGGTCGCCATCCTCGTCCGGGCTGCCGGGCGGGCCGCCGGGCACGCCTTCGCCATGGTCATAGAAGATTTCCGAGCACGGGCCGCACGGGCCAGTGTCACCCATGGACCAGAAATTGTCAGACGTGCCGATCCGGATGATCCGGCTGTCGTCAAATCCGGCCACTTTCTTCCAGATGTCCGCAGCCTCGTCATCCTCGGCATAGACGGTGACGAGCAGCTTCTTCGGGTCGAGCGCGAATTCCTTCGTGCACAGCTCCCAGCCGAACGCGATGGCGTCTTCCTTGAAATAGTCGCCGAAGGAAAAATTCCCCAGCATTTCGAAGAAAGTGTGGTGGCGGGCCGTATAGCCGACATTGTCGAGGTCATTGTGCTTGCCGCCGGCGCGGACGCATTTCTGCGAGGTTGTGGCACGCGGGCCGGGCGGGGTTTCGGCGCCGGTGAAGATGTTCTTGAACGGCACCATGCCGGCATTCACGAAGAGCAGGGTCGGATCATTCTGCGGCACCAGGGGCGCCGACGCCTGACGCAGATGCCCCCGCTTTTCGAAGAAGGAGAGAAAGGTCTCGCGAATCTCGTTTACGCCGGTCATGGGCAATACTGTGTCCTTGCGATCAGGGTTGGGCCGAGTCAGACGGCACAAACATTACACCGGCGATATAAAGGTCCCTTCGCGGCGCGCCAAGCGGGGTGCGCCACAAAGGGACAGTTCCCTCGACAGGGATCAGGGTGTCAGGGCCCGCCGCAAGGGGCGCGGGCCCGGCCGGATCAGCCTTCAGCGGCGTCCGGCAGATCATCATCCTGCTCGGATTCCATGCCGGCATTGAGCAATTCATCCGCCAGCAGGCCGGCATTGCGCCGGATCGCGTCTTCGACCTCATCGGCAATGGCCGGGTTTTCCTTCAGGAAAGTCCGCGTCTTCTCGCGGCCCTGGCCCATGCGTTCGCCCTTGTAGGAATACCAGGAGCCGGATTTCTCGATCACTTCGGCCTTCACGCCGAGATCAATCAACTCACCGGTCTTGGAAATACCTTCGCCATAGAGAATGTCGAATTCGACCTGGCGGAAGGGCGGCGCGACCTTGTTCTTGACCACTTTCACGCGGGTCTGGTTACCGATCACCTCGTCCCGGTCCTTGATCGCGCCGATGCGGCGGATGTCGAGACGGACGGAGGAGTAGAATTTCAGCGCATTGCCGCCGGTTGTGGTTTCCGGGCTGCCGAACATGACGCCGATCTTCATCCGGATCTGGTTGATGAAGATCACCATGCATTTGGATTTGGAGATCGAGCCGGTCAGCTTGCGCAGGGCCTGGCTCATCAGGCGGGCCTGCAGGCCCGGCAGGGAATCGCCCATCTCGCCTTCAAGCTCCGCCCGCGGGGTCAGCGCAGCCACGGAGTCGATGACCAGAAGGTCGACCGCGCCGGAGCGCACCAGCGTGTCGGCAATCTCGAGCGCCTGCTCCCCCGTGTCCGGCTGGGAGACCAGGAGATCGTCCAGATCCACACCCAACTTGCCGGCATAGACCGGATCGAGCGCGTGTTCGGCATCGATGAAGGCACAGACGCCGCCATTCTTCTGGGCCTCGGCCACAGAATGCAGGGACAGGGTCGTCTTGCCAGAGCTTTCCGGGCCGTAGATCTCGATGATGCGGCCCTTGGGCAGGCCGCCAATGCCGAGCGCGATGTCGAGGCCGAGCGATCCGGTGGAGACCGCCTCGACATCCATCACCTTCTTGTCACCCAGCCGCATGACCGAGCCCTTGCCGAAGGACCGTTCAATATTGCCGAGCGCTGTTTCGAGAGCCTTCTGCTTGTCCACGCCTGAATCCTTGTCCACGAGTTGAAGCGCCGCTTTGGCCATGAGTCGTCTCCTTGGGTCTACCATGGGGCCGCATTTGGCAAGGCCCCCGTTTGCCGTTGCTGACTCGGATGTACCATATTTGTTCCACGGAACAAAGCAGAAACTTCCTGCCCGTTGCACCTTTTCTTTTGATATGGTTTCAGGCATTGTCCCCCCCATGCTTGACCGATCCAGCCGCCCCGCCGGCGAAGCCCGCCTTCGCTATCTCGATGCCGATGTCGATGTCATCCAGCCCGGTGACTATGTCACCTGCGCCGTGACCGGCCGGAAGATCCCGCTGCAGGCGCTGCGCTATTGGAGCGTGGACCTGCAGGAAGCCTATTGGGATGCCGATGCGGCCAGCCAGCGCATGGTCAAGGCCCGCGACTGATGCGCCGCGCCGTGCTGACGGGCCTGTCGGCCCTTCTGGTGGCCTGCGCCGCCGCTGAGGCCCCGGCCGGGACGCCCGCGCCTGACACCATCCCCGAAGCCGCACCCGAGGCCGCACCGGTGCAAGACGCTGCGCCCGCAGACGCCGTGGCGCCGCCCCCTGACATCCCGGGCGCCGACATCCCCGGCACCCCCGCCGCGCCGGTGGCAGACGCGCAGGCGCCGGACTGTGGCGGCGTGCTGGTCCAGGGCGGCCTCGTGATCTGCAGCGCCGAGCCGGGCAGCCGCTTCACCGTGGCCGGCACGGCGCTGACCGTCGGCGAGACCGGCACGGCCCAGTTCGGCCTGTCCACCGCCGCACCGTCGGTCATCGGCTGGTCGCATGAGCGCGGCGCCTATGGCGACCTCCAGATCGCGCCGCGCCAGGATGATTACCGCGAAATCTCCGGCTTTGACTGTGACAAGGTGGATGCCCGCTCGCCCGAGCAGAAGGCCCATGCGGGCCGCAGCTGGGTGAAGAAGCAGGACGCGTTCGCCACCTTCCATCCCGGCCCCGGCGCGCTGGAGGGCTTTGTGAAGCCCGCCGATGCGCCGACTTCCTCGCCCTTCGGGCCGACGCGCAAATATGTCGGCGTCTCAAAGGTCACGGGCGAGCCCTGCGAGAGCGTCTCGGTGCATCGCGGCTATGACATGGCCACACCGGTCGGCACGGACGTCACGGCGCCGGCGCCGGGCGTGGTGATCCTGGCCGATCCGGACCTCTATTATGAGGGCGGCACCGTCTTCCTCGATCATGGCCATGGGCTCGTCTCGGTGTTCATGCACCTGTCCGCCGTCGAGGTGGCCGAGGGCGATGTGGTCGACACCGGCGACCTGCTGGCCAGGACCGGCAATACCGGCCGCACGACGGGGCCGCACCTGCACTGGGCGGTGAAATGGCGCAATCCGGAGGCCGGCGACCGGGGTGGCGATTTCTATCTCGATCCGGCCCTGCTGCTGGACCTGCCGGCCGCCGGGAACGGCCCGGATTAACGAGGGTTAGCGCGGCCTTTCCCGCATCCGTCAAATTGCCCGGCCGGCGGCAACCGGATCGTCATGCTTATCGCGCATGTTTCGCGTGTGACGCGAAATCAATTCCCTCTCCCGGTTCGCGCCACATCCCCCCCGGGGTTCCGCGGGTCCTGTAATGGCTGCGGCACACCGAAATTGAATGGGCGGTTCCCATCGACTGCACCCCGCCGCCCATGGCGCTGTCTGTCCACCCTCACGCACCCGGGCAGGCAGCGCCGAGGCGGCTGCGGCCGGTTATCCCCGCCCCTTTAACGATTTGAGCCCTGTTCACGCCGTTTCAGCGCGTTTCAAATCGTGTCAGATCGTTTCAAAAAGTCCCAAATCGTGTCCCCGGGTTTCAATCCGTTTCACGCCGTTTCGGGCCCTTGTCCACGCGCAGGACGGGCCCCGGCACAGGCCTTGTGCGTTGGCGAATGGTTTTGTGCTTTCGGGGCTCGCCAGGCTGACACAATACCATGGCCCGCAAGCCGTCGGATAAGGATTCCCGGATTGCGGAGGCGCCGCGCAGAATGGCGGGTCATGACCCGCCCTACGATGGCGCGCGTTCCGTAGGGCGGGTTAGCGAAGCGTAACCCGCCATCAGCCGGGGTTCCGGGTCTGATACCACTCACGCTTGAAGCGATGCCATGTCGAATGCGGCCAGTCGTCTGAATCTTCGACATAGCCATGCTTGACCGGATTGTGGTGAATGTAATTCACATGGGCCTCAAAGTCCTTCTCGTCCCGGATGGCATGCTCCCAGAACCTTTGCTGCCAGATTTTCCGCTCGCCTTTTCGTCCATGCCCCTTCAGGCTCTCGGGAAGGCGTTTGGTGAAGCCGGACTTGATGAGGCGGATGCGGGTCGAATAGTCAGAATCGCCTTCCGGCAGCGCCATCAGGAAATGTATGTGATCGGGCAAGATCACTGCTGCCGGGGTTTCGAACGGATGGCGACGAACAATGTCGCGCCAGCTTCGGCGTAGCGTGCCGATTTCCCTCACCAAAAGGTCAGATGCGCGATTAAAAAGCGTGACCGTGAAGAAATAGGTCCCACCCGGAATATAGAGCCGTCTATAATCCGGCAAGGTGTTTCTCCTTTTCACCTCCCCTTGGCGGGTCTTGACCCGCCCTACGGGATGAGGATGGTCGCCCCGGTCGTCGTGCCGCTCTCTATCGCTTCGTGCGCCTTCGCCGCTTCGGAGAGCGGGAAGCGCTGGCCGATGTCGGCCTTGATCGTGCCGGACTTCAGGGCACTGAAGAGGAGGCTGGCGCCGCGGGCGAGGCTGTCGGTATCCTGAATGAAGCTGAACAGTGTGGGCCGCGTCATGACGAGGGAGCCGCCCTGGGCGAGGCGGCCGGGCGGGATCGGCTCGACCGGGCCGGAGGCATTGCCATAGGTGACGAACCAGCCCGCCGTGCGCAGGCTGTTCAGGCTTTCCTCCGCGCTGATGCGGCCGACACTGTCATAGGCAACATCGACGCCGCGCCCATCGGTCAGTTGCTTCACTTTCTCCGCGACGCCTTCATAGCCGATGATCACATCCGAGGCGCCGAGCGCCCTGGCCTTTTCGGCCTTTGCCTCTGTCGAGGTGACGGCAATCACGCGCGCGCCGAGGCTGGCGGCCCATGGCACGAGCAGGGTGCCGACGCCGCCGACCGGCGCCCAGACCAGGATCGTCTCCCCGGCCTGAAGCGGGCGCACCTCAAACAGGAGGGCCCAGGCGGTGAGCCCCTTCAGCAGCACGGCGGCGGCATCCTGCGGGGTAATCCCTTCCGGCAAGGGAATCATGCGCTCGGCCGGGCCGGTGAAATGGCTGGCATAGGTGCCGCTGGCCAGATAGCAGACCCGGTCACCGGGCTTCAGATGGGTGACGCCCTCGCCCACTTCCTGCACGGCGCCGGCGCCTTCCTGGCCGGGCGTGAAGGGAAAGCGCACGGGGTAGAGGCCGGTGCGGTGATAGGTGTCGATGAAATTGAGGCCCGCCGCGCTCTGCCGGACGGTCACCTCACCGGGGCCGGGCTTGCGGGGGATGAAGTCTTCGACTTTCAGCACGTCCGGGCCACCGGTCTCGTGCATCTGGATGCGATAGGGCTGGGTCATGGCTGCTATAGAGACCCGAGGCGCGCTGGAGCGCAAGAGCGACTCGCGTTTCTCTGGCGCCATGACGAACACAACGCGGATCATTGCCGGTGTGGACGAGGCGGGCCGTGGGCCCTGGGCCGGGCCGGTGACGGCCGGCGCGGTGATCCTGGACCCGGCGCGGCCCATTGAAGGCCTGACCGATTCCAAGAAGCTGACCGAGGCACGGCGCGATGCGCTGGCCCCCATCATCCGGGAGCGCGCGGCGGCGTGGAGTGTGGCCCATGCCACGCCGGAGGAGATCGACCGGCTGAATATTCGTCAGGCGACCTTCCTGGCGATGGAGCGGGCGGTGGCGGGGCTCGGCCTGGTGCCGGGGCACATATTGGTGGATGGCAACGCCCTGCCCGCCAATTTCCCCTGCAGCGCGGAGGCCATTGTGAAGGGCGATTTGACCGAGCCAGCGATCTCGGCCGCCTCAATCCTGGCGAAGACGGTGCGCGACGCGCTGATGAAGGAGCTGGACGCCGCCTTCCCGGCCTATGGGTTTGCCCGGCACAAGGGCTATGGCACGGCGGCGCATGCCGCGGCGCTGGGCGAACACGGCCCCTGCCCGCACCACCGGCAAAGCTTCGCCCCGGTCAAACGGGCGCTGGCACGGGCCTGAGCGCCCACCTCCCCTGCCCGCACGCCCCGTCTTAACAAATTGGGCGATCCTGTAAGCGAAACGCCCGCAAAGCCCCCCGAAGCGGCCACATTTTAACGGCTGATTAACCGTAGCAGGAGAGCTTCGCGCGAATCTGGAGGGACCGGCATATGTGGATATTGTTCGGGTGGCACACCTGGTGGGGCGAGTCGGGACGGCCCTATCGTTTCAAGATCACGCTGACCAAGAAGGGCCTGCCGGACGATGCCGGCATCTATATCTTCGTGCAGCGCCGCTTCGTCTTCTTCCTGTTCCCGCTCTATATCGGCAAGGCCGCGAACTTCAAGAACCGGCTGATCGGCCATGAGCGCTGGTGGGAAGCCTGGTGGAAACGCGGCGCGACCGAGCGGCATGTGCTGGTCGTGAAGAAAGCCCCGGACCGGGCGCGGATCGAGGAAGACCTGATCCGCCGCTATCAGCCGCGCATGAACGACATCCTGATCCCGCGCGGCCACAATGATGCGCCGAACAATGCGCGCCTGCGCTTCTGGTGGAAGCTGAAACGCCTGTTCCGGATCCCCTTCCTGGCGCGCTAGGGCGGCTTTTCCCGAATTTCCTGACAATTCAGTGAGGTGGCGGCCCTGTGACGGGTCGCTGGCGGGCCTGTGGCGGGGCCGTGACGGCGCGATGACGTGGCCGGACAAGGGGTTTTTCCCCACTTTCAACGCGGTTACAAACAGCCCGAGGAAAGGGGACCACACATGCAATTCGATACAGATGCCGCAAAGATCAAACGCTGGCGGGAAGAACGCCACTGGTCACAGGAACATCTGGCCGAACTGGCCGGGATTGGCGTGCGCACGGTGCAGCGGATCGAGACCGGCGAGAAGGCCTCCGGCGACTCCCTGAAGGCGCTGGCGGCGGCGTTCAATGTCGATGTCATGGCGCTGACGCTGGACGCGAAGACCGAAGCCGAGGCCATGATCCGGGAAAAGAACGCCAAGGTGACCGCCGCGATGCGTCTGGGCTTTTTCATCCATCTGGCCAGCTATCTGTTCGGCATGGTCGTGTTTGCCGGGATCAGCCTGAGCATTGGCGGGGAGCGCTATGCGATGCTGACGCCGACGATCTGGTGGACGGTCGGCCTGGCCGGCCATGGCCTGGCGCTTGTCCTGGTCGAACTGACCGCGCGCTACCAGCAGCAAATTGGCGCGGCGGACTGATCCAGCAACCGCCTGAAACGCTTGCGCGGCAAACCCGGCCCGTGAGATAGGGCGCGCATGGCAGATGACACGACCTCCTTTTCCGCCGCGCCGCCCCTGTTTGCGGATGCGCCGTCCGGCGTCAGCTTCAAGAAGCTGCGCAAGCGGCTGGTGCGCGGCGCGCTGAAGGCGATTGATGACTACAAGATGGTCGACCGGCGGGCGGTGGATGCCGGAGAGGCGAAACGGCCGAAATGGCTGGTCTGCCTGTCCGGCGGCAAGGATTCCTATGGCTTGCTGGCGGTCCTGCTGGATTTGCAATGGCAGGGCGCGCTGCCGGTGGATCTCGTCGCGTGCAATCTGGACCAGGGCCAGCCCGGGTTTCCGAAACATGTCCTGCCGGACTGGCTGGACACGGTCGGCGTGCCTTACCGGATCGAGACGCAGGACACCTATTCCATTGTCACCGAGAAAGTGCCCGAAGGGCGCACCTTCTGCGCCATGTGCTCTCGGCTGCGCCGGGGCATCCTGTATCGCATCGCGCGGGAAGAAGGCTGTGACGCCATCGTGCTGGGCCATCACCGGGACGATGCGCTGGAAACCTTCATGATGAATTTCGTGCATGGCGGGCGGCTCGCCGCGATGCCGCCCAAGCTGTTGAATGACGAGGGCGACGTGTTTGTGCTCCGCCCGCTGATTACGGCGGCGGAAGACGATCTTGCGAAGTTTGCCGAGGCGATGGCATTCCCGATCATTCCCTGCAATCTCTGCGGCAGCCAGGACGGGTTGCAGCGCGTGGCGATGAAGCAGATGCTGGATGAATGGGAGAAGAAGAAGCCGGGCGTGCGGCAGGTGATGGCCCATGCGCTGGCAACGGTGCGCCCAAGCCATCTGCACGATCCGCGCGTGTTCGACTTCGCCGGCCTTGAAATTGGCGATCCGGGCGAAGATGATCCGAACGTGCCGTTTTAGGCGGCGTCAGTCAGGCGCGTTGACGAACAAGAGAACGATGCCGCTGGAAATTGCGTACTGGAACGCGCCGCCTTGTGCGGCCGCACCCAGCGGAGTCTGCCACATCTGGAAGTAGGCCCCGCCAATCACCATGAACAGGCCGAACCAGACCAGCAGCGCCATGACACAGCCCATGATCGCCCAGGTTTTTGCATCGTGGAAACTCTCTGCCGAACTACCCCGCACCCGGAACATGTCATATGCGCCCCTGAACGAGAATGCGGCAACCACAAATTCGCCAACAATGATGCAACACAGGACAATCGTGATCAGGACCGGAGATGAAACAGCTGGCCCGAAGGCGTTGGGATAGGCCTCGTTGCCCGCCATCGGCAGTACGCCCTGAACGAATCCTTTCGCGGCCTCGAAGTTCACGACGTTATTGAGCGCATAGAACAGGCCCTGCAGCCCGACAAACACGATGAGCAATATTTTCGACAATCTTATCATGGCGTCCTCCCTACCAAGGGGACAAGCCTAGCCGATTTTGGGTTAAATGGCGAAGCCCAATCCGAACGTGTCGTTTTAGAGGCCTACCGGAACAGGCGGCCCTTGCGGGCCCGGTCCACCAGGAGCCAGATGCCCGCCAGTGACAGCATCACCGCGCTGAAGCCAAACAGTTTCATCCACCAACTGGTGAAAGTCTCGCGCGACGTCCAGTCCATGATGTGCAGGCCCCAGAGCAGGTCGAATGTCCGCCACCATGGCGTGCGCACGGCGACCAGGTCTGCCGTCTGCGGATCGAACCAGAAGGTGGCCGTGTCCTTGCCCGCAAACTCCGCCCGCCAGAGGGGCTGGCCCGCACGGCCGGTCTCGGCGGGGGCGGCCTCCACGAATGCCACCGCGTCGAGTTCGCCTTGCCCGGCCCAGTGGGCGGCAGCGAGGGTGCGGATGTCTGCCTCTGTCATGGGGGGCCGCGGATCACCGGTGACCGCATTGTGCAGGCGGGTGCCGGACACGTCCGTCACCTCCCAGACCAGCGTGTGCCCGAACCGCTTCAATTCAGCTGACAGAATTGGAGCGCCATCCCGACCAACGGGCAGCACAAGGTCGGGCGGAATGGTGGCGGGATCCAGCGTCACATCAGCCCGTAAATGTGTGCCGCGCACCTGTTCAATCGGCTTCAGGGTGAAGAAAAATCCGGACACGGTCCAGATCAGGAGCTGCGCCCCAACCACAAGGGCCAGCAGCCTGTGCAGCCGGGTGACCATCCAGGTGAATTTCGCCATGGCGCAGCCCCTGACTCAGCCCGGCGACTGCATGATTTTCAGCGTGTAGGGCACGTAGAGCTGAAGCTCCAAAGGGCCTGTCGGAATCATGACAACGCCGGATTCGAGCCCGCCTACATGGAGTTCCGAGGCAGAGAAGATGGCCTGCAGGCGGCTGGTTTCGGCGCTGATGTCCTGCAGCAGGGCCAGCCGGTGACTGTCAATGTCGCGTGCGCCGAGCGCCTGCTCATCCCCCAACCAGGCTTCGCTGCGCCCCATGGCGGGAATGCCTTTGACGAAGGCGTCGGCGCGCTCCATCAGCTGGTCGAAGGTCTCATCCGGCCGGGTGTCCACACCAAGGATCAGGGAGAAGGACCAGGCCTCCCCATAGGTGTTGAGGACATCGCTGAACAGGACCGTGTCGATCGGGGCCGTCGCATAGCCGAGTTCGCCACCGGACAGGAAGACGCCGGGGGTTTTTGCCACGGCCTCTTTCAGGCGCGCGAACATGGTTTCCAATTCGGCCCGCCTCTGCGCGACATCCCGCGTGGCGCTGTGATACGAAACCTCGACCGAGACGAAGTCCGCCCGCACCTTGCGGGAAATTGCGGGGATCGCGGCCGCGTTCTCCTCGATCATCGAGGCGGTGACCATAATGGACTCCTGCCGCGTCTCCTGGGCGAAACCGGGCGCAACGCCCATTGCAAGGCAGAGCCCCGCCATCAAAACTGTCCTGAACATGAAAACACCCTCCAGCAGAAGCCGAAGGGTGTTTCCAAATACGGGTTCCGTCAAGGACGGGACGACCCTATTTCCGCCAGACGGCGGCCATGGCCGGGTCTTCCTCTTCGCCCGTGTATTTGCGGGTTTCGGCGCGGCCCACCACCATGTGGTGCACTTCGTCCGGGCCGTCGGCCAGGCGCAGCGTGCGCTGATTGGCGTACATGCGGGCCAGCGGCGTCCATTGCGACACACCGGCAGCGCCGTGCATCTGGATGGCATCATCGATGATGGCACACACGCGTTCCGGCACCATGGCCTTGACCATGGAAATCCAGACGCGGGCTTCCTTGTTGCCCAGCACGTCCATCGCCTTGGCGGCCTTGAGGACCATCATGCGCATGGCTTCAATCTCGATGCGGGCACGCGAGACCTTTTCGAGGTTTCCACCCAGCTTGATCAGGTCACGGCCAAAGGCCTGGCGTGTCATGCCGCGCACGACCATCATGTCGAGCGCCTTTTCCGCAGCGCCCAGCGAGCGCATGCAGTGGTGGATGCGGCCCGGCCCGAGACGAAGCTGGGAGATTTCGAAGCCGCGGCCTTCGCCGAGCAGGATATTTTCCTTCGGCACACGCACGTTTTCGAAACGGATATGCATGTGACCGTGCGGCGCATCCGGATCGCCAAAGACATGCATCGGTCCGAGAATGGTGACTCCCGGGTGCGGCAGCGGCACAAGGATCTGGCTCTGCTGCTTGTTCGGCGCGGCGTCCGGGCTGGTCTTCACCATGCAGATCATGATCTTGCAGCGCGGGTCACCGGCGCCGGAGATGTAGAATTTCTCGCCGTTGATCACCCATTCGTCGCCTTCGAGTACGGCGCTCATGGAGACGTTCTTGGCGTCGGAAGACGGCAGGGCCGGTTCCGTCATGGCAAAGGCCGACCGGATCTCGCCATTCAGCAGAGGCTTCAGCCAGCGCTCTTTCTGTTCCGGCGTGCCAACACGCTCGAGCACTTCCATATTGCCCGTATCCGGCGCGGAGCAGTTCATGGTCTCCGAAGCCAGCGGGTTCTTGCCCAGCTCTGCCGCGATATAGGCATAGTCGAGATTCTTCAGGCCTTCGCCGGTTTCGGCATCCGGAAGGAAGAAGTTCCACAGGCCCTGCTTCTTGGCTTCGTCCTTTGCCTTTTCGAGCGCTTCCAGCTGGCCCGGCGCATAGGACCAGATGTCCGTCTTGCCTTCGCCGAGGCGATGGAACTCTTCGCTCATCGGGTTCACGACGTCGCGAATGAAGGTCTTCACATGCTCGTAGAGCGGCACGGCCGCATCCGACATGCGCAGATCGTTCAAATCATTCTGGACGTCCATGGACGTTTCGGTATCCGCCATTTCGGTGTCTCCTCTCAGACTGTCTTGTTGGGGGGATGGTACGCCTTGCGGCCGGGGCGCCGCAAATTGTTTCTATGAAATCTTTTGTGTCGGCAGGACCTGGCGCCACGCGCTGATTGGCGTTTCGCGACGAACCGGTCTAGGTCAACGGCATGAGCCCGGTTTCTGCCGCCATCATCCTGGTCACCGTGCTGGCCACAAGCTTCCTGTCCGGCATATTCGGCATGGCAGGCGGCATCATCTTCATGGGCGTGCTGACGGCGCTGCTGCCCGTGGCAACCGCGATGATCCTGCACGGCACGGTGCAGATGGTGGCGAATGGCTATCGCGCCTATCTCTGGCGCAAGCACATTCACTGGCGTGTCTTCCGACGCTATGCGCTTGGCTCGATTGCCGCAGTCGCCCTGCTGTTCGCGCTCAGCTGGCGCCCGGACAAGCAGATGGTCTACCTGTTGCTGGGTCTGGTGACGCTGCTGGTCTGGTTGCCGAAATCGGTTGCCGATCTGGATATCCAGAAACCCTTTCAGGCCGAAGGCGCGGGCTTTGTCGTACAGGCGCTGAACACGGTGGCCGGTGTTGCCGGGCCGCTGATGGACCAGTTCTTCGTCCATACCGACCTGCACCGGCACGAGATTGTGGCAACCAAATCCATCACGCAGGTTCTGGCGCACTTCGTGAAGATCATCTTCTGGAGCGTTCCGGTCGTCCTGGCGTCCGGCATGCAGGCCCTGCCGCCAGCCTGGCTGGTCCTGGCCGCCATCCCGCTGTCCATGCTGGGCACGACGCTGGGCGGCAAGGTGCTGGACCGGATGAGCGACGTGAACTTCAAGCGCGGCATGAAATACCTGGTCACGGCGGTCGGCGCAGTGATGCTGATGCGCGCCGCAGGCTGGCTCTGACACCCTTGCGCGCAAGCGGTTCGATTGTGTGGGCGTTCTCGCCGCGATCATTCACCACCTCTGTTCTGGCAGCGACGATAGCGCGCGCTCGATCATTCGGGAAATTTATTATATGAAGACAACACATCACGAGTGGTGATGTGTGGAGCCGAAGATGAACCTCAGATCGCTGGACCTGAACCTGCTGCCCGTACTGGAGGCGGTCTATACCGAACGCAGCCTGACCCGGGCGAGTGAGTCCCTGCACATCACGCAGCCCGCCGTGAGCAATGCCCTGGCCCGGCTGCGCACCCATTTCGAGGATCCGCTGTTTGTGCGCGAGGGACGCGGCGTGAAGCCAACGGCCATGGCCGAGGCGCTGATGCCGGCGGTGCGGGACGCGCTGGACCGGCTGCGGGCCGGTCTGGAGCCGCGCTCGGCATTCGAGCCATCCCGATCGACCCGCGTGTTCAACATTTCCGCCCGCGATGCCGGGGCGTTCATGATTGCCCCCGGCCTGGCGCGACGCCTGCAGGCCGCCGCGCCGGGCGTTCGGATTGCCTGGACCCAATTGAACCGGCGCGCAATCTCGACCGAACTGGCCTCCGGACGCCTGGACCTGGCAATTGACGTGCCCGGCATTCGCGGATCCGACCTCGAGCGAGAACCGCTGATGATGACGCCCTATGTCTGTGTCGTTTCGCAATCCCATCCGCTGGCGGGCGCGCCCATGAATTTCGAGACCTATCTGGACCTGCGCCATGTGGTCGTGTCCAGCCGCCGGGAGGGCCGGTCCTATGTCGAGGAAGTGGCCCGCACACATGGCGCACGCATCACGCCGGTGATGCGCCTGCCGCACTATATGCCGGCCATGGAAATCGTCCGCGAGACGGACCTCGCCCTGACATTGCCTGCGGCCATGGCGACCGCCCCGGGGCTCGTCACGCATGACCTGCCGGGCGTGTTCCCGCCGCTCGACAGCGAATTGTACTGGCGCCGGGAGAATTCGGAGGATGCGGCGCTGTCCTGGTTGCGCTCGCTGATCCTCGAAACCGTTCAGGACATTACGCCGCGCTTGTCATCTGCCTGATCAGACGATACGGAAGGCGCTGTCACTTGGGGAGTAGCCAGCCGGTCGGATGACCGGGCCTCCGCGTCAACACACTCGGCCGACCGGCCGTGGCGCGAAGGGAGCGGGCAACCGTTCGGGCGAGACCAATGACGCCGCTTTCCTGCTCTGGCCGGGCATGGAGAGATGGTGTCATTGCGTCAGATTTGCCCGGCCTGGAGACTGTCATTCATGGAAGCCCTGCTTACCTCCACACTCGTGGTCGCGCTGGCCGAGATCGGCGACAAGACGCAACTACTGGCCATTCTCCTGGCTGTGCAATTCCGAAAACCGCTGGTCATCATGGCCGGCATACTTGCTGCCACCCTTGCCAACCACTTCCTGGCGGCGCTGGTCGGCGCGCAGGCGGCAGCATTTCTCGAGGGAGACTGGTTCCGCTATCTGGTGGCGGCATCCTTCCTTTTGATGGCGCTCTGGACCCTGATCCCCGACACGCTGGACGAGGAGGAGCGCCCGCGCCTGCGCGATGGCGCATTCCTCACGACACTGATCACCTTCTTCCTGGTGGAAATGGGCGACAAGACCCAGGTGGCCACAATCGCCCTTGGCGCCCAGTTTGAACACGTGGCCCTGGTCACGCTGGGCACAACGATGGGCATGATGCTGGCCAATGCGCCGGCGGTCTGGTTCGGCGAGGCCGTGATCCGGCGGGTGCCGCTCAGCCTTGTACGACGGCTGGCAGCCCTGCTGTTCCTGCTGCTGGGTGTCTGGCTGGTCGCGGAGACAGCGGGCTGGATCTAGCCGCCCGTCAGGTGGCGATGCGGTGGTATTCCTCATCCCGTTCGGCGGCCAGCCGGTCGCGGATGGTTTCGTCATTGTAGCCGAATTCGAGCAAGGTGCGGCCAGCCATCTGGAGGCCGGATTCCACGGCATCCGGGATGACTTCCTTCGCCCCGGCATCGATCAGGCGCTGGGCGTGTTCATGGTCGCGCGCGCGGGCAATGATCGGCACTTCCGGACGCAGCTTGTGGAATGCCTTGACCATCGCCTCGGCAGCGGAGACATCGTCCACGGTGACCACGAAGAGGCGCGCACCATCGGCCCCGGCGCTGTGCAGGATTTCGGGGCGGGCGGCATCCCCCAGATAGGCGCGCCAGCCGGCATTGCGGGCGCGTGAGACGTTGAACGCGCTGCGTTCCAGCGCGACCACGTCGGCCTCCTCCGCCGCAAGGATGCGGGCCACGGCGTGGCCGACCCGGCCAAACCCGGCAATGATGACATGGCCCTCGAGGTCCGAGAAATCCTCTTCCAGCGTGTGCGCCGGTTCCTGCGCGGTGAGGCGGTCCCCGATCAGCGTGCCGATCCGGCCGAGCACTGGGATCAGCAACATGGACAGGCCGGCAATCGCGGCCATCATTCCGGCGGGTTCCGGCGCAAGCGCGCCGGCCGCCGTGGCAGCGGCGATCACGACAAAGGCAAACTCTCCGGCTGGCGCCAGAAGGAAGGCCGCCTCGATGGACATCGGCGTCGGCCCCGCAAACAGGCGCAACGCGCCGAAGCCGATGACCAGTTTCAGCGCCAGCAGGACACCGAGCCCGGCCAGGATGGTCCAGGGCTGGGAGAGGATCGAGGGCAGGTCCAACCCCATGCCGACCGTCATGAAAAACAGGCCCAGCAGGATGCCCTTGAAGGGCTCCAGGTCCACTTCCGTCTGGTGTTTGAACTCGGTTTCTCCCAGAAGGAGCCCTGCGAGGAAGGCGCCGAGCGCGAGCGACAGGCCCGCCGTGGCGGTGATGGCCGCCGCCCCCACCACGGTCAGCAGGGTCAACGCCATGAGGAAGTCGCGCCCCCCGGCTGCGGCTGCGAGGCGGAACATGCGACGCAGGCCGAACCGGCCGATGATCATGATCACGATGATGGCGATCAAGCCGTTCAGCAGCGCCTCGAGCAGGACAGCCGTGAGATTGGCACCGGCCTCGATATTGACGAAACCGACAAAGATCAGGATTGGCGCGACGAGAATGTCCTGGAACAGCAATACGGCAAGGGCGGCGCGCCCGACCGGCTGGGCCGCCTGTTTCTGCTCGATCAGGAGCTGCATCACGATGGCGGTGGAAGACAGGGCCAGAGCGAGGCCGCAGATGATCGCCGCTTCTGCCGGCAGGCCGATCTGCCAGGCGATGAGGCCGATGGCGAGGGCGCTGATCGCGGCCTGAAGCCCGCCCGCGCCGAACACGGCCCGCCGCAGGCCCCAGAGTTTCTCGAACGAGAATTCAAGCCCGAGCAGGAAGAGCAGGAAGAGAACGCCGAGCTCTGCAAACGGCGCGGCGGCCTCCGGTTCCGATATCGAGACATATTCGAGAATGGGATAGGCATGGGCCAACTGGCCGAGCGCATAGGGGCCAAGCGCAATGCCAGACAGCATGAAGCCGACCACGGCCGGAAATTTCAGATAGCGAAACACCGGAACGGCGACCCCGGCCGCAAACAGGAAGACGACCGCATCCTTGATCAGTATCTCGTGTCCCGGTTCTGCCATGCCCCGCCTGTGTTCCCTTGGTCTGTACCGTCTCAGCCGCGCCGGGCGCGGAAGAATGCCTTCAGCAGCGCGCTGGCCGTCTCGCCCGCTGCCTCGTCCTGCTCAACCTCCGGCCGCCAGTGGCAGGTCGGCTGTTCGAAGAAGCGCGCGCCATGGATCACCGCGCCGCCCTTGGGGTCGCATGCCGCAAAGACAAGCCTGCCGATGCGCGCCAGACTGATTGCGCCTGCGCACATCGCGCACGGTTCCAGTGTTACATAGAGGTGCAGACCGGTCAGCCGGTAATTTCCCGTAGAGGCGGCCGCCGCCCTCAGGGCGACGATCTCGGCATGCGCGGTCGGGTCCTGCCCGGCAATCGGGCAATTGGCGCCCTCGCCCACAATCTCTGCGGTCTCCGGATCCACGATCACGGCACCAACCGGCACCTCACCGGCCTCGGCGGCCTGCCGCGCAAGGTCCAGCGCGCGGGTCATCGGATCTACAGGAATTGTCATGGGCATGGGATCACCCTACACGGGCGCAAAGTAAAGGGATGGCTTGTCGAATGCGCATCATTGCCGGACAGCACAAGGGGCGGGCCATTGCCGCGCCGAAGGGACAGGGCACGCGGCCGACGGGGGATCGCGCGCGCGAATCCATCTTCAACATGCTGGCCCATGCCGACTGGGCGCCAGAAATCGAGGGCGCCCGAGTGATCGACCTGTTCGCAGGCTCCGGCGCGTTGGGGCTGGAGGCGATGAGCCGGGGCGCGGCCTTCTGCCTGTTCGTGGAAACCGATCACGGCGCGCGCGGCGCGATCCGCGACAATATCGAGACGCTGGGGCTTTACGGGAATACGCGCCTGCACCGCCGCTCGGCCACCGATCTGGGCGAGAAACCCGCCGGTGTCGGCGCGCCCTTCACGCTGGCCTTTCTCGATCCGCCCTATCACAAGGGCCTGGCGGAGCCGGCGCTCGCCTGTCTCGTCTCCGGTAACTGGCTGGCAGAGAATGCCCTGGCCGTGGTGGAGACCGGATCGGACGAGATGATCGCGCCCGAGGGCTGGGGCGTGATCGAGACACGCGACTATGGCGCCGCGCGGATCTGGTTCCTGAAGCGGGCCTAACCTTCGAAGAATTCCTTGCGCAGATCGAGATGGGTCTGGTTCGTACCGACCATCTCTCCACATTCGTCAAGCCAGGATTCGGCAGCGGTGCGGCCCATGTTCCGGAGCTTGACCAGAAAATCCCAGCTCGTGTCGAATTTGGTCCGAAGGCTGAACTCCATGAGATCCTGTCCGCCCTTGATCGCATGAATGTTCAGACGGCGGTATTTCTTCAGCATTGGCTCCTTCAGCATGCCGTCATCCAGCAGGCGTTGCACGAAGGCGATGGCCCTCAATTCCCCGATCAGGGCGGCGTTGAAGCTGATCTCGTTCATCCGGTCCTGGATTTCACCGGCCCGTTTCGGGATGCCGTCGCGGCGGATCGGGTTCAGCATGACCAGCAATACGTCGCGCGGCGCACCGGAATAGATCAGCGGGAACAGGCTGGGATTGCCCATGAACCCACCATCCCAATAGGCCTGTCCTTCGATCTCCACGGCCTGAAACGTTTGCGGCAGGCAGGCCGACGCCAGCACCGTATCAAGGGAAATGTCGCCATCCTCGAACACGGTGACATGACCGGATTCGACATTCGTCGCCGACAGGAAGAGCTGGATGCCGGATTCGTCCACTTTCGAGAAATCGATGACATCCTTCACCACATCGCGCAGCGGATTGATGTTGAAGGGATTGAGATCGTAGGGGCTGGCAAGGCTCTGCACGGCGCTGGCATAGGCGAAGACGAGCGGGCTGAGCGCGCCATAGGGTGTGACGCTGCGCCCGGACCGGGAGATGCCGTGCCAAAGCGCCTCCAGCGTATCCTTCGCCCCCTGCGTGCCATTCTCCGCCATGCCGGCGGAAAAGGCGACCGCATTCATGGCACCTGCAGACGTGGCGGAAATGGCGTTGATCTCGAGTCCGTCTTCCTCGACCAGGCGATCCAGGACGCCCCAGGTATAGGCGCCATGGGCGCCGCCGCCCTGAAGCGCCAGGCTGAGCTGTTTCGGCTTCTGCTTTGCCATACCGGAATCCCTGCTATTCTGGTGATATCGCACTTTGCAAGGCGCCGTCTTAATGGGACCTCACCAAAGCCATATGACGTTCCACCCGCCGGCTCCATGCCCGCTTTCCATTTGGCCCGCAGAATACGGGGCCTGCTGTCGAAACTGGCACAAGGCTTGCGTTGAAGCGAGCCTGTGCGAACCGGATGAACAGGTCTGACGCCGTGCCCTATGAGCCTCCAAAGCCCGTGATTTCCGTCATCATGGCGAATTACAATTGCGACGCGTTTCTGGAAAGCGCGATCCGGTCTGTGCTGAACCAGACCAATCCGGCGATTGAACTGATCCTTGTGGATGACGGCTCGCGGGACCGCAGCGTGGAAATTGCCAAAGTGATCGCAAAGGAAGACGGCCGCCTGAAAGTGTTCAGCGGCACGCGCTTCGGCGGCCCGGCCCCGGTGCGGAATTACGCCCTGCAACAGGCCAAGGGGGACTGGATCGCCATTGTCGACAGCGACGACCTGATCCGTCCGGACCGGCTGGACCGGATGCTGCAGGCTGCCGAGGACACCGGCGCCGACATCCTGATCGACAATCTGGCCGTGTTCCAGTCCGACGGCCCGGCCAACATCACCACCATGTTCGAGGGCGACCTGCGCGAGCGGCCGGCCCGCATCATGGAGAGCGAATACATCAAGGCCAACATGCTGTACTCCCGCGGCAGCAAGCTGGGCTATGCCAAGCCGCTGATCCGGCGCACGGCCCTGGACACGAACCAGATCCGCTACAATGAGACAATGCGCATCGGCGAGGACTATGACCTGATCGTGCGGCTGCTGTCGGCGGGTGCGCGCATGATGAGCATTCCGGACGTGATGTATTTCTATCGCAAGCATGGCAATTCCATTTCGCACCGGCTGGATGCAGTGGCACTGGACGCGCTGGAGCAGACGGCCAGTGAAGCCCTTCGCCAGCCCACGCCGCATGCCGAAGTGACCGCCGCCCACGCCGCACGCCTGAAATCCATCCGTCGCGCAGTATCCTTTGACCGGATCATCGTGGCACTGAAGCGCAAGGATCTGATGGCGGCGGTGCGTGAGATTTCAAACAATCCGTCCGTGATCCCGCTCCTGCGCCTGCCTGTTTTGCATCGGGTGCTGAAGCGAACGGGCAATCCGTTGGTGCGGTCCGATCCCCGACTGGAAGCGGAACTGAATGGCCTGCGCGCACAGGGCACCGCGTGACCCCGACCGTGGCAGGCCGGGTCGTGCCTGCGGTCGGGACCGTATGTTTCAAGGGAAAGGACGTTCTTCTGATCCGCCGTGGAACTCCGCCGCTGGCCGGTGACTGGTCGCTGCCGGGCGGGCGGATCGAACGTGGCGAGCGCGCCGAAGCGGCGGCCTTGCGGGAACTGGCAGAGGAAACCGGCGTGACGGCCCGCCTGATCGGGCTGGTGGATGTGGTGGACGCGATCTTCACCTCTCGCCGGACAGGCGCCGTGGCGCGGCATTATCTGTTGTTCGACTACGCGGCGGTCTGGGAAGCCGGGGAACCGATGGCCGGAGACGACGCGGCCCATGCCGAATGGATCAGCCCTGACCGTCTGGCGCAACTCCCGCTATGGGACGAGACCCGCCGCATCATTGCTGCCGCAGACATGTTGGTCTGACGAGGAGATCATTGTCTGGGGCCGCAGAACGTACTATATATGTTCCAAGGAGACGAATGGATGCTCGCGACATTTTCTGACAAGAATATTGACGAGATGCTGGCATTGACCAACGGCCATCTCGACCATTTGTCTTATGTCGCCAAATACATTCGTTTCAAGAATCCTAGCAAGCGCGTCACCCCAAAGACCGTGAAGCAGGCATTGGCAGAGCTTGAAGGCGAAGGATACGCGCCGCCGCCCGCGAAACGGGATGCTGTGCCAGAGGTGACCGAGGGGGTCTGACGGGCCCGGCGCTGCACATTGGTCGGGGGGCCACACATTGTCGTCATCTGTTCTGTTGCTGCTTTTGCTGGCCATTCCCGGCCTGGCAGCCCGAGCGGGACGCAATTGGGTCATGCGGGTGCGCCAGCGGTCTCAGCGTGACCTGCTCAGTGTGATTTCACTGCTGGTCCCGCTTTCGCTGCTGTTCATCGCCATCGCACATCTGCTGCTCCACTGCACCGACTTGCGGGTTGCCCCCGCCGACTACGATGCACTTATCGGCTCCAGCCCGGAGACTGGACCGCCCAGCCTGACCCGTTTCCTGCCCCTGCTCGCCTTGTCCACCGTCCTCGGATTCCTGTTTGGGGCTGTTTTCGGAAAGGTCGAGCTATGGCGTCTCGGGCCCAACAAGTTGGGCGCGCACCCACTGGATGCGTTGATGGGGGGAACCACGCTGCCGGTGGTGGGCGCCGCAGTTCTGACAACGACGCAAATCAACAACAAGCTGATCGTGTATTATGGTCGTTTGCACGGCATACAGATCGGTCCTGAGGGGAAAGTCGATTTTGTCGTGATCAGTGGCAAGATTACAAAGTCGCTGTTGTCCGATGGCAAGCACAAGTTTGCCGCTGGCACTGAACAGGATGGCTATCCGGTCACCAGGAAGCCGTTTCTCATTGTCGCCGATTCCGGCGCAAAGGCGGATGGTCAAAGGGTGAAGACTGATCGGTTGCTGATCGAGTCGGAAGACATCGCAAACATTCATCTTGAATTGTACGACGACATCCTCAACGGAGACTGGCTGGACCAGTGCGCCTACTATATCGGCCGGAAAACCGGATGGATTCGCGCCATCAAGCCGGAACCACCGCCGGTGGAGGCAGAATCGGAGGCTTGACCGCCCTTGCGTCACCCGCTTGATCAGCTGTGCAATCACAACACAGCGGAGGACACCAGATGACATACGCCCCATTCAACCTCGCAGGTAAGGTCTGCGTCATAACCGGCGGGAACAAGGGTATTGGCCTTGGCATGGCCGAGGCACTGGCCGCGTCGAATGCCGATGTCGTGATCTGGGGCCGCAAAACCGATGACAATGCCGCTGCCCTGAAAAAGCTGGAAGGCCTCGGCACGGGCAAGGCCGCTGCAAAACAGGTGGATGTCGCCGAAGAAGACCAGATCGTGAAGGCCATGGCCGAGACCGAGGAAGAGTTCGGACGGATCGACACCTGCATCGCCAATGCGGGCGTGGGCCGGGGCGCGACCAATTTCCACGAAATGACGCTGGAGACCTGGCAATACAATCAGCGCATCAATTCCGAAGGGGCCTTCATCACGCTACGCGAGGCCGCCAAATCCATGGTCGCACGCGCCAAGGCCGGGGATCCGGGCGGGTCTCTGATCGGGACCGCATCGCTGGCCGCCCTGTCCGGCGCTGCCCGCAACCAGGCCTATGGCCATACGAAGGGCGGCCTGATCGCCATGATGAACGCAATCGCTGTGGAATATGGCCGCTATCAGATTCGCGCAAATTCCGTCCTGCCGGGCTGGATTGCCACCGACATGACCGACGGGGCCCAGGACAGTGATGTGTTCAACAGCAAGGTCATTTCGCGCGTCCCGGTGCGCCGCTGGGGCCAGCCGGAGGATTTCGGCGGGATCGCCGTTTATCTGGCCTCCGATGCGTCGAGCTTCCATTCTGGCGACACGCTGCTGATCGACGGTGCCTACCAGAAATTCTGAGCCTGGCACGCTCCGACAAACAAAAAGGGCTGCCCGAGGGCAGCCCTTTCCGTATCCGGAAACCGAAGAGCTTACTCTTCCGGCTCTTCGTCCGTAGCTTCTTCAACAGCCTCTTCGACGGCTTCTTCCGCGTCAGACAGGGCGTCTTCCATGGCGTCGCCTGCGTCTTCTGCAGCCGCTTCCATGTTGTCGCCAGCTTCGCTCAGCATGTCGCCGGTTTCGTCAGCAGCCTCGTCCACAGCGTCAGCAGCGTCATCCACTGCCTCTTCAACGGTTTCAGCAGCCGTCGTCTCTTCCGGAGCCGTCGTCTCTTCTGCACCGCAAGCAGCCAGAACAAGCGCTGCAGCACCGATAACCAGGAGTTGTTTCATACCTATTTCCCCTACTTCAGGCCAAAAATGACCGGGCAGACGTTTACCACCTGCCGACCATCACGAAAAGATGATTTCCGCTGATAGACACTGGCACTGTTTTCTGCAGGTTTCACGGTGAAATCTGCCAAACCGCGCCATCCAAAGGCATTTTTCGGCCTGATCGGGCGTTTATTCATCATCTAGATCGCCTTCCAGCTCGACTTCCGACCCGGAAAGTGTGGCTTCTTCGACCTCCAATTCGGCATTTGGCGTCCGATTCGGGTGATTCTGCGTGGCGTCATGCTCCGGCTCCAAGACAATCTGCCGGCTCTCGATGCCCGGCGGCTTTTCATGAGGGGCCACGCAGCCTGCGGTCCACGCCAGCAGGATCATGCCTGCGCCAATTCTTTTCATCCCTGTCTCCTTCGATGCCTCCGCTCCATTCTCGCCCGAGCCGGACGTAAGCGACTTGCGTTGACGCAAGGACGCCAGTCTAGGCTTCCAAGAAATCAGACAAAAACCCCGGGAGACATCCACCATGGCCCTGAGCACCGCACTTACAAAACTGCTGAACATTGAACATCCGATCATGCTGGCCGGCATGGGGGGCGTGTCCTATGCCGAAGTCTGCGCGGCCATGTGCAATGCTGGCGGCTATGGTGTGCTGGGCATGGCCGGTACGACCCCGAACTTCATCGAAGGCCAGATGAAACGTGTGCGTGAACTGACCGACCGGCCCTTCGGCGTGGACCTGCTGGCTGCGAGCCCGGAAAGCCTGGAGGAAAGCGTCGATGTCATCATCAACAATGGCGCTGACAGTTTTGTGGCCGGTCTTGGCGTGCCGATGCCGATCATGGAACGCCTGAAAAAGGCCAATGTGAAGGTCATGGTTGTCGGTGGCGCGGTCAAGCATGCGATCAAGGCCGAACAGGCCGGATGTGACGCCGTGATCCTGCAGGGCGGTGAAGGCGGTGGCCATACTGGCCTTGTCGGCACCATGCCGCTGGTGGCGCAGGCCGTGGAGGCCGTGAACATTCCGGTGATCGCGGCCGGCGGCATCTATGACGGCCGGGGCCTGGCGGCGGCGCTGGCGCTGGGCGCGTGCGGCGTGTGGATGGGCACGCGCTTCATCGCCTCGACCGAGGCGCATGCCGCGCAAATGTACAAGGACACGGTGGTCGGCGCCGGGGATACGGACACGACCCGCACGCGCTGCTATTCCGGCAAGCCGATGCGCTGCCGGACGAATGACTATATCAAAGATTGGGAGAGCCGCCCGGAGGACATCCAGCCCTTCCCGCACCAGGCCATCCATTCTCATCAGACCGGCGTGATCGGCGGCATTGGCGGGATCACGGATGAGGCCAAACTCAATCCGGACTCGTCCTGTTTCGCCATGGGCCAGTCGGCTGGCGGCGTGAAGGAGGTCAAGCCCGTGGCAGATATCGTCGGTGACATCATGCGGGATGCCGAGGGCGCCATCGACCGGATGGCGGCGCTGAAGGCGAAGGCCACCGCCTAGAGCCTGTCTCCTCTACCGCTTCTCAGTCCACAAACGTTTCGTACGGCACGAGGTGTTTCAGAGGTTCACCTGACAGATAGCGCCCAAGATTGTCGAGGAAGGTCTCGTCGGCCCGCACATAGGTCGCCTGGGTCACCGCACTGTCATGCGGGGTGACGGCAATCTTCGGATGGCGCCAGAGCTGACTGTTCTTCGGCAGCGGCTCCTCGGCCGTCACATCAAGCGCGGCAAAGGCAGGCCGGCCGGCATCGAGCGCCTCGACGAGCGCCGGCTCGTCCACCAATTGCCCGCGCCCCAGATTCATCAGCAGTGCATCCGGGCGCATGGCTGCCAGGAACTCGGCATCCACCATGCCGGCTGTTTCCTCCGTCAGCGGAAGGCTGAGCAGGACAATGTCGGCCTGCTCCAGCTCGCTTTTGACAAGTGCCATGGGAACGATGTGATCCGCGCCGTCTGCCGGACCGGGAGACCGCCGCGCCCCGGTGACATGTCCGCCGAGCAGCTGTACCCGCTTGCCGACTGCGGACCCGATGGAGCCGAACCCGACAATCAGCCAGCGCGAGCCCATCATTTCGCGCATTTCCAGCCGGTTCCATACAGCGTCGCCCTGTTGGGCGCGGTGCTGCGGTCCGCGCTTGAGAAAGTCGAAGGCCTGCCACAGCGCCCATTCGGCCATGGCTTCGGACTGGGTGTGATTGGTCGTGTAGAGGCGGGAGATCTTTCCCACCGAAATCAGGGTCGCATTGTCGAGGCCAGCTGCCGAGGACTGGAACCAGTCAATCCCGCCGGTCTTCAGCACGGCAATCATGAAGTCCCTTGCATGATCGCCGAACCAGACATCGGTGTTGCCGAAGACAATGTCCGGCCGGATATCGTGCACGATCGTGCCATCCCCCGCATGCGAGAACAGGCCGTCCTCGTCCATGACAATGAACTCGACCTTGTGTTCAAGGCCCTTGAGCCTTTCACGAATGCGGGCAAAAGTCTTCGCATGAAGCAAACAGGTTTTCATGCCCTCCTGCTTAGCGCGCTCATGTTCTGCGGCGCAAGCGCAGCGCAATCGGATCTGCCGATGCGCGGACCGGATTATTTCCGCGATGCACGGGATCTGGCGGCAACACTGGGAGCGGCCCATGCCATACGCGTGAAGTGCAATGGCCGCGAAGACCAGTATTGGCGGCGCTACATGTCCGACATGCTGAAATATGAAGCGCCTCATCGCGGGGCGGTGCGCAGCGGCCTGGTCGAATCCTTCAATGAGGCATTCACCAGTGCCGGGCGGGTCTACCAGACCTGTGACAATCGCGCCGTCGAAGCCGAGGCGGATTTCGCCGTGAAGGGACAGGAAATCGCGACCCGCATGGCGACCCACTATTTTCCGCAGCCCCCGGCGCGCAACGACTAGGATTCGGTCGACACCACGCTGACATCCTCCAGAAGGAAGCGCGGCCCGGTGCCGAGCCCTCGCGCGCGATCCTCAGGATTGTAGAGCTGGCACTTCTTCAGCGACAGGCAACCGCAACCGATGCAGCCATCCAGCTTCCGGCGTGTCCGCTCCATCAGGGCAATCCGCTCGTCCAGCAAGTGCCGGAACGCCGTGCTGATCCGGGTCCAGTCCCGCTTGGTCGGCGTACGCCGTTCCGGCAGGGATGACAGGAGCTGGCGGATTTCCTCGATGGTCAGGCCGATCTGCTGCGCAATCAGGATGAAGGACAGGCGGCGTATGTCAGAGCGCAAGAATACTCTCTGACCGCCGGACGAGCGTTCGGGATGAACGAGCCCCCGCCCCTCATAGAACCGGATCGCCGAGACCGACAGGCCCGTCCGCGCCGCCACATCTCCGATTGTCAGCCCCTTCTGAACCGTCATGAAAAAACTCCCAACTCGCGCTTGACCTCAACTTAAGTTGAGGAATTACGACAGCCTTATCAGAGATTTGATGAAAGCGAAATGGAGTTGAAACCAATGAGTATTGCCAAATTCGAACATGTGAATGTGACGGTCCGCGACCCGAAGAAAACGGCGTCCATGCTGACGAAGCTGTTTGGGTGGAAAGTGCGCTGGGAAGGCCCGTCGAAATATGATGGCTACACGGTGCATGTCGGCACGGACGAGGATTACATCGCGCTCTATGCCCTGCCCCGACAGGACCAGCCGGAAGAGGAAAGCTATTACCGCACCGGCGCGGTGAACCATTTCGGCATCCTGGTGGATGATCTGGACGCGACCGAGCGGAAGATCCTCGACGCCGGTTATCGCACCCACAGCCACCAGACCTATGACCCCGGCAGCCGCTTCTACTTCCACGACCACGACAATATCGAGTGGGAGGTTGTGAGCTATGCTTGACGGATTGATCCATTCCTACCTCGACGCGTTCGGCCGGGGCTGGCGACCGCGCGACGACTTCCCCGACACCGACTGGGACTCGCTTCTGCCCCGAAGCGCGCTAAGCTCTCCTCAAGACAAAACAGGAGAGACGGATGCCCATCAAACGCGTCGTCGCGGCGACAGTTCTGGCTATCGGATTGTGCGCGTGCGCTACAGCGCCAGCGCCAGCGCAGGATGAGACACGCATCGACGCGGATGCGACAGTGAAACACAAGAAGGTGGTGCGAATAGAAGTCCGCAAGCCTGACATGGCGAGCCAGCCGGGGCCGGGTGACCGGATGCCGGCGGGCCGCCCGCTGGGCACGCGCTCCTCCGTGGTGGCCCCGAATGGCGCGGCCGCAACAGCTCACCCGCTGGCCACCCAGACGGCGCTCGACGTGCTGAAAGCCGGCGGCTCGGCCGTGGATGCCGCGATTGCCGCAAATGCGATGCTGGGTCTGGTCGAGCCGACAGGCAACGGCATCGGCGGCGACCTGTTCGCCATCGTCTGGGACCCGGAGACGCAGCAGCTCTACGGCTATAACGGCTCCGGCCGCTCACCCATGGGCGCGACGTTGGACGACATGAAGGCGAAAGCCGACGAATTCATGCAAGGCGAAGAGATTCCGCCCTTCGGCGCGGCGCCGGTGACCGTGCCCGGCACAGTGGATGGCTGGTACGCACTGCATGACAAGTTCGGCAAGCAGCCTATGAACATGAACCTCGAACCGGCCATTCAGTACGCCCGCAACGGCGCGCCTATTCCTGAGGTCATCGCCTATTATTGGGGCCGCAACGCAACGCGCCTGCAGGAAGCGGCTGACAGCGGCATGCTGGAAGAGTTCGACAATGCGAAGGCGACCTACTTCTCGCCCGCCCCGAAAGAAGGCAGCCTGTTCCGCAACCCCGACCTCGCCGACACGCTCGAGCGGATTGCCTATAAAGGCCGGGACGAATTCTATTCCGGCGAAACCGCCCACATCATGGGCGACTATTTCGAACGGATCGGCGGCTTCCTGACCTATGAGGACTTTGCCGCCCATACCGGCGAATGGGTCGAGCCGATCTGTGTGACCTATCGCGATGACTACAAGGTCTGCGAATTGCCGCCGAACACGCAAGGCATCGCCGCGCTGCAGATGCTTCAGATGCTGGAACGGTTTGACCTGCGCGAGATGGGCTTCGGGTCGGCCGACAGCATCATGGCGCAGGTGGAGGCGAAACGGTTGGCTTTTGCGGACCGGGCGGCTGGCTATGCTGATCCAGAAACGTCCGGGATTGATCCCGCTATCTTTGTTCGCCCCGGCTACAATGCTGAACGGGCAGACACGATTGACCTCGGTCAAGCGATGGCACCTCCTGCCCCCGGCTTCGCAGACGCAGATGCCAAGCTGAACGACGGCGACACGACCTATCTCACCGTCACCGACAAGAACGGCATGATGGTGTCCCTTATCCAGTCGAACTATCGCGGCATGGGCACGGGGCTCGTTGCGGATGGCCTCGGCTTCATGTTCCAGGACCGGGGCCAGTTGTTCAGCCTCGACCCGGACCATCCGAACGTGTTCGAACCCGCCAAGCGGCCCTTCCACACGATCATCCCGGCCTTTGCCTTCAAGAAGGACATGCCGGGCTGTCAGGTCCGCGCCGTGCCGATCGAGCAGGCCTGCCCGTTCGAGCCGTGGCTCAGCTTCGGCCTGATGGGCGGCGGCATGCAGCCGCAAGGTCATGTCCAGGTCATCCTGAACCTCGTCGATTTTGACATGGGCCTGCAGGAAGCCGGCGATGCCGCGCGCTGGGAACATGTCGGCGGCTGCGAGCCGACGGATGACCTGACCGGCGATGCCTGTGAAAGCGACATGGGCGTCGTGCATCTGGAAAGCGGAATCCCGCCGGAAACCCGCGCCGAACTGGAAGCGCGCGGCCACACGGTCGAATGCTGCAAGGCGAATGCGGGCGGCTATCAGGCCATCATGCGCGACTTCGAAAGCGGCGCCTGGATCGCCGCCACCGAAATGCGCAAGGATGGCAGCGCGGATGGGTACTAGATTCCCCTCTCCCTTGAGGGAGAGGGGCCGGGGGTGAGGGAGCGCAAAGCCGATGACACGTGACTTGTCCACCCCGCGCGCCCGTCGCCTCCGACAGGACGCCAATGCCCCGGAACAGGTCGCATGGCAGGCCCTGCGCCATTTTCGCAAGCAGGGCTTTCCGGTCCGCCGACAGCACCCGATCAACGGCTACATCGTCGATTTTGCCATCACGAAAGCCCGATTCATCATCGAGATTGATGGCGGCATCCACAAACTGCCGGGGGTTCAAGCGCGCGATGCCATCCGTGAGCAGGTGCTGCGTGGACTTGGCTGGGATTTCCTGCGAGTTCCGGCTGGTGACGTGTTTGATGCGGACCATTTGATGGGTCTTGTGGAGGAGAGACTAGGACTTTGACATTGCCCAAGCGCCCCCTCACCCCTGCCCCTCTCCCCGGGGGGGAGAGGGGTATCCCCCCCGAAGCTCCCGCCGATTGTCCTCTGTGCCCTCGCCTTGTGGCGTATCGGGAAGAGGTCGCCGTGAAAGAGCCGGATTGGTTCAATGGCGCCGTGCCGAGCTTCGGGCCGGAGGATGCCGAACTGCTGATCATTGGGCTCGCACCCGGCGTCACCGGGGCGAACCGGACGGGCCGGCCATTCACCGGCGACTGGGCCGGGGACCTTCTCTACGCAACCATCGACAAGTTCGGCTACTCAACCGGCACTTATGACGCGCGGCCGGATGACGGGCTGAAGCTGAAACGCGCCATGATCACCAATGCCGTGCGCTGTGTGCCGCCGCAGAACAAGCCGGTCGGCGCCGAGATCAATCAGTGTCGGCCCTTCCTGTCGGCGCGCATCGCGGCGCTGCCGAAGCTGAAGGCGATGATCTGCCTCGGCAAGATTTCCCACGATTCTACGGTGCGCACGCTGGGTCTGAAACTGAAGGATCACCCCTTCGGTCACGGCACGCATTACGATGTGGCGTTCGAAGGCCGCCCGCTGGCGTTGATCTCGTCCTATCATTGCAGCCGCTACAACACGAATACCGGCCGCCTGACGGCAGAGATGTTCGAGGATGTGTTTGCGATGGCGAAGGGTGTGACCGATCCGGCCTGAGGGAGTTGCCATCGCCGCACTTTCCGTTTATCGATAATATTGTTATTCGATAAAGGATTGTCCGATGTCCAGATATGCCGCTCCGCTGCTCACATGCGTTTTCGCATTGGTTTTTCTCGGCACTGGTGTCGCGCATGCCGCAAAGCTCGAAGTTGACCCGGACGCGCCCCTATGGATCAGGCTCGCCACGGACGCCCTGCTTTATGCCCATATTGGTGGCGGCGCGGTGGGGCTCGTATCCGGCGTCGCAGCGATTGCCGC
>MRWG01000508.1_pt1 | contig 42346 bp, 41 predicted proteins | sample 1013341 | NCBI WGS metagenome assembly MRWG01 (sample SAMN06117577, study PRJNA244670) | biofilm metagenome | biome: Water; feature: Cathode Biofilm; material: Biofilm; isolation source: microbial consortium enriched at the cathode of a solar microbial fuel cell | place: USA: District of Columbia ... | reverse complement strand
ACGATAAACTAAGGGAAACTTTAGACCAATACTATGCGAATAACCAAACTCCTAATTGCCTCTGCAATTATTATTGGATGTATCAGCTGCAAAAAAGATACGAAAATTGTGGAAGATCCCGTGGTTTCCACCTACTATTTTATCAGACATTCCGAAAAAGACAGAACCGACCCGGATAACCCTGACCCAGAGCTGAACCAAGATGGATTGGACCGGGCCATTCGATGGGCAGAAGTCTTTGATCCCATTGACCTTGATGTCATTTATTCCACAAATTACGAGCGTACCTCCATGACAGCGGCTCCCACTTCGGTCAAAAAAAATATTGATGTTAAATATTATGACCCAGACACCATCGATATTGAGCGGTTCAAAGCTGAAAATGAAGGACTCAATGTTTTGGTGGTTGGCCATAGCAATACCACCCCTGATTTTGTGAACAAGATCATCAATATTGAAAAATACAACGCCATGGACGACGATGACAACAGCAGTTTGTTCATTGTACGGATCATTGATGGCATACCCACGGACATCCGATTGAAAATGGATTAATCCTGCTCTACTTTGATGTCGGTCAGTTCTATTTTGGAAAGGAGTTCCAGTTCCCCCTTATTGAAAAGTTGTCCGATCTGTAAAATGTCGGAATCCTTATCTTTTGGTTTGTAATTGTCGTAATCCACAAAACGGATTCCGTTTACAAACCGTTCGTTATACGCTTTCCGAAAACGTTGCCCACCTCCATCCACATGAAAGCTATAGGCCAGATACATCGGTTTAAAGGTCTCCACATCAAACCAATACACGTACACATCATCATAGTCTTCACCTCCGCCGTTTTGGTCAAAAGTCACTTTGATTTTGTGATACTCCTTTCCCTCAATGGTTTCCTTGCCCAAAAGTTCCTTGTTCACCGCTGGGTCATTTAAACCATACGGAAGCCGTGCAAAATAATGCACAGAATTCACCGAATTGGCATACTTAGTGGCAATGGAATCTGAAACAGCCACAAGCGAGTCATTCATAAAACGTTGAAAATCGTTTCCCGTTTTTACATCGGTGATGGTAACCGAATCCACCTGAAAAATACGTTTCAACACCTTTTTCCCATTGTTGTTTTCAGAAACATACTTTCGATCTCGGAATTGAAAGGAGGTTTTATGGTCCTCGTATAGTTTTCCACCACTGTCCTCAATGGATTTATCCACAATTTCCTGTGCTGTAAGTGGGGCTTTCTGCTTTTCCTTGCAGGCCAAGGACAAAAGCAACAGTAGGGGAACAAAGATTCTTTTCATGGGTCTGGTTTTATAGATAATCGTAAAATCTGGCATAACATTACAATTTTCTCGGCAAAGAGTTTATATTTTTGCCCTCAATGCAGAAAAACATCAACATAAAGAACAGAAGGGCCCGATTCGATTATGAGATTTTGGACACCTACACCGCTGGAATTGTTTTGGGGGGTACCGAAATTAAATCGCTTCGTTTGGGGAAAGCTTCCATATCCCAAAGTTTTTGTGAGTTCAATGACAAAGGAGAACTTTTTGTCATCAACATGCAGATAGATGAGTACAGTCACGGAGGCCACTATAACCACAGGCCCAAGGCAGAACGAAAACTGCTTCTCAACAAAAGGGAACTGAAAAAACTCAGGAAAGAAGTCACCACAACGGGAAACACCATTATCCCCCTGAACCTTTTCATCAATGACCGTGGCCTTGCCAAATTGAAAATTGGATTGGCCAAGGGTAAGAAATTGTATGACAAACGGGAGACCATTAAAGAACGGGCCAGCAAGCGCAACCTAGCCCGAATCAAGAAAAGCTTCAACAACTGATTGAGCATTAGATTAATCAGTTATTGGGTTACTTAGTTACTGGTTTTTGGGATTTGGGATTTGGGATTTGGGATTTGAAACTTTTCCCTTGCACTTGAACTTGCACTTGTACTTGTTTTTTTAAACCCCATCAATTCTTATCTTCCAGCAAGGGAACAAAGCGAAAAGCACCCAATTCCTTTTTTTCAAATTCCTTTTCAGATTTTCGCACAAAAAGGGTCATTATCTGCTCATTTTCGCCAATGGGAATCACCAGCCTACCCCCTACTTTGAGCTGAGACATCAAGGGTTTTGGAACTTCAGGGGCTCCCGCTGTGACTATGATGCCATCAAAAGGAGCTTCCTCTGGCAGGCCTTTGTAGCCGTCCCCGAAAATCATTTTCTTGGGTCGGTAGTTCATTTTATTGAAAAACAACCGGGTTTTTTTAAAAAGTTCCAGCTGCCGTTCTATGGTGTAGACCTTGGCCTTTAAATGCAACAACACTGCGGTTTGGTAACCACTGCCCGTACCAATCTCCAAAATCTTGTCGTTGGGTTTAATTTGGAGCAATTCGGTCTGAAAGGCAACCGTATAGGGCTGCGAAATGGTCTGTTCCGCACTAATGGGAAAAGCCTTGTCCTGATACGCATGATCTTCAAAACTGCTGTCCAAGAACAAATGTCGGGGTATGGTCCTTATGGCATTGAGCACCCGTTTGTCCTGTATTCCCTTGGCTTCCAACAATTCCGCCAATTTGTTGCGCATTCCTCTATGCTTATGTGTGTCTTTCATGGTTTTGGTCTGGTACACGAATTTAAAAAGTTCCCTAAAACTTTACGACCAGTTCGCTTCTTATTTTTATGAAGAGTGCCGTCATATCCGTATTTTTGAAAAAAACAGATATTATGCTAAAAGTTGGTGTCCTCGGTGCAGGACATTTGGGGAAAATTCACCTTCGGCTCTTGAACCAATCTGAACACTACGAACTCGTTGGTTTTTACGACCCCGATGAAATCAATGCCAAAAAAGTGGCGGCCGAGTTTGGCTACACCTACTTTGAAAATATCAATACCCTCATGGATGCCGTGGATGTAGTGGATATTGTCACCCCCACTCTTTCCCATTACGATTGTGCCAAAAAGGCCATCGAAAAAGGAAGGCATATTTTTATTGAAAAACCCATCACCAACACTTTTGAAGAGGCACAAGAGCTGTTGCAATTGTCCCAAAAGCATGGCATTAAAGGCCAAGTGGGCCATGTGGAACGGTTCAATCCCGCATTTTTGGCCGTCAAGGACAAAATTGAAAATCCTATGTTCATTGAAACCCACCGGTTGGCCGAGTTCAACCCAAGGGGCACTGATGTTCCTGTGGTGTTGGATTTAATGATCCATGATATTGATGTTATTTTGAGCGTAGTGCCATCAGAAGTGAAACAAATCAATGCCAGTGGGGTTTCCGTAATCAGCAACTCTCCAGACATTGCCAATGCGCGAATAGAATTTGAAAATGGTTGTGTCGCCAACCTTACGGCAAGTAGAATTTCCTTGAAGAATATGCGGAAATCACGCTTTTTCCAAAGAGATGCCTATATCTCTGTGGACTTTTTGGAAAAAAAAGTGGAAGTGGTCAAAATGAAGGATGCCCCGGAACAGCCCGGTGATTTTGACATGATTTTGCAAAATGCTGAAGGGGAAAAGAAGCAGATTTACTTTGAAAATCCCGAAATTGACGTCAACAATGCCATTCTGGATGAATTGGAAACCTTTGCGGATGCCATCAATAACAATACTGAACCTGTTGTGACACTGGAGCAAGGCACCAAAGCATTGCAAGTAGCCCTTCAGATTATAGAGTCATTTAAAAAGTAGTGTGCCTGTCAGTTCGAGCTGTCATCTTGAGCGCAGTCGAAAGAACAGTCGAGAACGGCAAAATTCAAAATACCATGAAAAAAATAGCAGTTATCGGTGCTGGAACCATGGGCAACGGAATCGCCCACGTTTTTGCACAAAACGGATTTCAAGTTCATTTGATTGACATCGCCCAAACTTCCTTGGACAAAGGCATGGCCACCATCACCAAAAATTTGGACCGAATGATGGCCAAAGAGGCCATTGACCAAGCTAAAAAAGATACCACACTGGGCAATATTTCCACCTTCACAAACATGAAAGAAGGCGTTTCTCAAGTGGATTTGGTAGTTGAGGCCGCCACAGAAAATTTGGACATCAAACTTAAAATTTTCAAGGATTTGGACGAGGCTTGCCAAGCCGACACCATTTTGGCCACCAACACCTCCTCCATATCCATTACCCAGATAGCGGCAGCCACCCAACGGCCCGAAAAAGTGATTGGGATGCACTTTATGAACCCGGTGCCCATCATGAAATTGGTGGAAATCATTCGCGGGTACAGCACTTCGGATAAAGTGACCGAAACCATCATGGAACTTTCCAAAAAATTGGGCAAAACCCCTACCGAGGTCAACGATTACCCCGGTTTTGTGGCCAATCGGATATTGATGCCCATGATCAATGAAGCCATTGAGACGCTTTATAATGGAGTTGCAGGTGTGCAGGAAATCGATATGGTGATGAAATTGGGCATGGCCCATCCCATGGGTCCACTGCAATTGGCGGATTTTATCGGGTTGGATGTCTGTCTCTCCATTTTGAATGTGATGTACAACGGTTTTAAAAATCCAAAATACGCTCCTTGCCCATTACTGGTGAACATGGTCATGGCGGGAAAATTGGGCGTAAAATCGGGAGAAGGGTTTTATGACTATTCCGAATCCCGAAAAGCTGAACAGGTTTCTTCGCAATTCAAATAGAACCGTATGGCCCTCATAAAACCGTTTAAGGCAATCCGCCCCACAAAAGACAAGGTTTCCTTTGTGGCATCGCGTTCGTATGAGGAATATTCCGAAGAGGAGCTCAAAGCGGTGCTCCGATACAATCCGTTTTCCTTTTTGCACATCATCAATCCCGGGTTCAAATTCCATCAAAACATTACTGGGAAAGAACGGTTTCATTTGGTGCACAATCGCTATTTGGAATTTTTGGAAGAAAACACCCTCCAAAAAGATGAAGAAGCAAGTTTTTATCTCTATCAGATTGAAAAAGATGATTTTAAAAGCCTTGGCTTCTTTTGTACCTGCAGCGTGGAAGATTATCGAAAAAATATCATCAAAAAGCATGAGGACACCATAAAACACCGGGAAGAATTGTTTGCGGATTACCTGCAAACAGTGGGATTCAATGCAGAACCTGTGCTGATGACGTATGCGGATAACGATGCCGTTTGGGAGGTCTTTCAGGAAGAAATTCAACGGAAACCAGTGTATGATTTTACCACCACGGACCGCTTTAACCACAGTCTTTGGAAAATATCAAACGAAAAGGCCCTAACCAAACTTGAAGCTGCTTTTGCCCAAATGGATGCGCTCTATATTGCCGATGGCCATCACCGAAGTGCATCGAGCAATCTGTTGGCGCAACAAATGGAATCGGAAAATAAGGTCCACACGGGAAAAGAGGCCTACAACTATTTTATGGCCTACCTCATTCCCGAATCCCAAATCCGGATTTACGAATTCAATCGCATGGTCAAGGATTTGAATGGGTTTTCCAAAGAGGCGTTCCTAATTCAACTCGATGAACATTTTCGAATCGAAAAACAGGAAGAAGGACCTTTGAGGCCTACAAAAAAGCATCAGTTCATCATGTATTTGGATGGGTGCTTCTATTCGCTCTACCTTAGAAGTACCAATTACACCTTTACCGATGCACTGAGTCAGTTGGACACCCAAATCCTGTACAAAACCATTCTGGAGCCCATTTTGGGCATTACGGACCTTAGAAACGACGAACGAATTGCCTACGGCTATGGGAAAAACAACCTTATCCGAATGAAGGACAGTGTGGACAAAGGCAAGTTCGCAGTAGGGTTCAGCCTGTTGCCCATCACCATTGAAGAAATCAAGGCCATAGCCGATGCCGGTTTGGTAATGCCCCCAAAAAGCACGTATATTGAACCTAAATTACGCAGTGGATTGGCGATTTATGAATTGTAATAATTTCTATGTCGATAAAAGATAATCTTATATCCATCAAAAATGAATTGCCTGAAGGGGTAACCCTGGTCGCGGTGTCCAAAACGAAACCCAATGCGGATATTTTGGAAGCCTACGAAGCCGGACACCGAAACTTTGGGGAGAACAAGGTGCAAGAAATGGTTGCCAAGTGGGAAGAGTTGCCCAAGGACATTGAATGGCACATGATCGGGCATGTACAGCGCAACAAGGTCAAATATATGGCCGAGTTTGTCTCATTGATTCATGGGGTGGACAGCCTCAAATTGTTGAAAGAGATTGACAAACAGGCCAAAAAGCATGATCGCGTTATTCCTTGCTTGCTACAAATGCACATTGCCGAGGAAGACACCAAATTTGGTCTGGATGATTCCGAATTGGAGGCACTCCTTCAATCCGAAGAATTCAAGGCCATGGAGAACGTAAAAATTGTGGGGTTGATGGGCATGGCCACCTTTACTTCGGATGAAAACCAGGTACGGAAGGAGTTTGTCCATCTCAAATCCATTTTTGATAAACTCAAACAAAAATTGCCCGAAATCTCCATTCTCTCCATGGGTATGAGTGGGGATTATGCATTGGCCATTGCCGAAGGCAGTACCATGGTACGCATAGGAAGTAGTATATTTGGGGCAAGAAACTATCAGTAAACCGATTCAAATTTTTCATGTACGCCATACTTGATATAGAAAGTACCGGAGGAAAATACAATGAAGAGGGCATCATGGAAATTGCCATTCATCGGTTTGATGGACGTAAAGTCGTGGACAAGTTCATTTGCCTGATCAATCCGGAACGTGAGATACAGCCTTTTGTTTCCAAACTCACCGGAATCAACAATAAAATGCTGCGTTCCGCTCCAAAATTCCACGAAGTGGCCAAACGCATTGTGGAAATCACCGAGGGCACCACTTTGGTAGCGCACAATGCCCAATTTGATTATCGCATCCTTCGCACTGAATTTAGGCGATTGGGCTACGATTTCCAACGCAAGACCCTTTGCACCGTTGACCTTTCCAAACAAATGCTTCCTGATGCTGAATCGCACAGTTTGGGGAAATTGGCTCGCTCCTTGGGCATTCCCATGAGTGACCGACACAGGGCCAATGGTGATGCCATCGCTACCCTAAAATTATTCAAAATGTTGCTGGGGAAAGACTCGGACAAGAACATCATCAAAAATGTGGTGCGGGAAGAAACCCACGGTGAACTCTCCCCCACCCAACTGGATATGGTCTGTAGCCTTCCTTCGGAAACGGGGGTGTACTACATGCACGACAAAGAGGGTGAAATCATTTTTTTGGGAAAGACCAAGAACATTAAAAAAAGGGTGAACCAACATTTCACCAATGTGGGGAGCTTGGCCCGAAAACTCCAAAAGGAGACCAAAAAAGTCACTTTTGAGGAAACTGGAAGCGAATTGGTGGCCCTGCTCAAGGAATATCAGGAATTGCGAAGGACCAAACCCAAACACAACAACATTGCCCGAAGAAAACTCTTTTCCCATATCATCAATTTTGAGCAGAATGGTGAGGCACACATCATTTTGGATATTGAACATAGCAAATCGAAAGCTGACCAAAAGATTGGGTTCAACGGTATACCCTCTGCCAAAAACTTTTTGAATAAGATTCGCTCAGAATTTGAGATTTGCCCTTCTTGTCTTCATCCCAAGGCCCCTTGCTTGCAGAATAATGAGGAAACCGACACCTTGGATTGCAATGAAAAGGTATTGTCCGCCTTTGAGAAGTACAGCATCCATAGAAAAAACATTGCCCTTTTAGATCAAGGAAGAGAAACCGGCGAACGAAGTTTTGTTCTTATCAAAGAGGGTAGGCTTCAAGGATTTGGATTTGTGGAACTCAACCATCAAGTCAATAATATTCATATCTTGGAGTCGATAATGACCTCAATACCGGGTGATGAAAACACCACTTTTATCATTGAGTCCTATCTCAGAAAAAACAACAGACTCAAAGTTATTCCCTTAAATTCTGCCCCTTGAAGCAAGAAAAGCCACATTCTGGATGGAAACACAAACTTCATGAGGTTATTTATGAAGCCGATACCCCTGCCGGAAAGTTGTTTGACATTGTTCTTTTTGTGCTGATCATTCTGAGTGTCATCTTGGTCATGCTGGAAAGTGTAGACCAGATTGATGAGGAGCATCACAGGGTTTTACTGACGCTGGAGTGGATCATCACCATTTTCTTTTCGTTGGAGTACATTGCCCGAATCATCAGTATAAAAAAGCCCTGGAAATATATTTTCAGCTTTTATGGCGTCATAGATTTTGTTTCCACGATCCCGTTATATCTCTCCTATATTCTCGCAGGCTCCCAAGTGCTTTTGGCGGTAAGGGCCTTTCGCTTATTGCGGGTTTTCCGGATTTTGAAATTGGTAAAATTCATTGGTGAGGCGTCACAACTGCAAGCTGCCTTAAAGGCAAGTCGAACCAAAATTGCCGTGTTTATTTATGTGGTCTTGATTTTGTCTGTGATTCTTGGGACCTTGATGTATTTGATTGAAGGGGATGAAGCTGGGTTCACCAGCATTCCCACAAGTATTTACTGGACCATTGTTACCCTGACCACCGTAGGGTATGGCGATATTGCCCCGCAAACCCCTTTGGGGCAGTTCTTGGCCACGGTGATCATGATCTTGGGATATGGTATCATTGCTGTCCCAACTGGAATTGTCACCGCTGAGTTTACCCGAAGCAAAAAAGAAGGTGAAAACTCCGGCCATACGGTACATGTAAACACCCAAGCCTGTCCCAATTGTTCTGCCGAGGGACACCGGGACAATGCCACCCATTGTTATAACTGTGGTCATTTGCTATGAGCAACAAGGTATTAATAGCCGTTGTGGGGCCAACTGCCATAGGAAAAACAGCTTTGGGCATCCTTTTGGCACAACATTTTGATACAGATATTCTTTCCGCAGATTCCCGACAATTTTTTAAGGAAATGAAAATCGGTACAGCGGTGCCTTCTCCCGAGGAATTAAAAGCCGTTCAGCATCATTTCATTCAGCATAAAAGCATTTTTGAACCCTATTCCGTTGGTGATTTTGAAAAAGATGCCCTGAAGCTGTTGGACACCCTGTTCCAAAAAAAAGACATTGCGGTCATGGTGGGGGGCAGCGGGCTTTATGTGGATGCCGTGATCTCTGGACTTGATGAGTTTCCTGAAGTTGACCCAAAAATTCGGGAATCCTTGAACCAAGAGTTAGAGGAAAAGGGATTGGAACACCTCCAAAAAGAACTCAAATTCAGGGATCCCCAATATTACAAAAGGGTGGATTTGGACAACCCCCATCGGTTGATTCGCGCCCTTGAGGTTTCCATTTCGGCCAACAGGCCCTACTCCTCTTTTTTGTCCCAAAACAGGCCTGAAAGGCCATTTAAGCATCTCTACATGGGCATTGATGCCCCCAGGGAAGTGATTTATGGGCGTATCAATGCACGTGTGGACCAAATGATGGAGGCCGGATTGTTGGAAGAGGCCCAAAGATTGCCTCCCCATAAAAATTTGAATGCACTACAAACAGTTGGTTACAAAGAACTTTTTGAATATCTTGACGGACACTGTTCATTGGATGTTGCCGTTTCGGAAATCAAAAAGAACACGAGGCGTTTTGCCAAGCGACAATTGACCTGGTTACGAAAGAATGACAATATCCTTTGGGTGGATCATAAAACCAACACCAAACAAATTTTGAAAAAACTAAACGAACACCTTAAAGCCCTGAACCATGCCCAACGGTAAAAAAGTATTGGTGGTCATGGGCGTAAGCGGTACCGGGAAAACAACCGTGGGAAAACTTCTTGCAAACAAATTAAAGTATCCCTTTTTTGATGGGGATGACTTCCACCCCAAGGAAAATGTTGAGAAAATGAAAGCGGGCCAACCCCTCAACGATGAGGACCGAAAGGAATGGTTGCTACGTTTAAACCAAATTGCTCGCGAACATAGACATACGGGGGCGGTTATAGGTTGTTCTGCCTTACGCAAGAATTACCGAAGCCTTTTGCGTGCCGGTGTGGGGTCCTGTATGGAGTTTATCTATCTGAATGGTTCTTTTGAGCTGATCAAATCCCGTTTGGAGGCACGGAAAGACCATTTTATGCCCATTGAATTGCTTAAGTCACAATTTGCGACCTTGGAACCGCCCACAAGGGCCATCTCGGTTTCCATAACCAAGGAGCCTGCTATAATTATTAAGGAAATTGTTGCGCAGATAAAATAGTAAGACATAAAAAAGCCACCCAAAAAGGTGGCTTTATATTTTATGGAAAAGTTTTTATTGGTTTTCGGCCTTGACCACCAATCGAAACCCTTCTCCGTGAATGTTCAGGATTTCTACCAAATCATCCTTTTTAAGGTATTTTCGCAACTTGGCAATATACACGTCCATACTACGGGAAGTGAAATAATTGTCGTCCCTCCATATTTTGGTCAATGCCAATTCGCGCGGCATTAAGTCGTTCTCATGCAAGGCCAACAAACGCAAAAGTTCATTTTCCTTGGGTGATAATTTAATGGGTTCCTCTTCCTTATATTTTAAGAAACGGAGTTTTGAGTTTAAATGGAAGTTACCGATTTGAAACTCAAATTGTTTGCTGTCCGCTAAGGTACTGGAGGCCTTTCTTTGAAGTATGGCTTTAAGTTTCATGAGAAGCACTTCTGAATCGAAGGGCTTGTTCAAATAATCATCGGCACCTGCCTTATATCCTTTGAGCACATCTTCTTTCATGGTCTTGGCAGTAAGGAAAATGATCGGAACGTTCTCGTTCTTTTCCCGGATTTCCTTGGCCAAGGTAAATCCATCTTTATAAGGCATCATAACATCCAAGATACAAACGTCATAATTGTCCTTTTTGAACTTCTCAAAACCTTCCATACCATTTTTGGCCAGAACCACATCAAAGTCGTTCATGGTCAAATAATCCTTTAGGACAATCCCAAAATTTGGGTCATCCTCTACCAATAATATCTTCTTTTTTTCTGTTTCCATAGTTTGTTTAAATTAAAGGGAGTTTAATGTAAAAAGTGCTTCCTTTTCCTTTTTCACTTTCAGCATAAACTTCGCCTTGATGATCGTCTATAATTCGTTTTACGTAGGCCAATCCCAAACCGTGGCCTTTTACATTATGTATGTCACCGGTATGTTCCCGATAAAACTTCTCAAACACCTTTTTAAGGACAGCCTTGCTCATTCCGGCCCCGTGATCCTGTATTTTTATGATGATGTTGTTCTTTACCACTTCCGTGTACACATCAATCTTCGGTGATTCAGGTGAGTATTTTACCGCATTGTCCAGAATATTCACAATTACATTGGTCATGTGCATATCGTTGGCCAACACTTCTGATCTTTCCGCATCCAGGTGCTGGTTGACGTAACCTCCCCGGTCTTGGACAATCAGTTCAATATGGGCCGTGGCATCTCCAATAATATCATGGATATCGACCCTGTCCTTGGTGATGTCCAACTGATTTTTTTCCAGCTTCGAGATCCGAAGTACATTTTCCACTTGGGCGTGCATACGCTTGTTCTCGTCCCTGATCATTCCCAAATATCGTAGCACCTTTTCCTTGTCTTCAATGGATTTTGGATTTCGTATGGCCTCAACAGCCAAATTTATGGTGGCAATGGGCGTTTTGAACTCGTGGGTCATATTGTTGATAAAGTCCGACTTTATCTCGGATATCTGCTTTTGACGTATCAACTGATAAATGGCACTGGAATATGCTATCATAATCACCAATGTAAAGACCAAAGACAGCAATGCCATCCCCATAATGGAGCTGAACAGGAATTTTTTCATGCTGGGGAAAGTCAAGAGCAATGAAAAATTGCTGTTTCCCTCGCTATCCTTAAATATGGGGGCCTTGTACATTTTGGTTCCTGAAAATTTGAACTTTTTCGACCTGACCTTGGTAGGATACCCTTGGCTGTACACCCCATATTCATAGTCAATATCAATGTTCCTGTTTTTCAACTCCTGACTGAGCAGTAACTCCAATTCATGATTGGACACCCGCTTGTGAATGGGCCTGGTCTTGGCGTACTCCATGAACACATCTTCCCAAGCAGCTTTATCAATACTGGACAGTCCACCTATCTTTTCAGCCCTTTGGATGGGGGTTAAACTATAACTTTTGCCGTCCAGACCATATTCTTCCTTGTAAATGGCCTTGGTACGTTTACTGGTATAGTTTTTAAACGTGGTGGTATCCTCTCCTGTTTCTGTGTTATCAAAGAACGTAGATGTTATATTGTAGTCTTCTTCCAGAATTCCATGGGAGTAAAAAAGAATCTCATCGGAGTTTAAATCCCGGTCTACAAACAAAAAATTCCTGAACTGTGTGCTTTTGGGCTGACCAATACTGTCCACAAGCGAAGCCAAACGATCGGAATAATCCTTCATCTCCCTCTTCTCTACCCTGCTCGCCACTTTGTCCAATATGTCCGTGACCGTCCTTGAGAATTGTTCCTCCTTGTCGTTTATGGATGTTCTAATCCAATAGACCTGAACGAAAATTATCCCAGTAAGGGACAAACTCATAAGAATGACGAGAAGAACGAATAGCTTCTTGTTCATTGAACCAAAATTAAAAATTTAACATTTAGGCCTTTTACCGTTTAACCTAACCTTAACAAAAATGTTAAAATTTTGAGGTGGATAAGGCTACTAGTTTGGTGTGGAGGTCCTTTACCGTTTGCTTGGTGGTTTCCAAATCAACGTTCTCTATGCAAAAATCGGCCAGGGGTATTTTCTTGTTGTCCTCTATTTGGTTTTCCATACGTTGCACCACCTGCTGTTCCCCTACTCCGTCCCTATCCATCACACGCTGCAACCTCATCTCTTTTGGAGCGGTAATCAGTATAGTAAAATCATATTTGTCCTGTGCCCCATTTTCAAAGATCAGTGCGGTTTCCTGTATTACATAAGGTACGGATTTTTTTTGGGCCCATTCCAAAAAGTGCTCCCTTACCGCTGGGTGTACAATAGCATTCAATTTTTTTAGCAATTCTGGGTCTTTGAACACCTTTTCGGCAATGAAGGACCGGTTTAAAACATTGTCCCTGTATGCGTTTTTGCCCAACAGAGCTATAATGGCATCTTTGACCTCTTCCGAGGAATTCATCAATCTTTTGGCTTCCTCATCCGAATCGTAGACAGGAACCTTAAGCTCCCTGAACATTTCGGCCACGGTACTTTTACCACTGCCTATTCCACCTGTTAAACCAACTATTTTCATTGCTGTTCCAGTACAAAGTTAACGGACTTCTCTGAGAGCCTAACATCATATACATTTTCTGGCTTTTTGGTAATGGTCAGGAGCAAGGTATTTTTATTGGTGCCGTTTAATTGCGCATAATCAGCTTCCACCTCAAAATCTGCCGAGGATATCCCCTTTAATCGCTCTACGGTGGCCTTGCAAAGCACCGTCACGGCATTGGGGAAGGTTTTTACCTGATATCCTTCGGGCGGATTGACCACAGTTATGGGTGTTTGAAAAACTTTTTCCGAAAACCTGACCACTTTGCCCGAAACATTCGCTCTTCCCACAGAAAAAATACTGTTGTCCAACCCCTTTGGGAAAACCAAGGACACATCTTTTGAAAAATCTGTGGACAAATTGGTCAATTGTACAGGTTCGGTCTGGATTTCTTCCAAGGTATCAATTTCACTTTCAGGTCCCTTCACCACTACATGGTCTGGGGTAACCTGTGGCCTGCCATCCATGATGTGATTCTGCTGAAACTGCAAATCCAGATTTACCTTAATGGGTATTTCCTTGGAAGCGACTTGGTATAAATCCACTACCAATTGGCTTCGATCAAGATCCAACAGTGAAATGTTTTGTGAGAGTTGGGCGTCTATCTGTTTTCTCAATGCATCATCAGTCAGAATGTACTGCCCATTCTGATATGCCACTTGCGACACATCAACGTCAATCCTTTTTTTGACAAAATTGTAGAACAAAAACTGAAACCCACTGGTTCGCAACTTGGCCTCAATAATGTCTTCGGAGTTTTTCCCCAATAAAAGTGAATCAGGAAGGTTTCTGTAATTCAGGGTTAAATTGGCCCTTGACTCGTATGTTTCTGACAGATTGCTTAAAAACCAAGCAAAAAAAGAACACGCCAAGAACAGTGAAAATACCTTCACTTTCTTCTGATTGAGGCCGTGCAATACTTTTTTGAACACTCTTACTTGCGTTTAAAAAACAGTTTGGGGAACAGCTCTTCTGGCTCCTTGTTACTAAAGTTAAGCAAGATCGTAGACTTCAGAAAACCTATTCCATATCCTGTAAACTGCGTTAAGGCCGCAAAAATTGCCAAAAAGGCCACTTTTACATTTCTGTTCTTGAGCCAAGCATCCAAAAACAACACCAAAAAGTAAGCAACATACAACCACAATGGCAATAAAAAGCCCACCACCGCCAATAAAATTGATATGCCCAGTCCCAACATGAAAAACGTTGGAAACCAGTATGTGGGTCGTGTTGTACCGGGATGCCATTTGTTCAAAATAGGGCGCACCATGCCAAACTTGTTTACTTGGATGTAGAATTTGTTCCAGTCGATGCGTCTTTTGTGATAGACAAACGCCTTGGGGAACAATCGCGTATCGAATCCGGCCTTCCAGATGCGAAAGGTCAAATCCGGGTCTTCTCCGGGATGGATCCGTCCAAATCCACCTGCTTTTTCAAAAGCCTCTTTGGAAATTCCCATATTAAAGCTTCGCGGCTGGAACTTTCCAACAGATTTTTCGCCCCCACGTATCCCTCCTGTCGTAAAAAAAGAGGTCATCACATAATTTATGGCCTTTTGAACATCGGTAAATGAGGAATCCGCCGCATCTGGTCCACCAAAACAATGCACAAATGCCTGATTCAGTTCCTTATTGACCTCCGTGAGATATTGTTGGGGAAGGATACAATCCGAATCCAAAATGATAAAATAATTGCCCTGGGCCTTCTGCATTCCGTAGTTTCGGGAATCGCCTGGACCGGAATTTTCCTTGTAGTAATACGAAATCTGGAGCTGGCCTTGAAACTTCTTAACAATGTCCTCTGAACTTTCGGAAGAACCATCTTCCACAATCACCACTTCAAAAGGAGCAGCGAAATCCTGGTGCACCAAACTCTCCAACAGTTCCCGTATTTCTTCAGGTCGATTGTAAACAGGGACTATTATGGAGAATGATGTTTTCATGGAGAGTGTTGAATGTCAGTTCGAGCGCAGTCGAGAACGCTTTAAATTGGCATCAATGCAGCACATCTCGACTGCGCTCGATGTGACAATCAAAAAGCCCCTTTAAAACTTTTCGGTCTGTTTACTCGGTAAATTCATCAATTACCTCCTGGCTTACCCCTGTGTTGGAGAACCCACCATCATGGAACAGGTTCTGCATGGTCACTTTTTTGGTGAGGTCAGAAAATAGGGTCACGGTATAATCTGCACATTCATCTGCCGTGGCATTGCCCAGCGGTGACATTTTCTCTGCATAGTTGATGAATCCGCCAAATCCTTTTACGCCCTGGCCTGCCGTGGTCGGTGTTGGGGATTGTGAAATGGTGTTCACCCGTACTTTTTTCTCTTTTCCGAAGAAATAGCCAAAACTTCTGGCCACAGATTCCAAATAGGCCTTGTTATCGGCCATATCATTATAATCTGGGAAGGTTCGTTGCGCAGCCATATAAGTCAAAGCCACGATGCTGCCCCAAGGGTTCATGGCATCGGCCTTGTACAGCGTCTGTAATACTTTATGGAATGAAAGTGCGGAAATGTCCCATCCTTTGGCTGTAAAATCATAGTTCTCATCAGTATAGGCCCTTCCTTTACGGACATTCACGGACATTCCGATGGAATGCAGTACAAAATCCAGTTTTCCACCCAAAATCTCCATGGACTTACTGACCAAATTTTGCAAATCCTCTTCACTGGTGGCATCTGCAGGAATAATTTCAGAGTTGGTCTTTGCCGCCAATTCCTTAATCTGACCCATACGCATGGCTATGGGTGCATTGGTCAACACAAACTCCCCGCCTTCTTCATGGACGCGCTCTGCCGTTTTCCATGCAATGGAATTTTCATCCAAAGCTCCAAAAATGATTCCTTTTTTACCTTTTAAAAGATTGTATGCCATAGTTTTTGTGCTATTGTTGGTTCAACTGCAAAGATATTTATTCTATTTTGATTGTTCGTTATGGATAACCGTATAGATTTACGCCATGCTGAATCTTCCCGAATGGTACATACAGGCTTATTTTTCAGCACCCCTTTCCTATTTTTATCTTATGAGGATGAGACCCTGAAACCTGCCTTTGTCGGCATGCAGGAAAGTTCAGGGTAACGGACGAAAGCATCATTGTAACAACTGCCGTGCATGGGCCAAAGCAGATTCCGATAACGATTTCCCACCCAACATCTCCGCAAGTTCCTGTACGCGTTCGTCTCCGCTCAACTCTTTCATGTGGGTGCTGGTGCCTTCCCCACTCTCTTGCTTAAATACTTTAAATTGATGCTGCCCTTTGGAGGCCACTTGGGGCAAATGGGTAATGGAAAACACTTGCATGGTCTGGCTCATCTGCTGCATGATTTCGCCCATTCGGTTGGAAATTTCCCCGGAAACCCCGGTATCAATCTCATCAAACATCATGGTGGGCAATTGCTCATACGTGGCCAAAATGGATTTTATGGTCAGCATGATACGGGAAAGTTCCCCGCCCGAAGCAACTTTCTTCAATTCGCCATACTCCGAACCTTTGTTGGCCGAAAACAAAAACACCAAATCGTCCTTGCCATTGGGTTTAAAGGTTTCTGAGGGATTCACCTCAATTTTGAAACTGGCCGAAGGCATTCCCAAGGCATACAGATTTTCCTGAAGCATGCTCTTGAGTTTGGGTATTACTGTATTTCTTGCATGCCTTATATTCTTCGCACGCTCTTCTACTTGGTCAGCCAACTGCGAAACCTCCACTTTCTTTTTGGTAATCTTTGATTCGATGTTGGCCACCGCCTCCACTTTTTGGGACAGTTCTTCCCTGATGTTTATAAGTTCACCAACAGATGCGGCTTGGTGTTTTTTCTGCAAGTCGTACAGTTGCTGTAATTGACCGTTCACGGTTTCCAATCGCTCTGGATTGGCTTCAACCGAATCCTTTAGTTGCTCCAGTTCGGAGGCTATATCATCGGTTTCAATGAGCACGGATTGAATTCTATCGTTGAGGGAAGCATAGGCCGGGCCAAAATCGGCCAAGTTTTGGAAAGCGCGTTTTAAATCGGCCAAACGGCCCAAAATGCCCAATTGTTCATCATTCAACAACTGGTACCCAGCCGCTAGCTGCACCATGATTTCCTCCACATTGCTCAACTGCTCATATTCGGCTTCCAGCTCTTCCTGCATGCCTTCTTTTAGTTGGGCATCCTCCAATTCCTTCAACAAAAAACTGTTGTAATCGTGCTCCTTGTCTGCATTGGATTGAAAATTTTCCAAGTCCTGCAATTCTTTTGAGGCTTTTCGGTATTGCCCCAAATACGTTTTGTAGTTCTTTAGGTTCCCTGAATTATCAGCAAGGGCATCCACCACCTTCAACTGAAAATCGTTTTCGGTAAGGCGTAGGGTCTGATGCTGTGAGTGGACATCCACCAATTGATCGCCCAAAGCCTTCAGCACATCCAAAGTGACAGGGGTGTCATTTACAAAGGCCCTTGATTTCCCGCTGGGAAGGATTTCCCTCCGAAGAATGGTCCTGTCCTCATAATCCAGATCATTTTCGGCGAAAAAAGGCTTTAAATCGTATTTGGAAATGTCAAACTCGGCTTCAATGACGCATTTCTGCTCCGTGTTTTTAAGGGATGACAAATCTGCCCGTTTCCCCAATACCAAGGAAAGACCGCCCAGAAGTATGGACTTTCCTGCCCCTGTTTCGCCCGTAATGGTGGTAAAACCATTGGAGAACGTAACTTTTACGTCATCAATTAAAGCGTAGTTTTGGATGGAAAGATTTGCCAGCAATTCTAAAGATTTTATCCGTAAAGATAAATCTCTTTATAGAACTGCACTAGTAATTTATCTCATTCCAAGTACTGGAATAAAATGGAGCCACCTTGTTCAGGGTCTCCTTGAGCTTTACGATGTCCACTTTGGGGCCATCGGAGAAGATATTTTGGATTTCTTCTGACTTGGCATCGAAGAAGGTCTGAATCAAAAAAGCATTCGGCCTTCGGCTGATCAAGGTTTCAAATAACCGAAGACTCCCGGCAATAATCTGTTTTCCGGTACTGTTGTTATCCGCCAAAACATCCAACCCTTTTCGGTGGTAGTTGTACATGGCAATGCGATATTCCCGGAACGAATTGCTCAACAGGTTATCCACCAGCTCAAAACGGGTGCGCTCTCCCGTTTCTTGGCTCCATCCGCTAAAGTTGGAACCTTGTGCTTGGGTGACAATGTTCTGGGCCCTTCTGTAATAATCATCGCCGCCTTCCAGAGAAAAGGTATCAGCATCCAGACCCAAAATAAGATACACATAATAGGAAATGACCCCCACTAAATTGGAGTCGAACGAATTGGGATTGTATACCAACGGCTGAAATTCCTGATACTGAAAATTGAAAGCATCATCCTTGTAATTGAACACTGGACTTTCATACGACGTATTAAAAACAGGACGAGAAGACTGTATTTGGATATTTGCCTCAAACCGGTCGGATTCATACTGGGTAACGGTAATGAACATTCGGGCATTGACCCGTTCATTTTCCCGATACACCCGATTGGTCCACTTGCTATTGTTCACAAAATCGTTCAAGGAACGTTCCAAGGTCTTGAAAATCTGCTGATTGGTCTGGCCTACTTGATCGGAGTTCACGGTAACCACACAATTGAGTTCCTGTGCGGAGACCGCCTGAATGAAGACAAACAAAAAGGTGAGCAATAGAGTGTTACGCATGAATTCTGGAGATGATTTCTTCCCAAATATCGGAAGCCACTTCGGGCTTCGTCTTCAATCCAAACGTTTTAATCTTCAAATTCTTATCAATGAAGGTGATTTTATTGGTGTCGCGGCCAAATCCGGCCCCTTCATCCTTCAGGGAATTCAAAACGATACCATCCAGATTTTTGCGTTGTAGTTTGCCTTTGGCATTTTCCAATTCATTTTCGGTCTCCAAAGCGAATCCCACCAAAAACTGATGGGTTTTCTTTTCGCCCAAGGAAAACAGGATGTCGGGATTTCGTTCCAGTTCAATGTTCAAATCACCATCTTTCTTCTTCAGTTTTTCCTTGGCGGCATGCTTGGGGCGATAATCGGCCACAGCGGCTGCGCAAATGGCAACATCGGTATCAGCGTAGTGTTTTTGGCAAGCATCATACATTTCTTGGGCAGAAGTCACCCGAATCAAATCAATGGAACTGTGGGTGGCATCCAAATGCGTCGGTCCGGAAACCAAAACGACTTTTGCGCCCAGTCCGGCAGCTTTTTTGGCCAGTTCAAAACCCATGGTGCCCGAGGAACGGTTGCCCAAAAATCGGACGGGGTCAATGGCCTCGTGGGTGGGCCCTGCCGTTATGAGCACTTTTTTGCCCGTCAAAGGTAGGCCTTGGGCCAAATCTTCCTCAATGAACTGAACAATGTTCTCCGGCTCTGCCATTCTACCTTCTCCATGCAATCCACTGGCCAACTCCCCAGACTCAGCGGGAATCATTTTATTTCCGAAGGACTCCAATTTTTCAAGGGAAGCTTTGGTGGATGGGTGTTGGTACATATCCAAATCCATGGCCGGGGCAAAATATACCGGACATTTTGCGGATAGATAGGTTGCCAGCAGCAGGTTATCGCACACGCCATTGGCCATTTTGGAGAGCGTATTGGCCGTTGCCGGGGCAATGAGCATCAAATCGGCCCAAAGACCAAGCTCCACATGGTTGTTCCATGAGATACTGCCATCTTCTTCATTGACAAAATCCAGCAACACCGGATTCTTGGACAAGGTAGATAAGGTAAGTGGGGAAACAAAAGAGCCGGCACTCTGGGTCATTACAATTTTGACCTGGGCACCAGCTTTTATCAATAGCCTTACTAAAAATGTGGTCTTGTAGGCGGCAATTCCCCCGGTAATGCCCAAAAGAATATGTTTACCGCCAAGCATTTCTTAGGCGTCTTTCTCTGTGTTCCTGTAGTAGATTTTATCATCCAACCATTCCTGAACGGCCAACGCATGTGGCTTTGGCAACTTTTCATAGAACTTGGAAACCTCGATCTGTTCTTTGTTTTCAAAAACCTCTTCCAAACTATCGCTGTAGGTGGCAAATTCTTCCAACTTTTCCAACAACTCCTTTTTTATCTCGGAGTTGATTTGGATACCACGTTTGGACACTATGGAAATGGCTTCATAGATGTTGTTGGTTTTTTGATCGAATTCGTTCCGGTTAAGGGTAACCGTAGAAACCGGGGCTTTGGTATTTTTCAAATCTTGCATATGCAGTTGTTTTAAAAAACTTTTTACTTAGTAGTAGTATTGGAAACGGTGTATGCACTCAATTCTTTTTGAATCTTATCTGATAAATCATCCGCTTCTTTTTTAAACTGTGTCTCCGGAAAGTAGCGCAATAAGGTGTTGTACGAATCAAGCGCATTCTCAAGACGTTCTTGTTTTCTGTTTTCGGTGCTGTTGAGTGCCAAATTGGTGGTTGCCTCTATTTTGTAATACAAGGCTTCCTCCCTATAAATGGAGCCTGGATTGTCTGAAATAAAATTATCCAAAGCAGTGATCGCCGAAATTAAAATGGGGTAATTGAACTTCCCCAATTTATTGAACTGCTTGGCTATCTCCAATTGCTTCTTCTCTTTTTTCGTGGTCAATTCCCGAGCCATGGCATTGGCCTCCTCAAAATATTCCGATTCTGGATAGGTGTTGATAAACGTCTGGAGTTTGGCCAGGGCCTTATCCGTATCGGTTTGGTCCAACGAATACCTTGGGGAAAGCTCATAATAGCTTTTCGCACCCAAAAAACTGGCTTCCTGAATCTTATCACTCCTTGGATAGGATTTAATGAAACGTTCAAATTGATATCCCGCCAAATAATAATCGCCTGTTTTAAAATAGCAATCGGCAAAAAAGAACATGACCCTTTCGCCTTGAGGTTTTCCCACATATTTTGGGGCTATCTGTTCGTACAATCGTTTTGCCCTTTTATAATCCCCTTCTTCATAGAATTTCTCCGCCATGTCATATTTAGGCTTAATGTCCTCGTTCTTGAGTACTTTTTGGTATTCACTACAAGACACAAGCAATACAAGCACGGCTGTTAAAGGGAGTATGGACCTCATTTTCAAAAACATTTTGCAAAATTAGTGATAATGAACGGATATAAAAAAACATTTTACCATCCAAAAGTAACGGGTACAAAACCATCCTCCCAAGGTTTTGGGCAAGTTTTAACGAAATCTAGGCGTGCGCTGTGTTCTGTGCCCTCAAAAAACCAGCAATTCTATTTTTCAGGGAAGGGGTCGCTTCAACCAAGGGCAAACGCACCACTGCCGTGGAAAGTCCCAAGTTTTCAAAAACACTTTTGATTCCGGCCGGGTTACCCTCCTCAAAAATCAATTGCATCAGGGGCAATAGCTTATGATGGATTTTGTACGCTTCATCTGCACTTTCCTGGAGCCCCAAGTTTATCATTTTGGAGAATTGGGAAGGCAATCCCTGTCCCAAAACGGAAATTACCCCTGCCCCACCGGCCAAAACCGTGGGCAATGCTGTTGGGTCATCGCCGGAAATCACCATAAAATGCTCTGGTTTTTCCTTGATAATCTTATCAATCTGAACCATTTCCCCACAGGCTTCCTTGATCCCCAAAATATTGGGAACCTCGTGTGCCAAGCGAAGTGTGGTTTCGGGCAACATATTGCTGCCGGTCCTGGATGGTACATTGTACAAGATAACTGGCTTAGGGGAAGCTTTGGCTATGGCCTTAAAATGCTGGTAAATGCCTTCTTGGGTAGGTTTATTGTAATAGGGCGAAACGGATAAAATGGCATCGAATTCCGATAGATCCAATGCTTTCAACTCCTCAACAACGGCCATGGTGTTATTGCCTCCCACGCCCAAGACCAAGGGCAATCTTCCTGCATTGGTTTTGATCACGGTGTCCATCACCAATTGCTTTTCTGTATTTGTAAGTGTAGCCGATTCTGCCGTAGTACCCAATACCACCAAATAATCCACCCCACCTTGAATGTTGTGCTCAACAATCTCTACCAACGCATCCACATCCACCGAAAAATCTTCTTTGAAAGGGGTCACCAGAGCAACGCCCGTGCCTACCAATTTCTCCATCACAATTCTTTTAAAACCTTTAAATACTTTTTTAATTCACTCTTAAAGAGTGTGAAATCCTTCATATTGGTATTTAAGATCAAATCGTTAACCTTGGGATCTTGACTCCCCAAACCAACTTTTATCCTGGCCGGGGTCTTAACGGACAACAATTTCATCATCAAATTGTCCTCATCATAATAATTGATCAACATGTCGTACTCCCTACTCAAAAACTCCAGAACATAACTGTTCTCGATCTGACCTTTCCACCCAAGATCTTTATCTGAAAATATCTGGATGGCATACGGTGAGTTTTTGTCGTACTCCCTCTTATAACCAATGATCTTAATGGCATTGGGTCGCAGGGAAAACTCATCGATCAATTCATAAAAGGCCTCCGCATTCTGGAAATTATCCACATCAACAATGCAGCCAACGCTGGTAATTCCCTTTTCCCGGGCTATGGGCAAGGAGGGTTTTTCCATTTCCTCCTTTAAATATTTAAGCCCTGATTTAACCTTAAATTTATCTTGGAGCCCCTTTATAAACATATTTTTATGCATTTTTACAAAGGTAAATATTCTACCAAGATACTTAACAAAGATACGCACGTGATTGGTTTAAAATTCAAACAATTTGTTGTATTTACAACGCTTTGTTTTTTATTTTCCTGCAAACAGGAAACCGGAAAGCTCTCCAAAATTGATGGGGTGCAAATACCCATTGATGCTTCTTTGGAGGAAATGGATTCTATCTCCAGTTTTGTAGAACCCTACCGAAATAGAATAAATCAAGTTCTGGACAGCTCCCTGGCCTATGCGCCGAAACCTTTTTTATTGGATGATGGCGCGCACAATACCTCCATGGGAAACCTTATGGCCGATATTGTTCTTGAGGAAGCCGCTCCCATCTTTAAGTCACGCACCGGAAACAATCTGGATTTTGTGGCGCTCAATTACGGGGGTGTCCGTTCCATTATTTCTGCGGGAAATGTTACCGCCCGAAACGCCTACGAGGTCATGCCGTTCGAAAATTATATCGCCATCGTGGAAATGAGCGGCACTGCTGTTCGGGAACTCATTACATTCTTGGCTTCTGCTCGGGATGCCCACCCTATTGCGGGAATGCAAATTGTTTTGGACAAGAATGGTTCCTTGGAATCCGTGAACATTCAAGGGAAACCGTTTGATGAAAACCGGAATTATTTTGTGGGCACTTCCGATTATTTGGTGCAGGGCGGCCCCAGTGTTGGCTTTTTTAAGGATACCATTTCAACAACCCATATTGATTATCTATTGCGAAATGCCATTATAGATCATTTCAAAAAAGCAGATACACTGAAAGCCGCGGTAGATGATCGGTTTATTCAATTGAAGTAATGAATCGAAGAAAATTTATAACAAACACTACGGCCGCTTCCACATTGATTGGTTTGGGCGGACTCAGTTTGAACTCCTGCTCGGGCTTGGGCTCCAAACATATCACCATCTTGCATACCAACGATGTGCACAGCCATATTGACCCGTTTCCCACATCACATTCCCAATATCCCAACTTGGGTGGCGTGGCCCGTAGGGCCACATTGGTGCAGCAAATCAGAAATGAAAACCCAAACACCTTGCTTTTTGATGCCGGGGACATTTTTCAGGGTACCCCCTACTTCAATTTTTATGGTGGGGAACTGGAGTTTAAATTGATGAGCAAGCTCAACTATGATGCCAGCACCATTGGCAACCACGATTTTGACAATGGGATTGATGGCCTGTTGGCGCAAATGCCCCATGCGACATTTGATATGCTTTCCGCGAATTACGATTTTTCCAATACCGTGATGGAGGGTCATGTGAAACCATACAAAATCTATACTGTGGATGGGATAAAAATTGGGGTCTATGGCCTTGGGATTGCCTTGGACGGGCTGGTGACCAAACGATTGTACAAGGAAACCCGATACTTAAATCCCTTTGAGATTGCCTTGGATATGGAACGCCAGCTCAAGGAAGAAGAGCAGTGCGACCTTATCATCTGTCTTTCGCATTTGGGATACGATTATGAAAACCCCCAACGCCCTTCAGATACACAATTGGCGCAACAAACTTACCATACCAATCTCATTATTGGTGGGCATACCCATACCTTTTTGGAGCGACCTGATGTACGCATCAATAAAAATGGGGACTCCGTTTTGGTAAACCAAGTGGGCTGCTATGGCCTTAATCTAGGCCGAATTGACTTCTATTTTGATGCTGACAAGAATACTTCAGCCAACGGAGTGAGTATTTCGGTTTAATTCCTGCGGAAAGTTCAGGAATCAAGAGCAAGCTCCTCCCTGCGGCAGGGGTTATTGGGTTATTGGGATTTGGGATTTGGTGCTTGAAACTTGAACTTGAACTTGCTCTTGATTTTGTCTCCAGTCTATTGTCAGAATAAAAAAACACCGAGGGACAACATCCCCCGGCGTTCTTGATATACTAAACTAGGTGTTTAAGCAGCCTTTGGCCGTATGAATCAATTGCACATGTTGGTGCCCCCCTCATCAGTGATGGTCCATCCAAAATTGTTCAACAACAAATTACGTGCATTTTGCGTTAGCTGTGTATTGCAATAATAGACGAATTCAGCGTCCAACACAACATTGGACGGGCCATTATTGTTCTGCACTTGGGTTGCCCAACCTTGTAAGGTAGCACTGTAATTGTTGGGGCTAAGTGCTGCTCCATTCAACATCACTGTCATATCGGTGACACCGCTGATGTCCCATGCCCCAAGGTCCGAGTTGAAGTCATTGGCAGAAAAGAACATTCCAACCATGTAGGTGACATTGCCTGTATCCCAACCGCTGAGATCTGCATTAAAATCAACGGCAAAAGCGAACATACTACCCATATTGGTGACATTGCTTACATCCCAGCCACTGAGGTCTGCGTTGAAGGCAAAGGCCTCATAGAACATTCTAAACATATTGCTGACATTGCCTGTGTCCCAACCACTAAGGCCGATCCCTTCAAAGACTCTCGCAGTATGGAACATATCACTCATATCGGTGACATTGCTTACATCCCAACCGCTAAGGTCCCCGTTGAAGGTTTCGGCAAATCTGAACATATTAGTCATATCGGACACTTGGGAGAGATCTGGCACGTCAGTGGCGTTGTAGTTCGCCAAGTTTTGACAACCTCTGAAGGCATCAGCCATGCTGGCCCACAGGTTGGTGCCCCATTGCTCTATGCTTACCAATTTATCCCGGTCTGCTTGAACGAGATTGCCATTAACCATCCGTATTGCCGGAAAAGCGCCCTTTATGGCCACGGTATGGGCACCCGGTAGTACATATAGGTGCTGGGGGTCGTTGTTATCGGTGATGTTCTCCACCGTGCCATCGCCCCAGTCTATGGTATAGTCGTAGGTAAAGGTATTATCCACCCCGATTACAATGGTTTCATTGTTGGCCGTGGTCACCCATGTCGTGACAAAGGAGTCGGGGTCCTCGGCCAAGGTCTCAATGACATTGGTCACGGTGATGGTGATCTCTGCGGAAACCGGATTGTTGACACCGTCGGTCACGTCCACCGTAATGGTGTGCCCTTCGGCGGTCTCAAAGTTCAGGGCTTTGCCCTCGGCAAGGCTCAGCTCACCATCTGTGGTGATCTCAAAAAGGTCGTTGTCGTTTGTGGTTATGGAAAAGGTAAGGGCATCGTCCTCGGCATCGGTGGCCACAACGGCACCGATCACATCGGTATCGGCAATGTCCTCCGCCGCTTCAAAGCCTTGGGCCTGGATCACGGGGGCATCGTCCACATTTATGGTGATCGTGGCCGTGGCACTGCTGTTCCCGTCCGATACGCCCACCGTTATGGCATGGCTTTCGGCAATCCCAAAGTCCAATGTTTTGCCAAGGGCAAGGCTCAGCTCGCCATCTGTGGTAATCTCAAAAATATCGTCGTCGTTTGTGGTTATGGAGAAGGTAAGGGCATCCTGTTCCGGGTCTGTGGCCACAACGGTACCGATTACATCGGTGTCGGCAATGTCCTCCGCCACTTCAAAGCCTTGGGCCTGGATCACGGGGGACTGGTTCTCCGGATCCACCACCTCAGTCACCTCAGTGACATTTATGGTGACATCGGCCTTTGCGGTGACCGTTCCGTCGTACACGCCAATACTGAGCACATGCTGACTTTTGGTGGCAAAGTCCAGTGTTTTGCCAGAGGCCAGGCTCAGGGCGCCGGCCTTGGTAATCTCGAACAGGTCGTCGCTGTTGGCAGCGATGCTAAAGACAAGGGCGTCTTCGTCGACATCGGTGGCAGTGACCGTTCCAATCACAGAAGTATCGTTAATGTTCTCCGCTACACTGAAGGTGTATGCCTTTATCACAGGGGCGGTGTTCACATAAATGGAATCCGGTTCATTGGGCTCACATGACCATAGGGCAACCATGGCAAAGACACCCAAAAAAAGATTTCTAATTTTCTTTTTTCCTTTTTTTTGTATCATTTTCTTAAAATTTAAAGGGTTGAAACCACAATTTCCCAAAACCCGGGCTGACTTTTTGGGACGATCTGACGGATACTGTTTTTGAGTTGATGTAGGCCGCCTTTGGCTGATGGAGGGTATGGGTTGTTCAGCTATTCAGTTATTGGTTACTCAGTTATTGGAAGTCGGGAGTCGCCTGCCCGCCGCAGGCGGGGGAGTCAGGAGTCAGTAGACAGTCAGCAGTAAATCCCGTTTTTGATTTTGAGATTGCCCGCCTGCCGTAGGTAGGGGTTATTCGGTTATTTTGTTACTGTGTTATTGGTATTTGGTATGTTGGTGCTTGGGGTTTGGAATTTGGAGTTTGGGATTTAAGAATTGCTTACTGCCAACTGCTTATTGCACATTGATAATTGCATTGACCAAAACTTTGAGTTCCTCTTCCAAAGAATAATTGGGAAAGGGTTTTCCAGCCTGCCGATACCAATAGCCTGCATTCCATTTATCACCCTCTTTGCGGTGCAAATAGGCATGAATCCAACTGCCAATGGCTGAGTGGATGTCTTGGGCAATGTTGTGCGAAGCTTCCCAATCGCCCTTGGCATCATACCACAACGCTTGAAGCGCTTCCGGCCATTCTTGGGAAGGTTCATTTTCCTGCAAAGTTTCTTGAAATTCAATATAGGAACTTGGTCTCATGCATTCAGTTTTTCCATAAATTCCTGTTCCGAAATAATGGGGACCCCCAAGCTTTCCGCCTTGGTCTTTTTGCTGGGTCCCATATTGTCACCAGCTACCACAAACGACGTTTTTGAGGAAATGGAAGAAGCCACTTTGCCCCCATTGTCCTCTATCAACTTTTTAAGGTCGTTTCTGCTGATATTTTCAAACACCCCGGAAACCACAAAGGTCTGCCCTTTTAATTTATCGGTCTGATTTTCCAATTGTGCTTCGGAGAGGGAAAATTGCAATCCGTAGGATTTCAATCGGTCTATGATTTCCAAATTGGTGGGTTCCGAAAAGAATTTGATGACGCTCTCTGCAATGCGTTCCCCAATTTCATCCACTGCCACCAACTCCTCATGGCTCGCCACCATCAATGCATCAATATTTTTATAGGCCTTGGCCAACTTTTTGGCGACAGTCTCGCCTACATAACGGATTCCCAATGCGAACAATACCCGTTCAAAAGGAATGGTTTTTGAAGCCGCTACGCCATTGACCAGATTTTCTGCGGATTTTTCGGCCATGCGCTCCAAGGGCATGACTTGCTCCTTGGTCAATTCGTATAAATCGGCATAATTGGAAATGAGTCCCTCCTTGAACAGCAATTCCACAGTTTCACTGCCCATGCCTTCAATATCCATGGCCTTCCGTGAGATAAAATGTTGAATGCGGCCAGTAATCTGTGGGGGGCAACCTGTATCATTGGGGCAAAAGTGTTGCGCTTCACCTTCTTTTCTGATCAATTCAGTGCCACATTCGGGACAGTTTGTAATATATTGGGTGGGAACTGAATCCACAGCACGTTTGGTGAAATCCACGGCTATGATCTTGGGAATGATCTCTCCTCCTTTTTCCACAAAAACAGTGTCCCCAACCCGAACATCCAACTTGGCAATTTGGTCGGCATTGTGCAAAGAAGCCCGTTTTACCGTGGTGCCCGCCAACAATACCGGCTCCAAATTGGCCACAGGGGTAATGGCCCCGGTACGCCCCACTTGGTAGGTGATTTCGTTCAGGACAGTCGTAGCTTGCTCCGCCTTAAATTTATAGGCCATGGCCCAACGTGGGGATTTTGCCGTATAGCCCAGCTCTTCCTGATGCTGGATACTGTTCACTTTGACCACAACCCCATCGGTTTCAAAAGACATATCGTGACGGTGGATATCCCAATAATCCGCAAACTGCATCACCTCTTCCATACTCTTGCAGAGTTTGGCCACGGTTGGGACCTTAAAGCCCCACGAGCGTGCTTTTTCCAAGACTTCAAATTGGGAGGAGATGCCCAAATTATTTCCAGCAATACTGTAGAGCAGGCACTCCAAAGGACGTTGTGCCACCAAGGCGCTGTCCTGCAATTTTAAACTTCCGGAAGCTGTGTTTCTGGGGTTCATATAAGGGTCTTCCCCAGCCTCAATTCGCTCTTGGTTCATTTTGGCAAAACCTTCGAGAGTCAAAATAATCTCCCCACGAATATCAAATTTGGGTGGATAATCCCCTTTCAATTGCAAGGGAACGGATTTTATCGTTTTGATGTTGTTGGTTACATCATCGCCTTGAAAACCATCACCACGGGTCACGGCCTTGACCAATTTTCCATCTTCGTAGGTGAGACTAATGGAAGCGCCATCATACTTCAACTCACAAGTGAATTCAACCTCAACATCGCCCAAAATACGTTGGATACGCTTCTCCCAATCCTCCAAATCCTCTTTGGAATACGAGTTTTCCAAGGAGTACATGCGATGTTCGTGCACTACGGTCTCAAAATTCTTGGTCACTGCGCCCCCAACCCGGATGGTGGGCGATGCAGGGTCATAAAACTCTGGGTGTTCGGCCTCCAATTTCTGGAGTTCCTTCAGCTTCATATCAAACTCAAAGTCCGTGATGGAAGGCTGGTCCAGCACGTAGTACTTGTAATTGTGTTCCCTGAGCTCATCCCGCAGGGATGTTATTCTTTCTTTGATGTTCATGAATTACGTGCTTTAAGCATTCGGTCGTTGCCAAAAAGGTCTTTTCGCAGTTCAATTTCCGAAAAATTATGGGCTTTCAAAAGGGCTTTGGTTTCCTCTCCCAGATATTGGTTGATTTCCAAATACAAGCTGCCACCTTTCTTCAAATTAGCTTTGGAAAATTGCGCAATGGCCTTGTAGAATAGTAAAGGGTCTTCATCGGGGACGAAAAGTGCTGTTCCAGGCTCATGTTCCTTTACATTGTTTTTGATTTTACCCTTTTCCAACTCCCTGACATAGGGTGGGTTGGAAACGATGATGTCAAAATCAAGTGCAAGTGCAAGGTCAAGGTCAAGACCAAGTTCTGGGTTCGGCGCAAGAATATCTTGATGAAGAAAAGTGATATCCACTTGATTTTTTTGGGCATTTTCCCGCGCTACTTCCAATGCGTCTTCGGAAACATCCAAAGCAAACACCTTTGCAGTTGGAATATGTTTGGCCAAGGCAATGGCAATGCAGCCGCTTCCGGTGCCGATGTCAAGAATTTGCAAAGAACGGTCATTGGGCGGAGTCGAAATGACGCTTCGACTCCGCTCAGCGTCCTGATTACTCTGTTTTTCAAAATCCTCCAAAATCCATTGTACCAATTCTTCGGTCTCCGGTCTTGGGATCAAAACACTTTCATTGACCTTTAACTCCATGTCCATAAAGTGGGCCATGCCCAAAATATATTGCAGGGGGCGTTCCTGTTTTAATTGGGAAAGGGCTTCAAACAATGGCTGTTCTTCTTCTTTGCCCAATGTCAGTTGGGGTTGCACCGCCAAAACGAACCGTTCCAGCTTTAAATAGTGCTCCACGCATCGGTAAAAAAAGGCATCTACCTCCTCAATGGGATAAATCTCATCCAACTCCTTATGGAATATGTTCTTGATTTCCCTCAGCAGCATTACAATTTTTTAAGCATCCAGACGGGACAGGAATAGTGTCCTGTGTTGCCCATGGGAGCATCGATATAGTCAAAACCGTTCTTTTGATACAGTTTTTGGGCCGCTTTCATATAGGGCATGGTTTCCAGGTAGCATTCCTCAAACCCAAATTCCTTGGCTTTCTCCAAACAGACGGTAATCATCTCAGAACCAATTCCTTTTCCTCTGGCCTCTTCCAAAAAATACATTTTTTGCAGCTCGCAGACATTGCCATCATAGTTCTGCAACTGTGCGATTCCGGCGCACCCAATGATCTTTTCTTGGTGTTCCACTACAAAGTAGGCCGCTTTGGGCACATCGTAGGCCGCAAACATATCATCCAAAGCTTTATCGGCATACGCTGTACCTACCTTTGGTATTCCCATGTCCTCAAAAACTTTTCTGATCACTTGGGCCACTTGGGCATTATCTTCTGGTGTGATTTCACGAATCACCATATCCTTCATGTTGCGTTTATTGTTCTATTTTTGCGGGGTGAATATACACCAAAAATACATCCTCAGAAGCATTGAACTGGGCAAAAAAGGGCTGGGCACCACAGCTCCCAATCCCATGGTGGGCTGTGTTATTGTCCATAAGGACAAAATCATTGGGGAAGGATATACGAGTCCCTACGGCGGCCCCCATGCCGAAGTGAATGCCATCAATGCTGTTGTGGATAAACATATACTGAGCGAAGCTACGCTGTATGTCACCTTGGAACCCTGTTCACATCATGGGAAAACACCGCCCTGTGCCGATTTGATCATAAAACATAAAATTCCAGAGGTGGTCATTGGCATTAAGGACCCCCATGAAAAAGTGGCCGGAAAAGGGATTGAAAAATTGGCGGCGGCCGGCTGCAAAGTTAGCGTGGGCGTACTTGAGGATGAGTGTCGCAAACACCTCAAGCGCTTTTTGACCTTTCAGGAGAAGAAAAGACCCTACATTATATTAAAATGGGCCGAAACCGAGGATGGTTTTATCGCCCCAGACCCAAAAATCAGAAAAAACACTCCTGAACCTTTTTGGATCACCAACCCCTACTCCAAACAATTGGTGCACCAATGGCGGAATCAGGAACAAGCCATTTTGGTGGGAACACATACGGTTTTGGAGGACAACCCTAAATTGAACACTCGAGATTGGGCCGGAAAGAATCCCATTCGTGTGGTTTTGGATAAAAATCTTAGGATCGATTCTCATTTTCATGTGATGGACCAATCAGTAAAAACTAGTATTCTGACCCAAATCGAAGATGAATCTAAATATTTGGAGGGTATTGATTACGTAGTAATCGATTTTGCAAAACCCGTGGCTGCCCAAATCTGTGAGGTGCTGCACAAGCATTCCATAACCAGTGTGCTTGTTGAAGGAGGTTCAAAGATGCTTCAAACTTTTATTGATGAAGGTTTATGGGATGAAGCCCGAATTTTTACGGCTCAAAAAACCTTTAAAGGAGGTATTGCAGCACCTCGTATAAAAGGAAAGCTCCTGAGTAAGGAACGTATTTTGTCGGACACTTTATCCATCTACACCCATGATTAAAAACATTATCCTTGATTTTGGCGATGTGCTCATCAATTTGGACAAACCGGCCACGGCTAGGGAAATGCTGAAATTTGGGTTTACGGGCATCACCCCAGAACTGGATATTTTGTTTAAAAACTACGAAAAGGGGTTGGTTACTTCCGATCATTTTCTAGATACGATCTCAAATCAATTTCCACAAGCCAACATGAACGATTTGATAAACGCTTGGAATGCCATTCTGCAGGATTTTCCTGAAGAGCGATTACGGTTTCTTGAAAATTTGGCCCAAGCCAACCAACACCGACTCTTTTTGTTGAGCAACACCAATGACCTGCATATTGAATGTGTAAAGGAACAAATGGGCAGGATGCGGTTCAGTCGGTTTAAAAATGCGTTTGAGGTGTTTTATCTCTCCTACGAAATAGGCATGCGCAAACCGGATACGGAGATTTTTGAATTCGTGTTGGAAAAAAACCAGCTATCCGCACAAGAAACCTTGTTTGTGGATGATGTAAAGGAAAATACCGATGCGGCCGCCAATTTGGGCATCCATGTTTGGAACCTTCAAGTGGGGGAAGAAGACATCACACAATTAAACCGATACCTATAAATGATAGCCCTGATCCTTAGCATTCTCAGTTCCACCCTGATTTTTGTGGTTTTTAAATTGTACGATACCTACAAGGTGCAAACCCTGTATGCCATTGTGGTCAATTACATCGTTGCATGCATCACCGGTTTTTTTCTTTATGAAGGCTCTGTGGAAATGGGCCAATTGGTGCACAGTTCTTGGTTTTGGGGACCGGTTGCCATGGGTGTCCTGTTTATCACCATTTTCAACCTTATGGCCAAGACGGCCCAAGTATCCGGGGTATCGGTAGCCTCCGTGGCCACAAAAATGTCGTTGGTGATCCCCGTGATCTTTGGAATATGGCTGTACAATGAAAGTTTAACATGGATTCAGGTAATTGGGATTGCACTGGCATTGGTAGCCGTGTACTTGGCATCCTTGAAGGAAAAGCATATTGTCATCAACAGAAAAACCCTCTTACTTCCTTTTTTGGTGTTCTTGGGTTCCGGGGTTATTGACACGAGCATCAAATACTTTGAGGAACTGCATCTGACGGACGAAGAAATTCCCATTTTTTCTTCCATGATTTTTGGTTGCGCCGCATTATCTGGATTACTATTCATTGGTATTCGGTCTAAAAAAACTCCTCTCAAAATCAACTTTAAAAATATTTTGGGCGGAATCGCTTTGGGGATTCCCAATTATTTCTCCATTTACTTTATCATTCGGGCTTTGCGTTCAGATTTGTTGAACAGTGCCGCCATTTTCACCTTGAACAATGTGGCGATTGTGATGTTCTCCACTTTAATGGGAATTCTGCTGTTCAAAGAACGATTGAGCATGAAAAACTGGGGCGGGGTGATCTTGGCCATTTTGAGTATCGTCCTTGTCGCATTATTTTAATGAATCAAGGCAGATTGTTCATTAAGAGCTTTGCTCGGTTTTCACCCTTTCCATGATTCAAAATCTACCCTTAAAAAGCCACAAAAACATCTCTTGTCCTGTCTTTTAAAATCCAATACTTTGACATCTGTCAATTCAAAAGGAGTATTCGTCAATTCATGCCCCCAGCTTCCATTATTAAAAAATAAATTCACTTATTAACCAAAATTGGGCAACAATGAAAAACCTACTCTATGCAATATTTGTTACATGCATCGTATTGTCTTGCAGTAAAGATGATGGTCCCAAACAATCCACGAACATTGCCCCTGTAATCAATACACAAACATTTACTGCCCATGAGAACATCACTGATGGGGAGATAATTGGCACAGTCGTGGCCACAGATGCAGATTCAGAGGCCCTAACTTTCAGCATTCAGACCAACAGCAACAATCTGTTTGAATTAACCCCTGCCGGTGTCCTGAGCCTAGCCAGCGGCAAAAAGTTGGACTTTGCTTCTGCCCAGACCCACATCATAAAGGTGAGCGTGAGCGATAATACCATCAGTTCCAGCGCAGAGATTATCATCAATGTTACGGAGAACCAAATCCCAACAATAGCAGCCCAAACCTTTGAAGCAACCGAAGATATTGCTGATACCTCAATCATCGGATCCATTATGGCAAATGATCTCGATGGGGATGCTCTTGTGTTTTCCATATCGACCAATGACAACGACTTGTTTGAAATCTCGGAATCGGGAGAGTTAAAACTGACCAGTGGGCAGAACCTTGACTTTGAGACTGCCCCGGAACATAACATAACTGTTAGTGTTTCTGATGGCTCCCATAGTGCAGAAGCCCAAGTGACCATAACTGTGGGCAATGTAATTGACACCCTCGCTGAGGAGTCTGAATCTTTTGTGACAACCTGGAAGACCGAAACGGACAACGAGACCATTGCCATTGGGGTGAACCCTTTCTATTCCTATAATTACAAAATTGAATGGGGTGATGGTACTATCGAGGAAATAGCCACCAATTCAAACCCACAGCACACCTACGCAACGGCAGGCACCTATACCGTGGCCATACAGGGGGATTTTCCTGCGATTCAAATGAGCAATGAGCCACTACATGCAAGTAAACTTGTAAGTGTAAAGCAATGGGGTACCATTGAATGGAAGAGCATGGGATCTGCCTTTAAAGCATGTAATAAAATGGAATACCATGCCACGGACGTTCCCGACCTATCCAAAGTGACCAATCTTTCATATATGTTTTGGGGCGCAAGTTCCTTTAATGGAGTAATCGGCAATTGGAACACAGAAAATATAATCGATATGACAGCCATGTTCCATTATGCCAGTTCATTTAACCAGGATCTCAACAATTGGAATGTGCAGAAAGTGCAAATTATGAATTCCATGTTTGCACATGCGGTTGCCTTTAATGGGAACATTAGTGAATGGAATGTTAGCAATGTCGTCAATATGAACAGCATGTTTTACAGATGCCTTTCTTTTAATCAGGACATAGGTGGATGGAATGTAGGCAAAGTAAACAATATGGCAGCGATGTTCGAAGGTGCCGAAGTATTTAACCAAAATCTCAATGAGTGGAATGTGGGCACGGTTACGGATATGTCGAATATGTTTACAGGTGCTTCTGCCTTTAATGGGGACATCAGCGCATGGAATGTGGGCAATGTATTGAATATGTCAAGTATGTTCCATTTTGCAGGTTCCTTCGACCAAGATATTGGCGCATGGAATGTAAGTAAGGTACAGAATATGATATTTATGTTTCATTCCGCCCATGCATTCAACCAAGATATAAGCGGTTGGGATGTGAGTCAGGTTGGCTTAATGTCCTCTATGTTCTCCAGTGCCTCTTCCTTTAACCAGAACATTGGAGGATGGGATGTAAGCAGTGCTATACAAATGTATGAAATGTTCGCCAGTGCCACCTCCTTCAACCAAGACATCAGTGGATGGAATGTGAGCAATGTCACAGATATGAGATATATGTTCAAATATGCAAGTTCCTTTGACCAAAACCTTGGGACATGGAACATTGCAAGTTCAGGACATCTATATGGTATTTTCAATAATTCAGGGCTTTCCACTACCAATTATGATAATATCTTGATTGGGTGGGCTGCTAATCCCAATACCCCAGAAAATTTAACATTGGGAACGAACAATGTTACTTACTGCAATGGAGCTAATGCTAGGGGTGAACTGATCAATACTAAAGGGTGGGACATTTATGATGATGGACTTGATCACAATTGCAATTGAGCACTATATTGGTAGCTCTTTTCTAATAACAATGGACAATTAGCAATTTCCAATATCTGAAGAACTGAAAACCCCTGCCTATGGCAGGCTTCCAGTAGGCAGTAGATCAGTAGGCAGTAACTCAGTAACTCAGTAACAAAATAACCCATTACAAGAGACAAGAGACAAGAACAAACAATCCTTCATGCTAATTCCTGCCTGAGTCAAAACCAAAAACAGGAATTACTGTTGACTGTGCACTGCATACTGCATACTGACTTCTGACTCCCGACTTCCCCGCCTGCGGCGGGCAGGCGACTTCTGACTTCTGACAGTCCAAAATGCTTCCCATCTCATTCTGAATAGGTAGTTTTGCTCTGATGCAAAAAAATGATGTCTACAAAACCGTTGCCCAACCTTCGGAAGAAATCCTCTACAAAGACCGGAAGAGCAAGTTTTTTGCCCAAGTATTTCCTATTACTTCGGAAGATGAGGTAAAGCCCATTGTTGAGGAGTTGAGACAAAAATACCACACGGCCAATCATGTTTGCTATGCGTGGCAATTGGGAGAACAGAACCGCTCCTATCGCGCGAATGATGACGGGGAACCCAACAATTCTGCCGGAATGCCCATTTATGGGCAAATTCAATCTTTTGATGTGACCAATGTGCTGGTGACCGTCACCCGAATCTTTGGCGGCACCAAATTAGGGGTCGGCGGGTTGATCCAGGCCTACCGCACGGCGGCGCAAATGGCCCTTGAAAATGCCAAAATTGTGGAGCGGGTGATTGCATCCAAATTTGAACTCCGATTTGAATACCCTGAAATGGACAAGGTCATGCGCACCATCAAACAAAAAAACCTGAACATTGTCTCCCAAAAAATGGAAATGGATTGCGAGTTGGTCATCTCCGTAAGACAAAGTGAAGCGGAAAAAACGCAACATCTTTTTGAAGATATGCAGGGTGTGGGCATTAAGATAAAAGAGTAAAGACCGCTTCGCTACTGGACACAAGAACAAAGACTTTCCCGTCTTGCCTTCCGACTTCTGACCAAATCCCAAATCACAAACTCCAAATTCCAAGCACCAGATACCAAATTCCAATAATCCAAAGACAAGAGACGAGAGCAAGTTCAAGCCCAAGTATCAAGTTCAAATAACATAATAACCAAAGAACCAAGAAACTAGAGACTAGAGACTAGACAAGAGCAAGAGCAAGTTCAAGCCCAAGTATCAAATTCAAATAACACAGTAACAAAATAACTGAATAACCTATTACAAGAAACTAGAGACTAGAGATTAGAGACTAGAGACTAGAGACTAGAGACTAGAGACCGTCCATCAAGTAAAAGTTCAAGTTCAAACTTCTGACTTCCCCGCCTGCGGCGGGCAGGCGACTTCCAACTTCCAACAACAAAATAACTGAATAACTCAGTAACCCAGTAACTCAATAACCCAGTAACTCAATAACCCAGTAACTCAATAACCCAGTAACCCAGTAACTCAGTAACAAAATAACTGAATAACCCCTGCCTACGGCAGGCAGGCAGTAACAAACCAAAAACGGCCTACATCAACCCAAAAACGCCATCCGTCAGATCGCACCTAAAAGTTTGTCCGGGTTTTGGGAAATTGTGGATTTAATGATAAAACTTTAGAAATTATGTCACAAAAAAAATTGTTTTTCCTGGCCCTTTTTGCTTTGGGCCTTGTAATTTCATGTAGCAAAGATGATGGTCCAACGACCGCGGCAAAGGCTCCCACGGTAAGCGGGTTCACGCCCAGCTCCGGACCTGTGGGCACGGTGTTCGTGATCTCCGGGACCAACTTTAGCACCACGCCATCGAAGAACACCGTGAAGATCGGTACCACCACCGCAACGGTCTCCGCGGCCACCGCCACCAAGATCACCACCTCGGTGCCACAAGGCGCCACCACGGGCAAGGTGAGCGTCACCGTAGGGGGAAAGACCGTCACTTCCACGGGAAATTTCACCGTGACCCAGGAGCAGGCCAACAACGACCCCCCCGTGATCGTGGCCCAGGACTTTGGAGTTGTCGAGGACATTGTCGACACCGCTGTGATCGGCACCGTTGCGGCCACGGACCCGGAACAGGATGCCCTTACCTTCTCCATAAGTGTGAACGACGACGATATTTTTGAGATCGACGCCTCCTCGGGCGAGCTGAGCCTCGCCGAGGGCAAGACCCTGGACTTTGAGACCGCCGAGAGCCACTCCATAATGGTGGGCGTAACGGATGGGAACAGTAGCGCCACGGCCACGATCACCATAAATGTGGCCGACATCCCTGAGATAGAGGCCCAGAGTTTTGAGGCGGCGGAGGACATTGCCGATACCGATGTGATCGGCACCATTGTGGTCCCCAATGCCACCTTCACCATAAGTGTGAACGACAACGACCTGTTTGAGATCGACGCCTCCTCGGGCGAGCTGAGCCTTGTGGAGGGCAAGGCCCTGGACTTTGAGACCGCAGAGGAGCACAGCATCACCGTAATGGCGGCCAACGCGAACGGCTCCACCGAGGCCACGATCACCATTACCGTGACCAACGTCATTGATATTCTGGCCGATGACCCCGCCTCCTTTGTCACCACATGGGTGACCACGGCCAAAAGTGAGACCATTGTGATCGGGGTGGACAATGCCCTTACCTACGACTATACCATAGACTGGGGGGATGGCACGGTGGAAGACATCACCCATAGCAATGACCCCCAGCACAAGTACATCGAGGTGGGCACTTATACCGTGGCCATAATAGGCACTTTCCCGGCAATACAGATGGGCAATGGCAATCTCGCTCAAGCGGACCGGGATAGATTGGCAAGCATAGAGCAATGGGGCACCAACCCGTGGGCCACCATGTACTATGCCTTCAAAGGTTGTCGGAACATGGTGTACAACGCCACGGACGTACCAGATCTCTCCCAGGTGACCGATATGGGTGGTATGTTCGATAATGCCACTGCCTTTAACGGGAATCTTAACGGCTGGGATGTAAGCAATGTCACCGATATGAGTTTTATGTTCTATAGTACCTTTTCCTTCAACGGGGACATCAGTGACTGGAATGTGAGCAATGTCACCGATATGAACGATATGTTTTCTCTTGCCCTTGATTTTAACGTGGACATCAGCGGTTGGAACACCAGTAATGTCACCGATATGAACAATATGTTCTATGGTGCCACTGCCTTTAACGGGGACCTCAGTGGTTGGGACACAGGCAATGTCACCAATATGAGTTTTATGTTCTATGGTGCCGGGGCCTTTAACAGGAATCTTGGGGCATGGGACATTGGCAGTGTCACCGATATGACAGATATGTTGGGTTTTTCAGGGCTTAGCCCAGCAAATTATAGCAGTACATTGACGGGTTGGGCCAACTATGTGCTCAACAACAATGAGCTCCCCGCCAATATTCCGTTGGGTGCAGAAGGGATTAACTATTGCGATAATGACACCGGTGGCAGAACCTATCTAACGGCCCAAGGCTGGACCATAACGGATGACGGTCCTGTCAATTGCAATTGATGGGTAAGGCCAATAGGGCCAACTAACCATCTACTTATCTATAAAGAACGCCGGGAGATTTTGTCTTCCGGTGTTCTTGGTTTATTCAGACGGGAGAAAAGAGAAAAGAGAAAAGAGAGGAGAGAAAAGAGAAAAGAGACAAGAATCAAGAGTTATGAGTTATGAGTTATGAACAAACAAGCCTTCGTGAAAATTCCTGCCTACGGCAGGCTTCCAGTAAGCAGTGGGCAGTTGGCAGTAAGCCGTAACCTAATAACTGAATAACAAAACCCGTAGTGCATCTTGAAGCAACAATCTATTGGAAACTGCGTCATGCTGAACTCCTGCCTGCCGGCAGGCATGGCGTTTCAGCATCCCATCACATATTTTCATCCAATACATATAAAATGTGCCCCTGAAATAAACCTGCCTACCGGCCAGGCAGGTTCAGGGTGACGAAAACCTATGTTATTTTAACATCTTATGCCATAGTCAACAATAATAAAGGTAAAATAGAAAAACGCACAACGGGGTTAACAAAATAACTGAATAACCCAATAACCCCTGCCAGCGGTAAGGGCAGGTATCGAGAAATCAAAGATTCAGCGTAGCTAATCGATTTTTTGCATACCGCCAAAGCAGGTCTCGATACATTCCAAACTCCGTTTGCAACACTCGACCTGACAACATCAAGAGCAAGAGCAAGTATCAAGTTCCAATAACACAGTAACAAAATAACTGAATAACTCAATAACCGAATAACCCATTATAAGAGACAAGAGCAAGTTCCAGCTAGCTTCGTGTGCATTCGTGAAATTCGTGTCAGGAAACCATAAAGAGTAGGCAGTGGGCAGTAACCCAAAAGACAAGAGCAAGTTCAAGTATCAAGTATCAAGTATCAAGTTCCAATAACTCAATAACCGAATAACCTATTACAAGAGACTAGAGACATGATACCCTCCGTCAACCAAAAGTACAAGTTCAAAATCCCGACTTCCCCACCTGCGGCGGGCAGGCGACTCCCGACTTCCGACTCTAAAAATCAATCACCCAGTTTTTCCAAAATATAATCAGGGCATTTAATCGGTCTATTTGTTTTTTTGTCCATGAAGGCCAAGACCGTGTGTGCCGTTGCCAAGAGTTCCTTGGATTCATTATACACCTTATAATCAAATTCAATTTTGACCAGCGGCTTACTTTTCAACTGGGTCACCACAGTGATCAGGTCATCATATAGTGCAGACTTTTTGTAGTTGATGTGCAACGATATTACGGGCAGTATGATGCCGTTATCTTCCATGCTCTTGTAAGTGACTCCCAACGCCCTTAACCATTCCACCCTGCCCATTTCCAAGTATTGTGTATAATTACCATGGTAAACCACTCCCATCTGGTCGGTTTCGGCATAACGCACACGAAAAGAATATGAATTTATCTCCAATTTTTAACTGAAAAATTATATATTTAATGTCTTGGTTGAAATACAGGCAACATGCGAAAAAAAAACAGAACATTCAATGGCAAATTGATTTTTTTTTTAAAAGATTTGTTCACATATTTGTCGCATCCAATAGGCATCTGTATACCCCCTGGATGTTTAATCTAAAACGTTGACCTAACCAACAAAACAAGGAAAAACTTCTATGAGTGTTACTGCTAATTCCGTATGGAACAACTGTTTGGCTTTTATCCAGGATAACATCCAACCGCAGGCATTCAAAACGTGGTTTGAACCTATCAAGCCCATCAAGTTAACAGACAAAGCGCTCAGCATTCAAGTGCCCAGCAAATTTTTTTATGAGTGGCTGGAAGAGCATTATGTGAAACTTTTAAAGGTGGCCTTGACCCGGGAATTGGGGAACAGTGCCAAACTCATTTATATTATAAAAATGGAAAACAAGTACGGGAACAAGGAACCGTTCACGGAACAGATTCCAAGCTCTAACCGTACCGCTGTGGGACCCCAGGAATTGGATGTGCCCATCACCTCCAAAAGTCCGGAGTTGAAAAACCCTTTTGTGATCCCCGGGATTCGCAATATCAAAATTGAATCACAGCTAAATCCCAATTATAATTTTGAGAATTTCTTGGAAGGGGATTCCAACCGTTTGGCCCGATCCGCCGGAATGGCCGTGGCCAACAAACCGGGCGGAACATCCTTTAACCCGCTGTTGGTGTTTGGGGGCGTTGGTCTGGGCAAGACCCACTTGGCGCATGCCATTGGGGTGGAAATCAAGGACAAATATCCCGAAAAGACGGTGCTCTATATCTCTGCGGAGAAGTTCACCCAACAATATATAGAATCTGTAAAGAAGAACACGCGTAACGATTTCATCCATTTTTACCAGTTGATTGACGTACTTATTATTGATGATGTGCAGTTCCTTTCCGGTAAATCTGGAACACAGGATGTGTTCTTCCACATATTCAACCACCTGCACCAAAACGGCAAGCAGGTCATTTTGACCTCGGACAAAGCTCCGGTGGATATGCAGGATATTGAACAGCGATTGCTGTCGCGATTCAAATGGGGGCTTTCCGCTGAATTGCAAAGTCCGGATTATGAGACCCGTGTTTCCATCTTAAAAAACAAATTGTATCGTGACGGTGTGGAGATGCCCGAAGATATCATTGACCATGTGGCCAAGAACATCAAAACCAATATCCGTGAGCTGGAAGGTGCCATTATTTCGTTGATTGCACAATCCTCTTTCAACAAACGTGAGGTGACCTTGGAATTGGCCCAGCAAGTAGTCGAAAAGTTTGTGAAGAACACCAAACGTGAGGTTTCCATCGACTATATCCAAAAAGTGGTTTCCGACTACTTTGAAATGGATGTGGCCACATTGCAATCCAAAACCCGGAAGCGTCATATCGTTCAGGCCCGACAATTGGCCATGTTCTTTGCCAAAAAGTTCACCAAGGCTTCGTTGGCCAGTATCGGCTCACAAATTGGCAAGCGTGATCATGCCACCGTGCTTCATGCATGCAAAACCGTGGACAACCTGGCTGAAACCGATAAGCAGTTCAGAAAATATATTGAGGACCTCAGTAAAAAGTTCTCTTAATCCACCCGTAGTGCATCATTTTGAAGCAACAATCTATTGGAAACTGCGTCATGCTGAACTCGTTTCAGCATCCCATCACATATTTTCATCCAATACATATAAAATGT
>MRWG01000507.1_pt1 | contig 42349 bp, 31 predicted proteins | sample 1013341 | NCBI WGS metagenome assembly MRWG01 (sample SAMN06117577, study PRJNA244670) | biofilm metagenome | biome: Water; feature: Cathode Biofilm; material: Biofilm; isolation source: microbial consortium enriched at the cathode of a solar microbial fuel cell | place: USA: District of Columbia ... | reverse complement strand
TCGGACTTAGGAACAATCTGCTGCGCCGGCGGGACAGCGGCGCAAAAACGCGCGATTTTTCGTCACGTAGCACCACTATGCTCCTCAAACTCGCACGTTTTTGCACTCGCTCTTCCACCTTGCTCGCTACGATTGCCTTAGTCCGACAGGCTGCTAGGTGCCGAGTTGTCGGGCGCGAAACGACCGCCCCTTGAGGCGTCCGTCGGCGAGTATTCGCAATGCCGCGCCGAGCACCGCGCGTTTCACGGCGACGAAAGCCTGCGTGTCCGCGATGTGGATCTTGCCGACATCGCTGCCGGTAATTCCGCCCGGCGCGGTCAATGCGCCGAGGATGTCGCCGGGCCGGAGTTTTTGTTTGCGGCCGCCGTCGATCTGCACCGTCGCGAACAGCGGTTGCCCGACGGCCTTGTCCGTTACCTGCCGCGGCGGCAACGGTTCCGCATCCGCGAGCGGATCGATTTCACCGGGTATCAGCGCGAGGCGGGCCATGTCGCTTTCCGTATACAGCGCATACGCCTGGCCTTTGCTGCCGGCGCGACCGGTGCGCCCGATCCGGTGCAGGTATACGTCCGGGTCGTGCGGGATCTCGTAATTGACGACGGCATCGAGCGTGTCGATATCGAGCCCGCGCGCGGCGAGATCCGTTGCCACGAGGATCGAGACGCTTTTGTTCGCGAACCGGATCAGGGTCTCGTCACGATCGCGCTGTTCGAGATCCCCGTGCAGCGCGAGTGCGTGGAACCCGGCATCGACGAGCGCCGCGCACACCTCGCGCGTGACCCTGATCGTATTGCAGAACACGAGCGCGGATGCAGGCTCGTGATGCAGCAGGATCCGGCGCAGCGCCGGCAGGCGTTCACGATCCGTTGCAACCGCGAAGAAGTGCTGCTCGATATCCGGATCGTCGCCTTGGGCCCGGGTCCGGATCATGACGGGATCGTGCATGACCCGCCGTGCGATCGACTGAATCCCGGGCGGATACGTTGCGCTGAACAACAGCGTCTGGCGACGGTCCGGCACCCGGCGAACGATCGCATCGATCGCATCCTCGAAGCCCATATCGAGCATCCGATCAGCCTCATCGAGGATCAGCGTGTGTACGGCCCCGAGTTGCAGGGTTTCGCGCTGCAGATGGTCCTCGATGCGTCCGGGCGTACCCACGACCACGTGCACGCCGTGCGCGAGTGAACCGGCCTGTGGCGCGAGCGGCGTGCCGCCGCACAATGTGAGCACCTTGATGTTCGGGATCGCTCGCGCGAGCGCGCGGATCTCGTTCGCCACCTGGTCCGCAAGCTCGCGCACGGGGCACACCACGAGTGCCTGTACGCGGAACCGTTTCGCCTCGATCCGGCTGAGCAAGCCGAGACCAAACGCGGCGGTCTTGCCGCTTCCGGTGCTGCCCTGCGCGATCACATCCTGGCCGGCCAGGATCGACGGCAGACTTTGCGCCTGGATCGGTGTCATCGTCGCGTAGCCGAGTGCGGCGAGATTCTCGCGCAGGCCCGATGCGAGGCCGAGTTCGGAAAAATCAGGTGAGTTCACGTCAGGAAATGCCGCTTGAACAATGCAAGCGGCGCAGTATCGCCCGCCGGGCGGGGATTAGCCATGAGCATGATAGGGGGCAACGTCAGATTGCGGATTGGGATTTTCTTCGTTATGAATGAGCACCTGATTAATACGACGGCGACCACAGGGAGCGCAGCATGGCGAACAACCCGATCGAGAACTTCAGCGTTACGCAGGCGGATTTCCGCTATATCGGCGAAGATCTGCAGCGACCTGAATGCATCCTCGCCGAACGCGACGGGACGCTGTGGTCGGCGGACGCGCGCGGCGGGGTGGTCCGGATCGCGGCCGATGGCAGCCAGCGCGTGATCGCGCAGTCGCACTCCGATATGTTCGCTTCAGGCAACGACAGCGCCGACAAGTTTACCGGCGGCACCCTGCCGAACGGTCTCGCATTCGCGGACAACGGCGACATCTGGATCTCGAATTTCGGCACCGATCGCCTCGAACGCATGCGCCGCAACGGCGAAACCGAGGTCGTTCTCGATTCCCTCGATGGCGAGCGGATCGGCAAGGTCAATTTCATCGCCCGCGACAGCCGCAACCGGATCTGGATCACGATTTCGACGATGATCCCGGACTGGTCGGCCGCGCTGTGCAAGAGCGTGGTCGACGGCCGCGTGCTGCTGTACGAACCCGGCAAGGGTGTGCGCATCGTCGCCGACGGTTTGCACTTCACGAACGAGTGCAAGCTCGATGCGCGCGAGGAATATCTCTACGTCGTGCAGACCTGTGGCCGCAATGTCGTACGGTTCCGGATCGGCGCGAACGGCGATCTTTCGCACCGCGAGACGTTCGGCCCGACGGATCACGGTCGCTTCATCGATGGCATCGCGTTCGACAGCTACGGCAACCTGTGGGGTACTTACATCATGAACGATGGAATCTTCGCCATCACGCCGGACGGTGAGCGCAAGATGATTTTCGACGACTCGAGTCCCGAGGAAGTACGCAAGATCGACGCGGCGTTCCAGACCGGCGCACCGCTCGGGATGGATTTCCTGCTCGAATGCGGTGGTACGGTTGCGCCCTGGTGCGCGTCGGTGACATTCGGCGGCCCGGATCTGAAAACGGTCTACGTCGGCAGCCTGCGCGGCACGACGATCCCGTATTTCACCGCCCCGGTCGCCGGGCTGCCGATGGTGCACTGGGCGGCGACATTCTGAATATGACGACCGTGCGCAAACTCCCGCGCGACCCGCGTCGAACCCGGCCGGCGGCCGGTTCGTCGCCAAGCCTCCACCTGCCCTGCGTGTTTTAGCGCCCATGCCTGTCGATGTGAAACTCGGACCAAACCGCTCACTCATCGGGGTCGCCGACGGACGCCGACGTCTCAGTACCCCCGCGCTGCTGCTCGACCTCGATGTCCTCGAACGCAATATCACGCTGATGGCGGAACAACTTGCGGCCGCGGGACATGGCTTGCGTCCGGTCGCGAAAATTCATAAATCCGTCGCAATCGCGCGGCGCCAGGTCGCGGCCGGCGCGCTCGGGGTTTGCTGCGCCACGCTCGCCGAAGCCGAGGTCATGGTGGACGGCGGAATTCCCGGTGTGCTGCTGTTTTCATCCGTCGTCGGGCCGGCGAAGATCCAGCGTCTGGCCGAACTGAACGCGCGCGCCGACGGTTTCATCGTTGCCATCGACGACCCGGACAATGCCCTGCAACTCGCCGACGCCGCGGCCCGCAGTGGCACGCGGCTCAAGGTGCTCGTCGACTTCGAGATTGGCGGGCGACGCACCGGGCTCGCCGCCATCGACGCCGCGTGCGCGTTGGCGCGGCTCGTGGCCGACCACGACTGGCTCGAGTACGCCGGCGTGCAGGCTTACAACGGCAACGATCAACGGCTTCCCGACTATCGCGAACGCGCACGCCGGCAGGCCGCCGCGGTCGCACCGCTGCGCACGTTATGCGAACGCCTCACGACGCTCGGCCTGAAACCGGACATCGTCAGCGGTGGCGGTACCGGCACTTACGCGATCGATCCCGGGCTCGGTGTTTTCACGGAAAGCCAGGCCGGCAGTTATGTCTTCATGGACATCAATTACGGCGCCACGGCCCTGCGGGAAGACGTACCGCACCCGTTCGGGACCGCGCTTTACGTACTCACGAGTGTGATCAGCGCCGCGCAACCGGGTTTCGTCATCACCGATGCCGGGATCAAGGAAATTGCGGTCGCCGAGTTCCCGCCGCGCATCGCGCGTGGCGCGCCGGCCGGCGCGAGCTACGACCTCGTGGGCGACGATCTCGGGCGGATCAACTTCGCGCATCCCGACGATCGCATGCAAGCCGGGGATCGGGTCGAATGCATCACGCCGAAGTGCTACGCCACGTTGAACCTGTATCGGGTTTACCATTGCGTCCGTGGCGACACGCTCGTCGACATCTGGCCGATCGACGCCCGCGCTAACTGGTGAGCCAGCCGTGGACAGCGGCTGGATGCGCCCGGCAAGCGCGCCCGTTGCGACCGCTGTCCCGGCGACCGTAAATTGTCCGGCAATGCCCGGGGCCCGTGGTCACGGCCGCTGCAGGGAGTGAGGAAAAATGCCGCAGAAACAATGGGATTTTCACGCGCCGGATGAACCCGACCCGGTCGCGGCGGATCGACGCACCGGCGGGCACACAGCACATCCCGTATCCCGCCGCGCATTCCTCGGCACGAGCGGGCGCGCGGCGATCGCGACCGTGCTCGGCGCCGGCGTCCCGTTCGCGCACGTGATGCCGCGCGGTCTGATCCCCGTCGCGCTCGCGCATACAGACGCGCCGTTCGCGATCCCCGGCAAAGAGGGCCTGATCGTGCTGAACGATCGCCCGCTCAATGCGGAAACCCCGGCGCACCTGCTCGACGACGACGTCACCCCGGCGCAGCATCTGTTCGTGCGCAACAACGGTACCCCGCCGCTCGCAGCGGACATCGATCCGGCCACCTGGACACTCACGATCGGCGGTGAAGCGGCGCAACGGGAAGTCACGCTGACGCTGGCCGAGCTGCAACAACGTTTCCGCCACCACACTTACCAGCTGCAGATCGAGTGCGGCGGCAACGGGCGCAGCGAGTTCGTCCCGCCGGCAGCGGGCAATCAATGGTCGACGGGCGCGGTCGGCTGCCCGCGGTGGACCGGCGCGCGGCTGAAGGACGTACTCGAGTATGTCGGCGTGCGGGATACCGCGGTCTATGTTGCCTATTACGGCGCGGACCGGCACGCGAGCGGCGATCCGGACAAAGTACCGATCTCGCGCGGCGTTCCGATCGCGAAGGCCATCGAAGACGAATCGCTGATCGCCTGGGCGATGAACGGGGCGGAAATTCCGTTACTGAACGGCTATCCGCTGCGCCTCGTGTGTGGCGGATGGCCGGGTTCCGTGTGCGGCAAGTGGCTGCGCAGGATCGTCGTGCGCGACCGCATCCACGATGGTCCGAAGATGACCGGCAGCGCGTATCGGGTTCCGTGCGTGCCGGTCGCGCCGGGCAGCGAGGTGCCCGACGCCGGGATGTGCATCATCGAATCGATGCCCGTGAAATCGCTGATCACCGCGCCGAAGTCCGGTCGCGAACACGAGTACGGTCGCGCGTTGCCGTTACGCGGTCACGCCTGGGCCGGCGATCTTGCGGTGCAACTCGTCGAGGTATCGATCGATTTCGGCGCCACGTGGCAGCCGGCGGATCTCGCCGCGCCGGCAAACCGCCTGGCCTGGCAGCACTGGCGTGCGACGGCGACGTTTCCCGTGCGCGGCTACTACGAAGTCTGGGTGCGCGCGACGGACACGGCCGGCCGTGCACAGCCCATGGTGGTGCCCGGGTGGAATCCGAAAGGCTACCTGAACAATGCGTGTCACCGCATCGCGGTGCAGGTCGTGTGATGCACGTACGCCTCGTCGCGACGGTGCTGTGTCTCGCGCTAAGCGGCGCCGCGGCGCAGGAAGCCGCGTTCGATCCCGCCACCGGCCTGAAGCTCGCCGGCGACTGGAAACTCGTGCGTGACAACTGCACCGCGTGCCACTCGGCGCGCCTGATCACGCAACAGGGTGGCAGCGCCGCGCACTGGCTGAAACTGATCCGCTGGATGCAGGCAACGCAAAACCTGTGGCAGTTTCAGCCGCAGGTAGAACAGAAAATCATCGCCTACCTTGCGCGGCACTACCCGCCCGCGGCCGCGCAACGACGCGCGCCGATCCCGCGCGAGCTGATGCCACGAAACCCGTATCGCCGGACGGAACGTCAATAGACCCCGGGTAAATCCGCCACCGGTGACGACGTCCGGATCGCGCCGGCGCGATCAACGGGTGTCTGCAAGGTGTTGCCTCAGGATCGGTGGCGCATCAGTCCGTGCGGTCCGCGCGCCGGGTCATGACGTAGTCTGCGCGCGCCCTTCGACCCTAACGGATCCGGCGATCGCTCAACCAGTAGAAGCGATGCGGGGGTATCACCAACTGCTCGCCAAACAGATTCGGCGACTCGCCCGAGTAGAGATCCTGCAGTCCGCTGATGTCGAAGCGGCTGCGACTGCCCAGGGCGGTAAGCGACAACTGCTGTGGCGAGGAGTCGAAGTTAGCGACCACGAGTACGGCGTCGTGCACCTGGAACGGGTTCGTGCGCATGAACGTGAACAGGTGCGGGTTTTCACTGTCGAGCAACTCGCGGTTGTTATAGTCCGCGAACGCCGGGATCGTCTTTCTGACCGCGATCATCTTCTGCAGGCCTTCGAATATGCGCTGCTCGGGTGTGCCGTGGCGGTGTCTCAGTTCCGCCTTGTTCCAGTCGATCTTCGGACGATGCATCCAGCGGTTGTCGTCGGCCTTGTTCGTGTCATCCAGAAACGCGCGGTCATTGAGCGTGCCGATTTCATCACCGTAGAACACGAGCGGGATGCCACCGAACGACATGATCATACTGTGCAGCAACAGGATCACCTCGACACTGCTGTCGATGGCGGCGAGATCACCGCTGGCGAGCGCTGTCTCCAGCCCGACGAGCGAGGCCAGCGTGCCCGAGATCCGCGCATCGCCGGTCTTGTCGTTGCGCCCGAACGGTTGGCCGCGGGCCGGTGAGTCGGGGAACGCGCCGGTGAAATAGTCGATGAGGAAGCGTCGGTGGGCGAGCGGCTCATACCCCGCCTGCACGATGTCGGCGTCATCAAACCCGAGCCCGATATCGTCGTGGGAGCGGACGTAGTTGAGCCACGTGGCACGATCGAGTTTGTCCGGCAGGCTGCGAATGCCCTGGTTGAGCAATCTTGCATTGCGCGTCGCCACCGCGTCCCACAGCAAGGCCATGAACGTCGCGTTATAGGCAATCTCGCATTCCTTCGCGATGACGGCGTCCTCGCCGAAGTACTTGATCACCTCGACCGGGGCAACGATCGCCTCGGCAATGAACAGCACTCCCGGCGCGGTAACCTGACAACAGTCCTTCATCAACTGCAGGATCAGATGGGCCTCGCGCTCGTTCTGGGACGTGGTACCGATCTTCTTCCACAGAAACGCGACCGCATCGAGACGCACGATGTCGGCGCCCTGGTTGGCCCAGAATAGAATGATGTCGAGCATCTCGATGAACACGGCGGGATTGCTGTAGTTCAGATCCCACTGGTAGCGGTTGAACACCGTCATCACCCACTTGTCCATCGTCTCGTCGAACGTGAAGTTGCCGGGCGCCGTCTCGGGAAAGATCTCCGGCAGCGTTTCCTCGAACATGTCGGGGATGTCGCGGTTGTCGAAGATGTAGTAGTAGTCCTGGTATTCGCGCTCACCGGCGCGCGCGCGGTTCGCCCACGCGTGCTCGTCCGAGGTGTGATTCACGACGACGTCGAGCGTCAGGAGAATTTCGCGCTGGCGCAAAGCCTGCGCCAGCTCGCGCAGATCCTCGAGCGTGCCGATGCGGGCGTCGACGTCACGAAAGTTACTCACGGCATAACCCCCGTCACTCGCCCCCTGCGGGCATTCCAGGATCGGCATGACATGGAGCATATTGACCCCGAGCTCCTGGAAATAGCTGAGCCGTTGCTTCAGCCCCTGCAGGTTGCCGGCGAAGCCATCGCTGTACAGCGCCATGCCAACCCACTCCTGGCTCAGGAACCAGTTGTGCTCGTTTTCGCGCACCACGTCCGACGCCTTCAACGCGCTGCTGCGCTCGATGTATTTCGCCGCCATCACCTCGACGAGGCGCAACATCTGCTGATCGAAATCATCACGCCGGCCATAGAGGTGGTGAAACAGCGAGTAGATACCGTAGAAGTTCGCGCCGAGCCGGGTGTAGAAATGGCGCAGATCACGCCGGCGGATTTCCGGCTTGAGTTCGTCGAGGATCCGGTTCAGCAGTGCGTGGGAGACTTGTTCGTACATGGAGGCTTGGCCCGTTCAGCGTTCGAGTTGCCACTCGTCGATAAAATGACGGTAGAAGTCCGGATCCGCGACGGTGGCCCCCCGCCGACCCACGAGGCGACTGGCGAAGGCCTGCGCGCGCCGCAGCGTCAGCGGCAGCGGCCAGTCGTGCGTCAGTCCGAGGATCATCACCGCGGCGAAGGCATCGCCCGCGCCGACCGTATCCACGACCTCGATATCCGCCGACGGCCGCACGGCAGAGCGTTCTCCGCCGGCGGTAATGACTTCGGCACCGGCGGCACCCCGGGTCAGGACGAGGCCGTGCAGGGCATACTCGTCGAGGAAAGCGGCGGCGTCTGCGTCGTCGTCCGCCGCCGCCGGTGACAGCAGCGCCAGCTCGTCGGCATTCAGCTTCACCCAGTGGGCATGGCGCAGCGCGTCCAGTACGGTGGCCAGCTCCCACCACGGCGGCCGCAGATTGACGTCGACGAATACCGTTTCCGCGGCTCGTGCGCGCAAGGCCGTGGCTGTTCGTCGCGAGATCTCATCGCGTAGCGCGAGCGTGCCATGGTAAAGCAGACGGCAATCCATCGACGACTCGGCCACGGGCTCGATCGCGTCATACGCGCAGGGCCTGACGATGTCGTAGTTCGGTTCGCCGTCGGTGAAGCGCACGCTGACCCGACCGGTCGGGTAACGGGGATCGAGCTGCAACCCGCCCGTGTCCATGCCCCAGTCGTGCATGGCCTCGCGTACCGCCGCGCCTTCCGGATCGTCGCCCACCCGACTGACGAACCAGGGTGCCTGCCCGAACGCCTGCAGGTGCCAGGCGACGTTGAACGGCGCGCCACCGAGCACCCGCGTGCCGTCCGGAAAATGATCGAACAGCACTTCGCCGAAAATCCACAGCGGTCGTTTCACGCGTCACCTGCTACGGCTTCGAACCCCATCCAGCCGATCGTTGCGGGGTGATAATGGGCGACGCCTTCGAGGATGCCGGCGCTGTAGTTGCCGTTCAAGCCCATGAAATTGCCGCCGGCGATATACAGCTGCTCGTGATGACCCGCCGCATCGGCGAGCCGGCGGGCGAGTTCGCGCACGTCCGGCTGCGCGTTCGCGACGAGCACCGCCGGGATCGACGAGGCGAGTACTTCGATATCGTTGCCGCTGTCACCACAAAACACCGTGTTCGTGCAGTCGAAACCATGCATGTCCATCAACGCCTTGACGGCATGATACTTCGACGCGCGCGCCGGCAGGATATCGAGCAGACCGATGCCCTGCGGGTCGTCCACGCTCCAGATCAGGCTCGCGTTGACCCCGGCGGCCGTGAGCCGGTGGCGGATCACCGTGGACACGGCGTCGCGGTTGCTGTGCAGCGGCACGTAGTAACTGAGCTTGTAGTCGTTCTGCTTCGCCGGCTCCTGCACACGCAGATCGGGCAGATCGTGTAGCAGCGTCTTCAGGTCCGTGTGGCTGTGGCCGGCCCAGTCGTGCGCGATCTCGGCCTCCCAGGCCGTCTGTCGCTGCCAGTCCTGCTCGGCGCCAACATGGTAGATCGTCGTGCCGACATCGCCGACGACAAAATCCGGCAGCGGCAGACGATAATTGGCGATTGCCTTTTCCACGAGCGCACGGTGGCGGCCACTGACATAGGCCAGCGTGACCGCGGGATGCGCCGCCAGCATGGCGAAATGCGCGCGCGCATGCCGCGACTCCGACTGCGGCCCGTTCGGAATCAGGGTGCGATCGAGGTCGGTGCAGATCAGCAGCGCATCCGTCATCGAGCCGCGCGCGCCTTGCACGTGTCAAAAAAATCGTAGTGTTCGATCGCTTCGAGGATGCCGAAGGCATGCGGCTGCCGCGCGAAATAGATGCGTTCGAGATCCAGAAGCCGGGACAATTCCTCGTGGTGTCGATTACCCACGACGACCGCGAGCGTATTGCCGCGCATCATGTCTTCGTCCGCGCCCGAGCCGCCTGCTACGAGCATGTGTTCGAGCGGGATATCGAGCCGCCACGAGAGATAACGCACGGCCTGCCCCTTCGACGCCCGCGACGGCACGATGTCGAGAAACTGACCGAAAGACCAGAATACATTCGCCGTGAGTTCCTTCTCGCGGATCATGTCGACGATTTCATCGACCCCGGGCGCGTGCTGCTCGTCGTAATAGAACGAAATCTTGAACGGGGTTTGTTCCGTCTGCGGCTGCAGCTGCAGGCCCGGCACGCCTTCCAGCACCCGGCGCACCTGCTGCCCGCTCCAGGCATGATCGATATGGTCGGCCCACCAGTCGTCCGCGGTCAGCTCCTGGCCGTAATGAATGCGGGTACCCAGACTGCTGATCAGGACGTCCGGCATCGGAATACCGTGTTTCTTCATCACCGCGAGTGCCGTGTCGATACGACGCCCCGTCGCAATACCGAACGTGACCCGCTTGCGGTTTTCCCGGATCACCGTCGCGAACTGCTCCAGGGCGGGCGGATTGCCGACGAGAGACTGGTCCAGATCGGTGAAGATCGCGCGGTCACGATAGCGGTTCGTGCGTGGCGCGGGGGGTTCGCTCGGGATCGGCCGGAACTTGCCGGGCAGCGCGCGAACGCAGGCCAGGTAGCGATCGGCATGCGCCGGCCAGGCATAGTGCCGGGCAATACCGTCGATACCATTGCGCGACGCCGTCGACCAGGCATCGCGGTCGCGCAACAGCATCAGCAGCGCGTCGGCAAGCGCGTGCTTGTCGAGCGGGTCGACGAGCACCCCGTTGCGGCAGTTCGCGAGAATGTCCACCGGTCCGCCGTTTTCCGTCGCCACGACCGGCAGACCGCTCGCCGCGGCTTCGAGGATGGTCAGCCCGAACGGCTCGGTCAGCGCCGGGTTGACGAATACGCCACCGGACGACGCGGCGAGGCGGTAGATCGCGGGTACTTCGTCGGCAGCGTGATTTTTCGGTACCGCCACCTTGCCATAGAGATCGTAACGGTCGATCAACAACAGGATGTTCGTCATTACCGACCGGGCACCGGCGTCGAGTTCGCGGATATCGTCGCGGCTGCCCGCGACGATCAGCAGGTTCGCCGCGTCCTGCAGCGCCGGCGATTCACCATAAGCCTCGATCAGGGTGAGGATGTTTTTGCGTTCGTCCGCGCGCGACAGGGCCAGCACGAGTGGTTTTTCCGGTGCGTTGAGAAAGCGCGGCAATCCGGCGCCGAACGCCGTGTGCTCGTCGCCTTGCGGCGGGTGAAACTGCGTCAGATCAGTACCCGGCGGGATCACGACCATGCGCGCCGGATCATAGTAATTGTACAGTCCGTACTGCCCCTCGATTTCGTTGTGCGTGCTCGTGATCACGAGATCCGCATTGGCCAGGACGTCCTCCTCGGCGTCGATACGCCGCTCCATGTTGTAGTCCGACTCGATTTTCTCGCGCGACACCCCGCGGGCGAGCAGCCGCTTGCGCTTGTCACGGCCGAGGGAATGACCGGTGTGGATCAACGGCGCCCCGAGCAGGTTCGCGAGGCGCACCCCGACGTAACCGGCATCGGCGTAGTGGCTGTGCACGAAATCGGGCATGACGGGCTGCTCGTTGAGCCAGTTCGTCAGGTTGTCCATGAAGCTGTCGAGGTAATCCCACAGCTGCTCCTTCGGGATGTACCGCTGCGGGCCGGCATCGATGCGCACGATGCGGGCCTTGTCGCACAGCATTTCGATGGGTTCGGCATAATCGTCGCTGACCCCCGGGTCGATCACCCGGCGGGTCACGAGGTCGACCTGCGATACATCGTCGCGCGCCGCGAGCGCGCGGGCCAGATCGACGACATATTTCGTCTGCCCGCCGGTATCGGCATCACGCCCCAGTTCGAGGTCGTGACCCCGGATCAGGCCGTGGATGCTGATCAGGAGCGGATATTTGCGACTGTCGGTGTTCATTATGAAGATTACATGCGGTGCGATCAGACCCGGCTTGCCTGCCATCTGTCTTAGCGGCCGGGTTCCTCCTATGTTCAGGCAATGGCGCGCGCATGCCAACCCGCCCGCCGTCAGTCCGTCCCGTATCCGGTCGAACTGTAGCGCGCGCCGCGGGTCTGAACCGGGTTGCCGGACCGATGCCTGTCCGCGGTCGTGCGTTCTGACCGGGTTCGTGGTTTTCAGTAAACTGGCCGCGGCATACCCGTGCCGCGACCAGCGTTGCCGGCGGCAACAGGATTACGGCGCCTTGTCGTCGTTCGGTGTGAGTATTTGAACAACGAGGCGCGCAATATCCGCGATTCAACCGGCAACCCGGCAGCCGCGAGCCTGGAACAGCGCGACGGTACGGCCGTCGTCATACTGTCCGGCGACTGGGATCTCGAGTGCACGCCGCCGCCCCCGCCGGCTGTCACGGGCACCCCGGGCGCAGCGCCGGGGTCGCTGCGATTCGACTGTACGCAGCTCGGCACGTGGGATTCCGCGCTGCCCGTGTACCTGATGAACCTTGTGCAGGACGCGCGCGCGGGCGGCATCGACGTCGACTACGACGGCCTCCCCGAAGGCGCACAACGGCTCGTGCGGCTCGCGTTCGCGGTCGACGAGCCGGAAGGTGCGAGCCGTACCGGGGCACACGGCGGCTGGTTACACGACGTCGGCGAAGCGTGCCTGAATATTTACGCGCTCGGCAAGGAACTGCTGCACTTCGTCGGCGAACTCATGTTGTCGCTGCAGCGCCTCGTACGCGGCAAGGCCGGATTTCAGCGCGCCGATGTCCTGGTCGCGATCCAGGAAGCCGGCGCCGAGGCGTTTCCGATCGTGAGCCTGATCAGTTTCCTGATCGGAATGATTTTTGCGTTCGTCGGGGTCATGCAACTCGAGGCATTCGGTGCCGGAATTTATACCGCCGATCTCGTGGCGGTCGCGATGGTGCGGGAAATGGCGCCGATCATGACCGGGATCATGATGGCCGGACGTACCGGCGCCGGTTACGCCGCGCATCTCGGCACGATGAAGGTGAACGAGGAAATCGACGCCCTGACGACGCTCGGCATCAACCCGATCGACTTTCTCGTACTGCCCCGCGTGCTCGCGCTCGTCATCATGATGCCCCTGCTCACGCTCTACGGCAGCCTCATGGGTATCATCGGCGGCATGGTCGTCGGCTTGTCGATGCTCGACGCAAGTTTCGTGCAGTACGCGGTACAGACGGAAAATGCCGTCGGTCTGAACAGCCTGTTCGGCGGCCTGTTCAAGGCGCTCGTATACGGCTTTCTCGTCGCCGTGGCGGGCTGCCAACAGGGTATCGCGTGCGGCAGCAGCGCGATGGCCGTGGGCCAGGCAACGACGCGCGCGGTCGTCAACGGCATCGTCATGATTGTGATCAGCGCGTCCATCCTCACGATTATCTATATCAACCTGGAGATATGACCCTGAATCCCGCAACAGCCCATATCGAGGCAAGCGATCTGACGATGGCTTACGGTTCGTTCGTGATTCAGAAAGATCTGAACTTCACGATCAATCACGGCGATATTTTTGTCATCATGGGCGGCAGCGGCTGCGGCAAGAGCACACTGCTGAAGGCGCTCATCGGCCTGAAATCGCCGGCCAAGGGAGACGTTTTGTACGAAGGCGCTAATTTCTGGCAAGCGGATGATGAAACACGCGAGGCGATGAAGCGAAAGTTCGGCACGCTGTTTCAGAGCGGCGCTTTGTGGAGTTCGATGACCGTCGCGGAGAATGTCGGTCTGCCGCTCAAGCAGTACACCGACCTGAGCGATACGGTGATCCGCGACGTGTGTGCGTACAAGCTCGCGCTCGTCGGGCTCGCCGGCTTCGAGGATTATTACCCGAACGAAATTTCCGGCGGCATGAAAAAACGCGCCGGTCTTGCGCGCGCGATGGCGCTCGATCCTGAAATCCTGTTCTTCGACGAACCGTCGGCCGGTCTCGATCCGATCAGCGCGAAATTGCTCGACGATCTCATCGTCGAGTTGCGCGACAGCCTCGGTACGACGGTCGTCGTGGTGACGCACGAACTCGCGAGCATCTTCGCGATCGCGAGCAACTGTATTTTCCTCGACGCACAGACGAAAACGCAGCTCGCCACGGGTGATCCGAACGAGTTGCGCGACCATCATCCGAACTTCACGGTGCGCAACTTCCTCCAGCGCGGACTCGCGGAACCGGCCTCCGGTGAGGCGGCAGCGGTCGGGGAGCAGGCCGCATCATGAGCAAGCAGGCCAATCCCACCGTCATCGGCGCGTTCGTCGTCGGCGCGGTCGTACTCCTCGTCATCGCGACCGTACTGTTTGGCGGCGCCGATCTGTTCGCGACGAAAAACCGCTTCGTGACGTACTTCGAAGGTTCCGTGAAGGGGCTGCGCGTTGGTGCGAACGTGACATTCCGCGGTGTCCGGATCGGTTACGTCACGGACATCCAGTTGCGCGCCGAGGTCGATTCACTCGAAACCCTCGTCCCGGTCACGATCGAGATCGTGCCCGGCGCGTTTCAGCTCGTCGACGGCGAGCGCCTGCTCGAAGGCGAGGAACTCGTCGATCGCCTGCGCCTGCAGCAATTGATCGACGGCGGCTTGCGCGCCCAGTTGAACGTCGAAAGTTACGTCACCGGGCAACTGCTGATCGAGATGGATTTCGTCCCCGAACAGCCGGCCATCATGCGCGGAACGAATCCCCCGTACCCGGAGATCCCGACGATACCCGATGATTTCGACCAGGCAATCGGTACACTCGAACGGCTCGTGTCCGGATTCAAGGAGAAGGTTGATATCGATGCGGTGATCGACAACATCCAGGGCGTGCTGAAGGGCCTCGACGCGCTCGCGAATTCGCCCGATCTGCACGCCGGAATTGCGGGCCTGAGCACGCTGATCAACGCGCCGGAAACCCGGCAACTGAGCGCCTCGATCAATGCGACCGCACGCGAGCTGGACGCCACCCTGAAACAGAGCCGCGGCTTCATGCGCGAAACGGAACGACAATGGGCGCCGGTGGCCGGCGACCTGCGCGCAGCCCTCGGCGAGCTGCAGGGGTCGCTCGCCACGGTCAGCGAAACGTTCACCGTCGCGCTGCGGCAACTCGACGAGACCCTGCGCGCGGCGGAACATACCGTCGTAAACGTCGATCGCAAGTTGAGCGAAGACTCCGAATTCTCGCGCGAACTGCGCGCGGCGCTGCGCGAATTCGAACGCGCGTCCCGGGCGATCCGGGTATTTGCCGAATATATCGACCAGCATCCGGAAGCCATCCTGCGTGGCAAGCAACAGCCGTAACTTATGAACAGACTCCCTGCGATCGAACGAACCGTATTCATTGCGCTCGTCATTGCGCTCGCCGTCAGCGGCTGCGCGACATCACCGGGCCCGGTTTACTACACACTCCCGGTTACCGGGCTCGAGGGTACCGACGGCGTCACGGATATCGCCGCGGAGATCGGGCCGTTCGACCTCCCTGAATACCTCGATCGGCCGCAAATCGTCACCGCGGCTCCCGACGCCACGCTGCGGCTCGACGAGTTTCATCGCTGGCTCGAACCGCTCGACGAGATCTTCGTCCGCACGCTCGCGACGAATGTTGGTCGACAACTCGGTTCCGCGCGGATTTTTGCCCGCACCGCGCATACCCGCTTCGACGCGCCCGCTCGCGTACGCGGCAGCGTGCTGCGCTTCGAGACGGACAGCGACGGACGCGCGGTGCTCGACGTGCAGTGGGCGATCGTCGATCGCGACGGCAACATCACACGACCCGGAGCGCGTTCGAGCTATGCAGCGGACGTCGGCGATGCCGCTAACATGACTGCGCGCGTCCGCGCGCTCGGCGTGGTGCTCGAAAAGTTCAGCGCCGACATCGCCGACGAACTGCGGGCCCGGTCGCGCCACTGAAGCGGACACCGCGACCGCCACGGAGCTTGCCGTCGTTCAGCGTCGGCGCCCGCGAATGAGAATTCTGCCCGACGCTCGCGCGTGGCGCCGACGAGACAGCGGCGTGGTCCCGTTATACTCTGGCAACGTTGGCGAGGGCCAACCTGAATGCAACTGCGGACGGATCCCGTGTGAATGAACTGAGTGAAACTGAAGACGCCCGATTTGTCAGTCGCCTGACGCGTGACTCGCTGGCGCTGGTACTGGCCGGCGGACGCGGTTCGCGCCTGCACGAACTGACCGCCTGGCGGGCAAAGCCCGCGGTGCCGTTCGGCGGCAAGTTCCGCATCGTCGATTTTGCCCTGTCGAACTGCATCAACTCGGGGGTACGGCGGATCGGCGTGGTCACGCAGTACAAGGCGCATTCGCTGATCCGGCACCTCGTCCGTGGCTGGAGCAATTTAAGGAGCGAACTCGGCGAGTTCCTCGAGATCCTGCCGGCCTCGCAACGCACCGACGGCGACTGGTACCGCGGTACGGCCGATGCGGTGTACCAGAACCTCGACATCATCCGTACCCACCAGCCGCGCCACGTCGTCATCCTCGGCGGCGATCACGTCTACAAGATGGATTACGGCCTCATGCTCGCCGAACACGTGAGCCAGGAAGCCGACGTCACGGTGGGCTGTATCGAAGTACCGGTCGCCGAAGCGGCGAATGCCTATGGCGTGGCCGTGATCGACACCGATGGCCGGATCCGCGGTTTCGAGGAAAAACCGGCGGCGCCGACCCCGATCCCCGGCCAGACCGGGCTGACGCTCGCATCGATGGGCATCTATATCTTCAACACCCGGTTTCTCTACGAACGCCTGATCGCGGACGCCGACGACCACAGTTCGACGCACGACTTCGGCGGCGACATCGTGCCCTACTGTGTGCCGCGCTACCGCGTGCATGCCTACCGGTTTCGCAATGCGAACGGCACCCGCGCGTACTGGCGCGACGTCGGTACGCTCGATTCGTACTGGGAAGCGAACATGGAACTCGTCGACGTCGTTCCGGAGCTGAATTTATACGATCGCAACTGGCCGATCCTGACCGATCAGGCGCAACTACCGCCGGCGAAGTTTATTTTCGACGATGACGACGGCCGTCGCGGCAAGGCGATCGACTCGATGGTTTCCGGTGGCTGCGTGATCTCCGGCGCGAGCGTGCGCCGCTCATTACTGTTTTCCGGCGTGCGTCTCGAAGAACGCACGACCCTCACCGATTGCGTCGTCCTGCCGGACGCACGCGTGGGCGCGCAATGCGACATTCATCGCGCGATCATCGACCGCGGGTGCAATATCCACGCCGGTACCGTGATTGGACGCGACCCCGAGGCGGATCGCGCGCGTGGCTTCCGGATCACGGAGGGCGGCGTCGTGCTCGTCACCCCCGACATGTTGGGCCAGCCGCTGCACGTCGTCCGTTGAACCGCGCCGGGTCGTCCATGCATATCGTGATGGTGGCTGCCGAGAACGATGCCCTGCCGGGCTTCAAGGTCGGCGGTATCGGCGACGTGTTGCGCGATCTGCCGCCGGCACTCGCGGCGCTCGACTGCGCCGTCACGGTTGTCACGCCGTCTTACGGTCTGCGCGACGACTTGCCGTCGGCGCGGCACATAGACACCGTCAACGTCGCATTCCGCGGCACTGCCGAGCCCGTGGAGATACTCGAAGCGAGACCCGACAACGCGGCACCCGGGGTTCGTAACCTCGTGCTCGATCATGTCGCATTCAGCGCGTGCGGACGCGGCAAAATCTATTGTGATGACCCGCCGGAACAACCCTTCGCGAGCGATGCCTCGAAGTTTGCCCTGTTTGCCGCGGCCGTGGCCGAGGCCCTGAAACAACACTGTTTCGGCGCCGTCGATGTCGTGCATTTGCACGACTGGCACAGTGCCGCGCTGCTCTTGCTGCGTCGTTACCACCGGCGCTACCGCGGCCTGCAGCGCCTGCGCTGCGTGTACACGCTGCACAATCTTTCGCTGCAGGGGATCAGGCCGCTGCGTGGCGTGCCATCGGCGCTCGAATCGTGGTTTCCGGACTTGCGTTACGTCACCGCCGACGTCGCTGATCCACGCTGGCCCGATTGCATCAACCTGATGGCCGTCGGGATCCGCTTCGCCGACGCGGTACACACGGTATCGCCGTCGTACGCGGCCGAGATACTGCGGCCGAGCGCGATCGCGACGAACGCGTATCACGGCGGTGAGGGCCTCGAAGCTGATCTGAACGCCGCGCAGGACGCCGGACGCCTGTACGGCTTTCTGAACGGTTGCGACTACCCCGACGACGTAGCCGCGCCGCCCGCGTGGCCCGCCCTGCTCGAGCTGATGCGCACGGAAAACCTGCGTTTCGCCGCGGCGAGGCAGGAACTCGGCAGCGCCCACTTCATCGCCCACACGCGACTCGCGGAATTCAGCGCGAAGCGGCCGGCCGATCTGCTCACGAGCGTCGGCCGCATCACCGCGCAGAAAGTCCGCCTGCTGCACACGACCACCGGCAACGGGCAATCGGCGCTCGCGGGCATCCTCGATGCGCTCGGCGACGACGGCCTGTTCGTGATCCTCGGCACCGGCGATCCGGACTTCGAACAATTCCTCGCCGCAACGTCCGCCGAGCGCCGTAATCTCGTATTCCTGCGCGGGTACTCCGCCGCCTTGTCGCACGCCTTGTATGGCGCCGGCGATCTGTTCGTGATGCCGAGTTCCTACGAGCCGTGCGGGATCAGCCAGATGCTCGCGATGCGCGCCGGACAGCCGTGCCTCGTGCACGAGGTTGGCGGCCTGCGCGATACCGTGACCCCGGGAGTCAACGGCTTCGGATTCAGCGCCGACACGCTGCGCACCCAGGCCGACGCGCTCGTTGCCACCGCCGGCGCGGCGCTCGCACTGCGCCGCACGCAGCCGCGCCAATGGCAGATGCTGTGCCAGGCGGCGGCGCGCGCGCGGTTTCCGTGGCGCGACGCCGCCGAGGCATACCGGCAACGACTTTATCCGGCTACCCCCGCATAGTGGAGCGCGGCATGACGGATCGGCAACATTTACAACCCGCACCGGCGGAACAATTCGCCGCGCTCGCGCGCGGTGAACACACCAATCCGTTTGCCCTGCTCGGTCCGCACGCGAGCACAAGCGCATGGGTCGTGCGCTGCTTCCAGCCCGCGGCCACCCGGATCGACGTACTCGATCTCGCCGGCAACAGTCTCGGTACGGCCACACCAACGATGGAGCCGGGCCTGTTCGAAATACCGCTCGCCTTGCCCGTACGCCCGTACCGCTTGCGCGTGTTCGAACCCGAACGCACACGGGATATCGACGATCCCTACCGCTTCGGTTCATTGCTTGGCGATGTCGACCGCCACCTGATCGGCGAAGGCCGGCACGAACGCCTGTTCGACGTGCTCGGCGCACACATCGTCGACATCGACGGCGTGTCCGGCGTACGCTTCGCGGTATGGGCACCCGGCGCGCGACGGGTCAGCGTCGTCGGGCCGTTCAACCACTGGGACGGCCGCTGCCACCCGATGCGCCGGCACCCGGCGAACGGCGTATGGGATCTTTTCATACCGGGACTGGGTAGCGGTGAGCTGTATAAGTTCGAACTGCTCGGTAGCCACGGCGAACTGCTGCCACTGAAATCCGATCCGCTCGCACGGCGCATGGAACCGCCGCCCGGCAACGCGGCTATCGTTCACGCCAGTACGTACGCCTGGAACGACGCGGCGTGGATGTCGAACCGCGCGCATGCGTGCGCGCTCGATCGACCGCTCGCGATCTACGAGGTCCATGCGGGTTCCTGGCGACAGCGCGACGGGCAGCGACTGAGTTATCGCGAACTCGCCGTCGAACTCGTCGAGTACACCCGCGACATGGGCTTTACGCATCTCGAGTTGCTGCCGATCACGGAACACCCGTTCGACGGATCGTGGGGTTACCAGCCGATCGGCCTGTTCGCGCCAACGTGCCGTTACGGCTCACCGGATGATTTCAGGTTTTTCGTCGATGCGTGTCACGCCGCCGGGATCGCGCTGATCATCGACTGGGTACCGGCGCATTTCCCGCGCGACGCGCATGGTCTCGCGCAGTTCGACGGCACGCATCTGTATGAGCATGCCGACCCGCGTCAGGGCGCGCATCGCGACTGGGGTACGCTGATCTACAATTTCGCGCGACCGGAAGTCGTCAACTATCTGATCGCGAGCGCGCTGTGGTGGATCGAGGAATTTCATGTCGACGCACTGCGCGTGGACGCGGTCGCCTCGATGCTGTACCTCGATTACTCGCGCGAGGACGGCGAGTGGATCCCGAATCAGTACGGCGGCAACGAGAACCTCGATGCGATTGCCTTCATGCGGCGCCTGAACGAGGCCGTGCATGCGCGCGGCGCGGTGACGATGGCGGAAGAGTCTACCGCGTGGCCGATGGTGTCACGTCCGACCTGGCTCGGCGGCCTCGGCTACACCTACAAGTGGAACCTCGGCTGGATGCACGACACGCTCGGCTATTTTCAGCACGAACCCGTGCATCGGTGTTTCCACCAGGACGCACTCACGTTCGGCTTGCTGTATGCATTCAGTGAGAACTTCATCCTGCCGCTCTCGCACGATGAGGTAGTTCACGGCAAGGGTTCGATGATCGCGCGCATGCCCGGCGACGACTGGCAGCGGTTCGCGAACCTGCGCGCGCTGTACGCGCTCATGTACGCCTATCCCGGCAAGAAACTGCTGTTCATGGGTTGCGAGTTCGCACAGCAGCGTGAATGGGATTTCAATCACGCGCTCGATTGGGAGCTACTCGGTGACGAAGCGCATCGCGGCGTGCATCAGCTCGTGCATGATCTGAACCGCGTTTACGCCGGGATCCCCGCCCTGCACGAACGCGACTGCGACGCGGCGGGGTTTTCCTGGGTGGATTGCGCGGATCACACGAACAGCGTGATCGCGTTCCTGCGCCACGCGCATGAATCGCACGATCATGCGCTCATCGCGTGCAATTTCACCCCCGTGCCGCGCTACGGCTACCGGCTCGGCGTGCCCGTCGCCGGCCGCTATCGCGAGGTGCTGAATACGGATGCGACGATTTATGGTGGCAGCGGCCTCGGTAATCTCGGCGCGGTGGAAGCCGAACGGGTTCCGGCGCACGATCGACCCTGCTCGTTACAACTGACCCTGCCACCGCTTGCGGCGGTGGTCCTCATACCCGACTGAAGCAGATATCAACGATGAAGAACAACGCAGACTTGGCCCGCGAACCGCAACAGGTCGCAACTTCCGGACTCGACGCGCAGGCACTGTCGCAGGATTTCCTGCGTTATTTCAGCCATACGCTTGGCCGTGACAGCTTCAGGGCCTCGCCGGATTACCTGTTCCCGGCGCTCGCGCTGACCGTGCGCGACAGACTGAACGAACGCTGGAACGCGACCCGCCATGCCTACGAAAAGCAGCACAGCCGACGCACGTGCTACCTGTCGCTCGAATACCTGCTCGGCCGTTCATTGCGCAACGCCCTGATTAATCTCGGTGCGGACGACGCGGCGCACGAAGCGCTCGACTGGCTCGGCTTGTCGCTCGAATCATTGAGCGAGAAAGAACACGACGCCGGTCTCGGCAATGGCGGACTCGGGCGGCTCGCGGCGTGCTTCCTCGACAGCTGCGCGAGTCTTGCCCTGCCGGTGTTCGGTTACGGGATCCGTTACCAGTACGGCATGTTTCGCCAAACGATCGAAGATGGTCAGCAGGTGGAATGTCCCGACCACTGGTTACGCGATGGCCATCCGTGGGAACTCGAACGCCGGGAGTTCCAGCAGACGGTGCAGTTCGGCGGTCATACCGAGACGTATACCGGCGCCGACGGGCGCCGCCGCGCACGCTGGGTGAACACCCACGACGTGCTCGCCGTGCCGTTCGATATTCCCGTCCCCGGCTACCACAACAATACCGTGAACACGCTGCGCCTGTGGTCAGCGGAAGGCACCGGCGCGTTTGATCTCGATGAGTTCAACGCCGGCAGCTATCCCGAAGCGGTCGCGGCGAAGAACGCCGCCGAGAACATCACGCTCGTGCTGTACCCGAACGATGCGAGCGAGAACGGCCGCGAGCTGCGTTTGCGTCAGCAGTATTTTCTCGCCACGGCGAGCCTCAAGGACACATTGCGGCAATGGCGGCGTGTGCACGGTGACGACTTTGCCTCGTTCGTCGACAAGCACTGTTTTCAGCTGAACGACACGCATCCGGCGATCGCGGTCGCCGAACTCATGCGCCTGCTCGTCGACGAGCACGATCTCGAATGGGACACCGCGTGGTCGATGACTTCGCAGACCATGGCGTACACGAACCACACGCTGTTGCCGGAAGCGCTCGAACGCTGGCCGGTATCGTTGCTCGGCCGGCTGCTGCCGCGACTGCTCGAGATCATCTATGAAATCAATGCGCAGTTCCTCGCTGCCGTCGCGCACGCCTGGCCCGGGGACAACGAGCGGCTGCGCCGGATGTCGATCATCGAGGAAGGCGACGAACCGATGGTGCGCATGGCCTATCTCGCGATCGTCGGCAGCTTTTCCGTCAACGGCGTCGCGGCGCTGCACTCGCAACTGCTCAGCCGCGGACTGTTCAGCGACTTCTACGCGCTGTGGCCGGAAAAATTCAACAACAAGACGAACGGCGTCACGCCGCGCCGCTGGCTCGTTGCCTGTAACCCGGGTCTGGCCACGCTGATCACGGACACGATCGGCGACGGCTGGCAAACGGATCTCGAACGAGTCACCGGTCTTGCTCCGGTGGCCGGCGACGCGGCGTTCCGTGAGCGCTGGGCGGCGGTGAAACTCGCGAACAAACGCCGTCTCGCGGCACTCGTCGAGCGTAAATGCGGGGTCTCGTTCGACCCCGAGGCGCTGTACGACGTGCAGGTCAAGCGCATCCACGAGTACAAGCGCCAGCTACTCAACGTGTTGCACGTTATTCACCTGTACTGCCGGATCAAGCGCGGTGACTGCGGCGAGTGGACGCCGCGCTGCGTGCTGATCGGCGGCAAGGCCGCGCCCGGGTACGTCCAGGCGAAACTCATCATCAAGCTGATCAGCAACGTGGCGCGCGTGATCAACACGGATCCGGAAACCGACGGGCTGCTCAAACTCGTGTTCTTTCCCGACTACTCCGTCAGCGCGATGGAGCTGATCTGCCCGGCGGCCGATTTGTCCGCGCAGATTTCGACCGCCGGCAAGGAAGCTTCCGGCACCGGCAACATGAAACTCATGATGAACGGTGCGGTCACGATCGGGACGCGAGACGGCGCCAACATCGAGATTCTCGATGCCGTGGGCGCGGAGAATTTCTTCGAGTTCGGCCTCGACGCGGACGAGGTTGAAGCCACGCGCGCGCATTACGATCCGGACGCGATCATCGATGCCGATCCGCAACTCGGTGAAGTCATGAGCCTGATCGAGAGCGGCCATTTCAACCAGTTCGAACCGGGTATTTTCGCGCCCCTGATCGCCTCGATCCGCGATCCGCGCGACCCGTGGCTGACGGCCGCGGATTTCGGCGACTTTGTCCGCGCACAGTCCGACGCGGCCGCGGCGTACCGCGACCGCGATCGCTGGCTCGATATGAGTATCCGCAATACCGCCGCGAGCGGCCGCTTCTCGAGCGACCGCACGATCACGGAATACAACGACGATATCTGGGGACTCGAGGCCGTGCATCCGAGCCTGCCCGGCGCGCCGGATGCCTGAAGCGATACGGCACGGATTGCCCGCGCCACTCGGCGCGAGCTGCCGCGATGGTGGCGTGAATTTCGCGCTGTATTCCGCGCACGCCGAGCGGGTCGAGCTGTGTTTGTTCGATCGCGACGGGCGCGACGAAATCGCGCGCCTCACACTGCCCGATTGCAGCGATGGCGTATGGCACGGGTTCGTGCCGGGAGTCGGGGCGGGACAACGCTATGGCTATCGCGTGCACGGCCCCTACGCGCCGGAATCGGGACACCGTTTTAATGCGCACAAGTTGCTGATCGATCCGTATGCCCGCCTGCTCGCCGGTGACCTCGTCTGGTCCGATGCGAGTTACGGCTTCCGCCAGGATGACCCGCTCGAGGATTTGAGTTTCGATACCCGCGACAGCGCGCCCGGCACCCCGAAAGGCGTCGTCGTCGAGGCGCAAACCCGGCGCCGGGATGTCCGCCGACCCGCGATCGCGTGGGCCGATACGACGATTTACGAGCTGCACGTACGCGGTTTCACGATGCGCCATCCCGAATTGCCGGAAACTGTGCGCGGTACGTTCGCCGGTCTCGGTGATCGTGCCGTGGTCGATTACCTGCGCGCGCTCGGCATTACGTGCGTTGAATTGCTGCCGGTACACGCGTTCGCCGACGATCATTTTCTCGTCAGGCAGGGGCTCAGCAATTACTGGGGCTACAGCACGCTGAATTATTTCGCCCCGCAGACCCGCTATCTCGACGACGGCACGCTGTCGTGCGTTCACCGCGCTATCGACACATTGCACGATGCGGGCATTGAAGTCGTGCTCGACGTCGTGTTCAACCACACGGCCGAAGGCAACCGCACCGGGCCGACCCTGAGTTTTCGCGGCATCGACAATCTCAGTTACTACCGCCTCGCGCCCGGCCAGCTGCGCGAGTACGTCGATTTCACGGGTTGCGGCAACACGCTGAACTTCGACCACCCGGCCGTACGCACGCTGGCGCTCGACAGTCTGCGCTACTGGGCAAGCGATATGGGGGTCGACGGCTTTCGCTTCGATCTCGCCACGACCCTCGCGCGCGTCGACGGCGCGTTTTCCGTCGAGGCGCCGTTCCTGCGCGCCATCGCCGACGACCCGCTGCTGCAACACTGCAAGTTGATTGCGGAGCCCTGGGACCTCGGGCCGGACGGCTATCGCCTCGGCGGCTTCCCGCCGCAATGGGCCGAATGGAACGATCGGTTTCGCGACGCCGTGCGCAGCTACTGGCGCGGCGACGCCGGTGCCCTGCCGGAGTTCGCGCGACGCCTGCATGGTTCCGGCGACGTGTTCGGACACCCGGCCCGCGGGCCGTTCGCGAGCGTCAATTTCGTCACGAGCCATGACGGTTTCACGCTCACGGATCTCGTCAGTTACACGCAACGCCACAACCTCGCGAACGGCGAAGCGAATCGCGACGGCCACCACGAGAACTTCAGCGCGAATTACGGCGTCGAGGGACCGAGCGACGACCCCGGCGTGCGCGCGCTGCGCGATCGGCAACGCCGCAACCTGCTCGCCTGCGTCATGCTGGCGCAAGGGACACCGATGCTGCTTGCCGGCGACGAGATCGGCCACAGCCAGGCCGGTAACAACAATGCGTACTGCCAGGACAACGAGACGGGGTGGCTCGACTGGGCCGGTGCGGACCGGCATCGCGAACTGCTCACGTTCGTGCGCGAGCTGATCGCGCTGCGCGCGCGTCATCCCGTATTGCGTCGCACGGAATTCGCGCACGGGGAAGAACGCACGAGCCTCGGTGACTTCGCCGATATCGAGTGGCTGCGCGGTGACGGCGACACGATGAGCGAAGGCGACTGGCAGGATCCGGCACGGCGCTGTCTCGGCGTGTTGTATGCGGAGGCCGCCGCGGGTGTCGCGAACACGACGGAAGATATCGTCCTCGTCGTCATGAACGCCGGCGAGCAGCCATGCGAGTTCGTCTTGCCCGATGGCAGCGCGTTCGACGGCTGGTTATGCGAACTCGCGACGGTCCCGACACCTTCCGGCGTCCTGCAGCGCTTGTCCGTCGAGCCGCGCGCGCTCTACGTCCTGCATCCGCGCCGATGAACCCCGACTCGCTGCTCGCCCGGCTGGCACAAGCCTGCGGTATAGAAGCCGGGTATCACGATATCTGGGGCACGTGGCATGCGCTTGGCGAAGATACCGCGCGCCGCCTGCTGGCCGCGATGGGCATCGACAGCAGCGACGAACAGGCGATGGAAACGGCATTGCGCGCGCGGCACGAGGCGCACTGGCTGAGGCTCGCGCCGCCCGTGTGCGTGCTCCGCGAACATGCCACGACGGGCGTGCCGCTCGTTTATGCCGCGGACGCCGGGGACGATCCCGTCGCGTGGCGCGTGCGTACGGAAGCCGGGGACGAAACCACCGGCGAGCTGATCCCGTCGGCGCTGGCATTGCTCGAAGAGGCAACGATCGCCGGACAACACCGCCGCCGGTGCGATTTTCGCCTGCCGTTCACGCTGCCGCTCGGCTACCACGAAGCGACGTTTACGAGCGCGCACGGCAGTGCCCGGACCCGCCTCATCGTCACCCCGAAATCCTGTCATGCGCCGCCGCCCGCGGAGGCGACGCGCGGACGCCCGTGGGGACTTGCACTGCAGCTGTACGGCGTGCGCTCGGCGTGCAACTGGGGGATCGGCGATCTCGGCGACCTCGCCCGCGCGGCAGTGTTGTTCGGCGAGCTCGGCGCCGATCTGATCGCGATCAACCCGCTGCATGCGCTGTACTTCGATACACCGGAGCGGGTGAGCCCGTACAGTCCGTCCGCCCGTTGCTTCGCGAATCCGCTGTACCTCGAGGTCGAAGCCGTGGCGGACTTCAGCGCCTGCGCCGAAGCCGTAGCAATGGTCGCGGCGACGGAATTCCAGCTCGAACTGCAACGCCTGCGCCACGCGGAACTCGTCGACTACGTTGCCGTGGCGAAACTGAAGCGCGCGGTGCTCGACGTGGTCTACACGCAGTTTCGCGCCCGGCATCTGGCACACGACACGGCGCGCGCGGCACTGTTCCGGGATTTTCAGCGCACCCAGGGACCCGCATTGCGCCGCCACGCCGTGTTTGAAGTACTGCACGAGAAACTCGGTGATACGGATTGGGCGGCTCAGTTCCGGGATCCGGATTCCGCGGCGGTCGCGGAATTTGCGCATGCACACCGGATCGAGGTCGAGTTTCACGAATACCTGCAATGGTTGCTGAGCGAGCAACTCGCGCAGGTACGTGCCGCGGCGCGCGCCAGCGGTATGCGGATCGGCCTGTACGGCGACCTCGCCGTCGGCAGCGACGCGTTCGGTGGCGACGTGTGGTCGGCACCGAACGCGTATGCCCGGGGCATCAGCATCGGTGCGCCGGCGGATGATTTTAATTTGCAGGGCCAGGTCTGGGGCCTGCCACCGTGGCTGCCGGATCACCTCGTCGACAGCGCCTACGAGAACTATATTGCGACGCTGCGCGCAAATATGCACGCGAACGGCGCCCTGCGCATCGATCACGTCATCGGCCTGCAGCGACTGTTCTGGGTAGCGGACGGCATGAGCGCCATCGAGGGTGCGTATGTACGCTACCCGGTCCGGGATTTGCTCGCGATCCTGGCGCTGGAAAGCGTCCGTGCCGGGTGCGTCGTCATCGGCGAGGATCTCGGCACCGTGACCGACGAGATGCGCGGCGTCCTGCATGACTACGGATTACTGTCGTACCGCATCGTGTACTTCTCGAAACACTGGCACGGCGATCATTCCTTCATCGCGCCGTCCGATTACCCGGCGCAGTCGCTCGTAACGGTTTCCACCCACGACCTGCCGACATTTGCCGGCTACTGGACCGGGCACGATCTCGAATTGCGCGACACGCTGGGCCTGTTCCCCGACCCGGCGACACGCGATCGACTGCTGAGCGAACGCGAACTCGATCGCACCCGCCTGCTCGCGGCGCTCGCGCATGAAAACCTGCGCCCGGGGACGATCACGGACCCCGGTGCGGCGCGCCCGGCGCCGGAACTCGTCGCCGCGGTTCACCGCTACGCCGCGCGCGCGCGAAGCGCCGTGATGATGGTACAAATGGAAGACGTGCTCGGTGAACTCGAACAGGCGAACGTACCCGGCACCGTGTCCGAACAACCAAACTGGAGACGCCGCCTGCACCTGCCACTCGAGGAATGGCCACACCATGCCCTGTTGCGCGAACTCGCGCGCGAACTCGCGACGGAGCGCCGCAGCGGTAACGGAACTGAAGATTAAGAACCGTGCGGCGCATCGTGCAAACCGGATCGTCTTGCCCGCACCCGCGACCCGTGTCGGCGCGGCGCTCGTCACACCGGATCCCCGTGCCCGTTTGCGAGGAGTCGTCAGCACGGGCAAAGTGGGCGCCCCGATCACGCCGTCAGCAGGAGAGGCATGCCAGTTTTTGAACGCGTAAGCGTGCTGTGTACCGGCAATATTTGTCGCAGTCCGATGGCCGCGGCCGTGCTGCACGCCGGCCTGCAGCCGCTGTGCCCCGGCGTCGAGGTGGGATCGGCAGGCCTCGCGGCCCTCGGTGGTCACCCGGCCGATCCGGAGGCATTGAGACTGATGGACGAGCGCGGGCTCGACCTGCGCGCGCATCGGGCGACGCAGTTCTCCGGACGCGACGGCCTCGACAGCGATCTGATCCTTGTCATGACCGCGGAGCAGCAACGCTATGTCGAGGCCACCTGGCCCCTGCTGCAGGGCCGCGTCTACCGGTTCGGACACTGGGGTAATTTTGACGTCGACGATCCCTACCAGCGTGGCGAATCCGCGTTTCGCAAGGCCTTGAAGTCGATCGATACAGGCGTGGAGCCGTGGCTGAAAATCATCGCGCGATAGTCTCGTTTGCCCGTCACGCACTGCTCGGTACGCTTGCCGGCGTGCTGCTCGGCGTGGTCGCCGGCATCGTCATCGAGAAGTTCATGCCGCCGCGCTTCGAAGCGAGCGTGGTGCTGTATCATGCGCCCGGATCCGGCGGATCGGATTCGGGGCGCGACTTCATCGCCGCGACGCTCGCCCGCCCGGACTTTCTGCCCGGAGTCGCGACGGAACACGGCTGGCGTGCCGATGTCGCGGCGGAGCTGGCCGACAGGATTGTCGTCACGGCGCCCGACCCATCGCGCCCGCTCGCGGAAATACGCTTGCGCGGAACGGACGAAACCGCGCTCGCGGCGACGCTCGACACGGTCGCGCAGCACCTGGTCACGCTGCATCGGGATCGACAGCGCGAACACCTGCAATGGCAACTCGACGAACTCGATCAGGCGCTCGCGAACGCGCGCAAGCAAGGCCTCGCGGTCAATGGTACGAGCCCCGACATGACCACGCTGCCGGCCGCGGCACGTGACGCGGTCACCGCGGCGGCGAACCTGGCGCGCGAACAACGCGAGATCGAACTCGGCAAGCGTTTTCACCTGAGTCGTGGCTCGACGCTTGATAACCGCCGGCGCGAGCTGAGCCTGCGCGGCCTCAGGCGGCAACTCGAACGCGCGCAACAGGCGCTGGACACGCACGACCCGACCACCGTCGCGGCAATCGAACGCGCCCGCGCGCACGCGAGCGCGAACACGGAGCTCCTCGCGCTCACGCACACCCGGGACGGACTGCTGCAGGAATTCGCCGCGTCCTCGCCGCTGCAACTCGTGCGCGCCGCGGACGTAGCCCCGTTACCGGCGGATTTCTCGCCGGTGTTCGTGCTCGCGGCGTTCGGCGCCCTCGCCGGCTTATTGGCCGGCGGCTTCGTATGGTCGGCGGGTCAGGCCTTGCCGACGGAACTGAGCGCCGCGCTCGTGGAGAAATCACTGCGCGTCCCGGTGCTCGCGGTGATCCCGGACGATCTCACGGCCGACCCGGCGCCGCGTGTACTGGCGGAAAACGCGCCGCGGGATCTCGCGCTTGCGGCCATCCGCAGCCTGCGCATCGCGCTCGCGGTTCGGATCCGCGACGCCGATGCCGGCGCGCCGATCGTCATCAGCGGGCTCGCCGACCCGCGGGCCGCGGGTCTCGTCATCGCGAACCTTGCGATCGTCGCGGCGCAGGCGGGCGAACGCATCCTCGTCGTCGACGAGACTCAGGGTGATAGCGTACTCGCGCGCATGCTCGCCGCCGAGACGCACTTTGGCGACGGCTCGGTCCGGCTCGCACCAGCGGATCGCGGCGACGCCATCGGCGTGGCGGAGGCACACGACGGGTCGGTTGATCGCGTGCTCATCCATGTGCGGGACTCGACGCAGGCGCGCAAGTTCACCGGCGACGGCCGAGCCGGTATCCCACTGCTCGTGTGTAACGTGAACGAGCCGCTCGCGGCGCTGCGCAAAGCGCAGGCCAACAAGCTGTTCGGGATCGTGTTGTGTGGGGACCGGATCGACGAAGCCGCTTACGGCGGCGGCCACGTTTGAGTTCACCCGGGCTGATTGCGAAAGCGAAACCGGCTGATCAGGATCACGAACGCGACGAAACAGATCGCTCCCGAGAGGCGAAAAATCGTCGGATAGTCCGTCACGAGCGCGACGTAGCCCAGCAGGTAGCAGCCGGCGGAAAAACCGAGGTTGAACGCACCGTGAAACGCGGCCATCGCCTTGCCGCGCTCGTTTTCCTGCGCGAGATCGAGCGCCACGGCGTTGAACGCGGGGAAAAAGATCCCGTGGGCGAGCCCGAGCAAACCACCGGTGAACAGCAGGCCGAGGCGATCCAGCCAAATCAGTGACAGCGGCGTCGCCACGTACAAAACGAGCGCAAACTGCGCCACCCGCAGGCGTCCCAGCCGGTCGGCGAGGCTGCCGAGACCCACGCGCACGATCATGGCGCAGCCGGCGAACGCAATGAGAAAACCGGACACCTGCTCGAACCCCAGCAGCAGCGCCCAGGGCTGGTAAAACGTGAACACCGCGGCAAATGCCCAGCCGACCATGACCGTAACGATCAGGACGCGGCGCAGGCCGGGGCGCATGATGACGTGGAACATACCGGTCGGGGTCCCGTGCGCGCGCTGCCGGCCCGTCTCCGGGATGAACAATGCGAGCACCGCCGCGAGGGTCGCGGTGACGGCCGTGCAGCCGAACACGATCGTCCAGCCGAATTCGTGCGCGCCCCATTCCGCGAATGCCGGGCCGAGCGCGTTCGTCGAGATCATCGTCGCGCCGAACAGGCCGATCGCCTGCCCGAGCCGCTCGGGCGGTGACATATCGGTCGCGAGCGTCGACAGCGAGACGTAGAACAGCGTGAAGCCGAAGCCCTGCAGGATCCGCAGCAACCACAACAGCGGACCGACGCTGTCGATGCTCAGGAAACCCGCGCACGCGATCGCGAACACGGCCGCGCCGAGACACGCGAACGGCTTGCGTCCGTGGCGATCGACGAGCACGCCGATGATCGGCATGAAAATCACCGAGGCCAGTAAAGTGACCGCACTGACGCTGCCGATCGTGGCGGCATCCGCCGCGAGCTCGAGCGCGAGGAATTTCGGCAACAGGAAATAGGCCGAAAACGAAATGCCGAAAATTGCCGTCGTGATCAACAGCAAGGCGAATCGCAGCGTAAACAGCGGACGCGGCGCGGGCACGGCGGCGCCTGCGGAATCGGGCACGGAATCGTTCACGCGGCGCCCGCTGTAACGGGGCCGGACGGACGGCCCGGCGGGGCCTGCCGGCGTTGCGCGATCGGTTGCGACGGCGGCGCGATGGTGCCCGCGCAGGGACGTAACGCGGGTTCGATCAATGCGCTCCCGCCCCGCGGTTCGCCGGGGTGCACGCGCTTCATCTGATCGAATTTCATACGCTCTGCTCTCGCGATCCGGATCGCTCTCGGGCGGTGCCAGCCGCGATTCGCCGCGATCGCTGCGGTACCACGGGCGCAGTCAGCGCGTCGCCTGGCTGGCATCACGCACGACGCTCAGCGTATCCCGCGACGCCATCAGCGGCGCACGCGCGCGCGGGTCAACGCCGGCATTTCGACCGGCCCGTCGTGTTGTTTGCTCCGGGTGATATTCCGCCGCGGAGCGGGCCATACGATCCGGGACGGGAGAGGTCGGAGGTTTTTTTCACGCGTGAGTGTAGCCGACCGGCGCGCGCGGTTGATCATTGATCGGTAAACCGGCGCCGGGGGGCAAGGCGCGCACGCTCAGTGCGGGCACACGGCGCGCGCGAGACAGGTGGATTATCGACCCGCTCGCGCGGCCGACAGTACGCCAGGGGATCGGGGCGGATGAGGTCCGCGCCGGGACGGGTAATCCCGCGGCAGCGCCGCCACCGCGGCGGCGAAAGTAGCTGGCGCGGTCGAACTCAGTGGCTGCCGCGAGGCTGTCGCCTGCGCGTGGGCTGCCCTGGCTCGCGCGCTGCGCAGATCAGTGCCTCATTGGCGGTGCAACTTCGGCCCGCAGCACCTGGCGGCGCGCGCGGGTCCGGGCCGCAGCAGCACGTCCCGTGCCTAGATCGGCGGTCGGCCGCGCAGTGCGCTGGCGATCGCGCTGACCACGAGTAACACGAGAAACACGACGAACAGGATCTGGGCGATGCCCGCGGCGGCTCCGGCGACCCCGGAAAACCCCAACACGCCGGCGATGATCGCGAGAATGAAAAACGTCAAAGCCCAACTCAACATAGCGTTACCTCTCTCGGTTTGAAATCGCCGGGGACCGCGCCAGCGCCTGGACCTGTCGCGGTGTGCCGACTCGTGGGTAACGCCGTTGCAGATCGCGTGCCAGCAGCGAAAACCCGCGCCAGCGCCAGCGTCTGCGCGAACTCATCCGCCGCTACCGCGCGGCGGTGGAATTTCTTACGCGGGTACTTGTAAGGCTTACACGGTTTTCGGCCGGTGCAGGCAGAAACGACCGCGCGCAGGCCTGGCACAGGGATTGCTTCGACTACACGTGACGGTGGCGTCGCGTGACGAGACCACGCGTCGACGGAAACACCACAGCGAATAACGACACAGGAGTGAAGCGATGAAGAACGCAACGAAGGGACCGGGCATGATTACGGCGGGTGCGCTGGCATTGGCCTGCAGTTCGCCGCTCGTCTATGCCGACATGAACACGCACACGGCATCGCAGACGATGCACGAAGCGAAACAGACAGCCGGGCAGAAAATGAACCGCGCCGAAGCGGCCGTGAAAGACGCATGGCTCGACGGCAAGCTCGAATCCGCGTTTCTGTTCAACGAACAGCTGAATTCTTTTGCCATCGACACCGAGGTAAAGGATCGCGTCGCTTACCTGAGCGGGCATGTCGAATCTGAAATCGACAAGGACCTCGCGGGCGAAATCGCGCTGTCGGTGGACGGTATCACGCGCGTACGCAACGAACTGACGCTCGACCCGGCGAAGGTCAAAGCCGACCGCAATACCGATACTTATACCGAGCGAAACTCGTTCCGCGATACGGTAATGAATGCGACGCTGACGGCGCGGGTCAAAAGCCGGTTGTTGCTCAACGACAATACGAGCGGCCTGAAGATCAACGTCGATTCGAACAACGGCGACGTCACCCTGTCCGGCAAGGTTGCCTCCGAGGCGGAGAAGGAACTCGCCGGTGCCATCGCCGATAACACGGACGGTACCGCGACCGTGCACAACCGCCTGATCGTCAGCGCGAAGTAGACGCGGCCCGCGGCCACTATGCCACCCGCCGTGCCGGGTCCGGCGACGGACGTCAGCGCGGACCGGTGACCGCCAGTCGCGCCACGCGACGCACGGCCCCGGTGAATATCAGGAGAACGACAACGTGCATTCCACAACCGCGAATCTGCGCCAGCTCGTCGATGTGATACGGGATTTCGACGTTGCCATGCTGACCACGATCGATGCCGGCCGCCGTTTCCACGCGCGGCCGATGCACATCGCCGACGTCGCGGGTGACGCAACGATCACGTTCGTTATCTCGATCGATAACGAACTCGTCGGGGAATTTACCGACGACAATCGCGCCGGCATCACGCTGCAGGGCAAGCACGCGTTTGCCACCCTGAGCGGCATTGTGTGCCTCGATGAGGACGGCACGCGCATCGACGCGCTGTGGTCCGAACGCTGGCGTGCACAGTTCCGCGACGGGCCACGGGATCCGGCGCTGCGCTTACTCGATTTTCGCCCGGAAGTCGGCGCCTACTGGATCGACGGTCCCGAACGCGGGCTCGAAGAGTTCGTTGCCGCCGGACGTTCGATCATTTTCGGCGAAACCGCGAACGCGGCGGAAGGCGTCGAGCACGTCGCGATCGAAATCGACGCCGCGGATCGCTAGCAGCGGCACGGTTCGTCACCCGCGCGTTCCGGCGCCACTGACCGCTCCCCCGGGCATACGCCGCGCACCGGCAGCCGCGGCCGGCAACTGAAAACAATCACAGGAGACCGAGTATGAGTAAACAGGCTTTTTTGACCGACGTAAAAACCCTGCGCGATCGCGCCCGCAAGCACATCGAACAGGGCGCCGTCACGCAAGGGTATGCGGCGGACCGGGACCAGGTCGTGCGCATTCTGAACGACGCGCTGGCAACGGAACTCGTCTGCGTACTGCGCTACAAGCGCCACTATTTCATGGCATCCGGGATCGCCGGCGAGACCGCCGCGGCGGAGTTTCTCGAACATGCCAACGAAGAACAGGGCCATGCGGACGAGATCGCACACCGGATCGTGCAGCTCGGTGGCGAGCCCGACTTCTCGCCGGGCGGACTCGTGTCACGCAGCCACGCGGAGTATGTCGAAGGGGCAACGCTCGGTGAGATGATCAAGGAAGATCTGATCGCCGAGCGGATCGCGATCGACAGCTACCGCGAAATTATCGAGTACCTCGGAACGCATGATCCGACGACCCGACGCCTGCTCGAAGGTATCCTCGCGACCGAGGAAGAACACGCCGACGACCTCGTGAGCCTGCTCGCGAAATTTCCGGGCTAGCAGTCTGTCGGGCCGGCGGTTCAGTCGCCGGCGACATCCGCGAGCGACAGGAACACGCCGAACAGGCTCTCGCCGGCGATAAATCCGGCCGCGATCGCGAGCAAGAAATGCGCCGCGAAGCGCGGCGCCAGGTGTGAGAGCAGTGCCGCGAACACCGCGCCGGCCGCCACCGTGATCGAGGTACTCGCCGGGATCACGAACCCGAGCCCGATCGTCGTGCCGCTCGGCAGCCAGCGGGCAACAGCCCGCGGCAGACGTTCCGCGAGCGCCAGCGCGATCCCGCAGACCGCTGCCGGCAGCATCGCCCAGCGCGCCGACGCGGGCACGCTGCCGAGCCCGTCGGCGAGTGCATCGGCCACCGCTTTCCACACCGCCACCGCGGGCGCGGGCCACTCCGGGGTCAGCAGTTGCGTTTCCGGCGAGTGAATCATCTGCAGAAACACGACACTGCCGACGATGCTGCCGGTCGCGACCCCACAGCACTGGGCGGCCGCCTGCTTCCACGGCGTTGCCCCGATCAACGAACCCGTTTTCAAATCGTTCAGCAGATCCGCGCATTGCCCGGCGGCCCCGCCGGCAACATTCGCCGTCATCAGATTCGTCACGGCATGCCCGGGTGCGGTCAGGGAGAAACCGAGCTGCGCGACTTTCCCGATCGAGCCGATCGGTGCAATACCGGTTTCACCAACCACGCGAGCGGCGACCGCGGCGAGAAAAAACGCCACCGGGATCGCGAGTATCGCGGCGAACCACGCGATGTCGAACAGGACGATCTGCAGCATCACGGTCAGCAGCGCGGCGAGCGCGAAACCGCGCAGCGCCCACACGCCCTCGTCACGCATGAACGTGATGCGCCAGCGCGCGGCGCCGCGCCCGCCACCCACGATACTCGTCACGCCGGCCATCAGCATCAGGCTCACTCCGGGCCAGATCAGCCATTCGACGAGCGGACCGAAGCCGTTCGCCGCGCTCGCCACGGTAACCGTTCCGGTCTCGAGCAGGCGCGGCGAGATCACCCCCCAGGCTAGGATCGCGCCGGCCAGCAAGGACAGACCGGAACGCAAACCGATAATCGCGCCGAAACCGAGCATCAACAGCGAGGGATCGAGCGCGAACGTCAACTGCTTCAGCTTCAGACTCGGCGCGACGCGCGGGATCGACCACCACCACGCATCGACGAGCTTGAACCCGGCGGCAAACGCAAGCGCTGTCAGCATCGCCCAGAATCTGAGCATGGCAGCACGGCCGTGTTCGAACGTGTCGCGGATCGTTTCCGCCGTTGCGACCCCGACCGGAAACGGGAGCGCGGCGTTGACGAGCATCGGTGCCCGCAACCACCATGCAATCCAGACGCCGAGAAAACTGACGCTGAAAACCCACGCGCACAGGGGCAGCAACGCAATCGATTCGCCACTCATGATGAGGTAGGCAGGGATCGGCGCGACGAGCCCGCCGGAAATTATCGAAGCGGCCGAGGACGCCGCGGTCTGCGCGATGTTGCTCTCATATCGTTCCCAGGGCGCTACCCCGAGCAGGCGCTGCACCGGTCGCCAGAACGCGAACGCGAGCAGCAGCGCCGTGATCGAGAGGTTGAAGCTCCAGCCGATCTTGAGCCCGGAATAAATATTCGTCGGGGTCAGAACCGCGCCGATGAGCATGCCGGTCACGAGCGCGCGCCAGGTCAACTCGCGTCGTTGTTCCGGGATCCGCGGTGCGGAACTGCGAGGCAGCGGATTGTTCATACCGTCCACGAAATACGCGCCGCGGTTCGCCGCATCACACCCGTGCCGATGGCTCGTCGGCCCGGGTCGCTCGCGTAGCGCGGGCCGAATGCGCACGCAATCCGCGCCGCCGGTCTCATAAGCGCGCGTCCTCGAGTTCGCCGGCGAGAACCATCTCGACGAGCCTGAATTTCTGCAGCTTGCCCGAGGCCGTGGTCGGGATCGCGTCGAGGGCGAACCAGGTTTGCGGTACTTTGTGCCGCGCTATCGCGGCGGCCACGAACTCGCGCAATGCATCCGCACTCGCGTTGCATCCGCGTTCGAACACGACGACGGCGCCCGGTTGTTCACCCCAGTATTCGTCGGGGATGCCAATCACGGCGACATCGGCAATGTCCGGATGGGTATACAGCAACTCTTCGATTTCGCGCGGGTAAATATTCTCGCCGCCCCGAATGATCAGATCCTTGAGACGGCCGGTGATACGGCAATAGCCGCGGGAATCCATCGTGCACAGATCGCCGGTACGCAACCAGCCGTGTTCGTCGATGGTCTCGGCCGTTGCTTGCGGCATGTCGTAATAACCGGCCATGACGAGGAAGCCGCGCGTGCACAGCTCCCCCGGCGTGTCGATCGGCTGCGTGCGGCCGCTGGCCGGGTCGATGATCTTGATCTCGACCTGCGGCAGCGCACGGCCGATCGTGGCGCTCTTGTCATGCGCGTCGTCATCGAGCCGTGTGTGCGTGATCGCGGGCGAGGTTTCCGTCTGGCCATAACCGATGATCAGCGTGGCGCCGAACTCGGCTTCAACCCGGCGCACGATTTCCACCGGTACCGTGGCGCCGCCCGAGAATACCGTGCGCAGGCTGGACAGGTCGCGCGGGTTCGCGGACTGCGCCGCGAGCAAAGCAACGAGCATCGTCGGCACGGCGAACGTGAATGTCACCGCGTATGCGGCGATCAGGTCGAGCATCGACTCGGCATCGAACGCGGACGGCAACAACAGCGTGCCGCCCGTCTGCACCGAGCCGAGTACAGCACCGACGCAGCCGGCGGTATGGAACAGTGGCGCGACCGCGAGGTTGACGGTTTCCGCGTCGAGCGCTTTCAGCAGCGCCATCATGCGCGCGTTGTTCGTAATGCTGTAGTGATTCAGCAGCGCGCCCTTCGGGCGACCCGTCGTACCGGACGTGTACTGAATCATGGCCGGCATTCGCGGTGATACCTCCGGTAACACCGCGCCCGGATCGCCGGCGGACAGAAACTCCCCGAACCGATCAAAAGCCAGCACGAGGTCGAGCTCGATACCCGCGGTGCCGTTAAGACTCGCGACTATCGCACCGTTATCGACACCCCGATACGACGGCGCATAGAGAATTCCCCGTGCACGTGACTGGCGGAGTACGTAAGCGAGCTCCGCCGATCGGCAGGCGGGATTGACGGTCACCATGACGAGTCCGGCAAGCGCGAGCCCGAACTGTGCGATCACCCATTCGGGACTGTTGCAGGCCCACACCGCGACGTGCGTGCCGGGTTGGAACATGACGCTGAATGCGCGCGCCGCGCGCGTCGCGTCGCGCAACAACCCGGCATAGGTCCAGCGACGCGGGGGGACGGACAGGCAGTCCGCGTCGATCAGTGCAATGTGATCGGGCGAACGTGCCGCCGCGGCGCGCAGGACCCCGCCACAGCTCGTGTCCTGCAACGCGATCTCGTTGCTCGCCGGCCAGTACGATGTCGTCAGGTGTTGCATGGTCGGGTTGTCCCGCGACGGCACACCCGTGCGGGTTCGTTCATCCTGTGTTTTCAGCCGGAACCGCGCGGGTTCAGAGCGTCGGTGAAACGATCGGCGTGACGACGAAAATCACGCCGGCGGTGTCGTTTGTCCAGGGGTTGTACGGGTTACAAACCGGATCGCCACGGTTGCCGCTAACGGGTTCAACCATCGCACGATGCCACGACGACGACAACAGTTCCCGCCGCGGAATTACCGCCACCTCGCCGCGCTGACGGCACGACGTGTTCGGCTACACTGTTCGAATACGGCATCAGCGGGCGCTGCAAGCCCGCGCGAAAAATCACCAGCAGGAGTTCTGCAATGACGAGTCAGGCGGAAAAATGTGCGCGGTTGGCCGCGCTGCACACGGGGACGGAAACGTTCGTCATCCCGAATCCCTGGGACATCGGCTCGGCGAAGCTGTTGCAGGGTCTCGGCTTTGCGGCGCTGGCGACGACGAGCGCCGGCTTCGCCTATACGCTGGGCCGGGCCGACGGCGAAGTGACGCTCGCGGAAAAGCTTGCGCACTGCGCGGCACTCGCGGACGCGACCACGATTCCCGTCAGCGCGGATTTCGAAAACGGTTTTGCCGACGATCCCGACGACGTTGCGAACAACGTGCTGGCGCTCGCCGCTACCGGGGTTGCCGGATGCTCCATCGAGGACTATGCGCGTGATTCCCACACGCTGTATCCGTTCGAGCATGCGGTCGAGCGCGTGCAGGCGGCGGCCGCAGCGGTCGCCTCGCTCGACGTCGAATTCCAGCTGACGGCGCGGGCGGAAAATTTACTGCGCGGGGTTGACGATCTCGACGCCACGATCGCGCGCCTGCGTGCGTTCGAAGCGGCCGGCGCGCACGTTCTGTATGCGCCCGGCCTGACGACGCTCGCGCAGTTGCGTGAAGTGACCGGTGCGGTGTCGCGCCCGGTCAATGTGCTCGCGCCGTTGATTCGCGACGCGACCATCGACGATTTCGCGCGCGCCGGGGCGAAGCGGATCAGTGTCGGCAGCGCGCTCGCCTGGGCCGCGGTCAACCCGCTGCTGCAGGGCGCCGGGGAAATGCTCGAGCACGGCACGTTCGGCTGGCTCCGCGGGATGGCCGCGTCGAAGACGGTCAACGCGCTGTTGTCGGCGAATTAAGCGCCACCGCCATCCGTGTACCGGGGCGGTGGCTTACCGCCCCGGAGCGATTTAACGGTGCGCCGCGGCCGCGGTGCAAGCGTCAGCACATCGCGCTCAAACGCTCGCGAATGATGCCCGTCGCCTCGGCCATGATCCGATCGATTAATTCCTGGCACGTCGGTACGTCGTGGATCAGACCGGTGACCATACCGCATGACCACACGCCGGCATCCATGTTGCCGTCCTGCATCACTTTCGGATAGACGCCGCCGGCGACTTCCTCGAGGATGTCCTCGAACTTGATCGCCGCACCGAGTTGCTGTTCTTTTTCCAGCAGACGCTCCGTCGCCGCGTTCACGAGCACGCGCTCGGTATTGCGCAGGGGACGCATAACGAGGCGCGTATCGAGTTCGGAGGCCGCCACGAGCGCCTGTTTGACATTGTCGTGCACGGGCGCTTCGCGCGTGGCGATGAAGCGGGTACCCATGTTCATCCCCTCGGCACCCATCGCGAGCGCACCGACGAGCGAGCGACCGTCGGCCATGCCACCGGAGGCAACGAACGGGATCTCGAGTTCATCGGCGGCACGCGGCAGCAGGATGAAGTTTGGAATATCGTCCTCGCCCGGGTGGCCACCGCATTCGAACCCGTCGACGGAAACCGCGTCGCAACCGATCGACTGCGCCTTCAGCGAGTGCCGCACGGACGTGCATTTATGGATGACCTTGATGCCGGCGTCGCGCAGCGCGGGCAGTACCGGGGACGGATCGCGCCCGGCGGTTTCGACGATCCGCACGCCGCCGTCGATGATCGCTTTGACATATCCCGGGTAGTCCGGGGTCGCGAGCGAGGGCAGGAACGTCAGGTTCACGGCGAACGGTTTGTCCGTCATGTCGTGGCAACGGGCGATCTCGTTCGCGAGATCCTTCGCCGTTGGTTGCGTCAGGCCCGTGATCGTCCCGAGGCCGCCGGCGTTGGAAACGGCCGCGGCGAGTTCCGCGAAACCGACATAGTGCATGCCGCCCTGGATGATCGGATGCTCGATGCCAAATAGTTCTGTGATGCGGGTTTTCATTCGCGTGCGGTCCTCGGGTTTACGGTGTGAGAAAGAGCTTGCTTCGGGCGTGTTGCCGAAAGCCCGCCATTAAGCCATACGCCAGAGGTGGAATGAAGCCCGACGCCGATGCCGGGCCCGGCATGGGCCACCCGGTCGGGTACGCGGCGCCGATCCTCGAGCGCACGGTGTTCTTCGCGATCGAGCGGCGTAAGGCCCAAGCGGAACTGATCCGCATGGCGCTGACGGACGGGCTGACGGGGGCGGCGAACCGTATGGCAATGCTGGAGTTCATCACGAGTGCGCGACGTCGCGCGCAGCGGCATGGCCGTCAGTTTGCGCTTGTGCTGCTCGATCTCGACGGCTTCAAAGCCATCAACGACGAGCGCGGGCACGCGGTCGGCGATGCTGTCCTCGTGAATCTTGTCAGGATCGCGAAACAAGGTACGCGCGACAGCGATCTCGTCGCGCGTATCGGCGGGGATGAATTCGTTATCGTGCTCGACGATATCGCCGGCAGGGATGGCGCCCTGAAGTCGGCGGAAAATATCAGACACCGGCTGCTGCAGGGCTTCGATCTGGACGGCGAGCGATTCGCGATTAACGCGAGCATCGGCATCAGCGTGTGGCCGGAGGATGGCGATACAAGCGATGAGCTGCTTGCGGTCGCCGATGCATCGATGTACCGGGAAAAGCGCTCGGCCCGGCATGCGAGCGTGAGCACGGCCGGCGCCTGATTACGCGCGACACGCGTTTCGCGCGCCGGATACGACCGGTGAAGCCGTCGGCGGGACCGAACCCGGGTTGCCGTTCAGCGCTGCGCGCGCCTGATTCCCGCTCACCGGGCGCGAACTTGAAACGTCCGCCGCGGACCGCCCGCTAGTGGATTTCCTCGTCCAGGATGCCTTCGCCATTGTCGTCCGGGAATGGCGCGTCGACGTCATCATCGAGCGGCTCGTCCTGGGGCAGTTCATCATCGCCGTACTCATCGTCGACAGCCGCCGGTTCAATCGCGGCCTCGGCGACTTCGCGTGTTTCGATGCCGATATGAAACGTGGCGAATCCGGGCAGCACGAACTGATCGAGCGCGCGACCGAGCAGCCGTCCGTTGTGCGGCGACAGGATCGTCGATTCTTCGCTCGTCAACGGGTTCGTCACGATGCCGAGTACGTCGCCGACGGAAACCCGCGCGCCGACCCGCACGTTTGAGGTGAGGATCCCGCCCCGGTAGGCCCGGAGCCAGCGTGAACGGTAGAACACGGGTTGCGGCTCCGACCACAGACTGAAACGTTCGACCATGCCGAGTTTATCGAGCAGCGTATCGAGTGCGCGGACGCCGAAGCTAACGTGGTCGACCTGCAGCGTTCCGGGTTCGCCGAGTTCGAACGTCACCGTCGGGATACCGGCCGCGTTCGCGGCATATCGCAGCGTGCCGCGACCGCCGGCCTTGTGCAGGACGGCCGTTGCGCCGAATCTTTCGACGAATTCCCGCACCTGATCGTTCTTCAGGTTTGCCCGCAGTTGCGGCAGGTTCGTACGTTTGAACGATCCGGTGTGGAAATCGACGAGTCGTTCGCAATGGCGTACCACGTCATTGAAAAACGCGTGCGCGATCCGCGAGGCGAGGCTGCCTTCGGCGCGCCCCGGAAAGTAGCGGTTCAGATCGCGCCGATCCGGCAGATAGCGGCTGCCGCGCGAGAACCCGAGCAGGTTGACGATCGGCGCGCCAATGATCGTGCCGGCGAGTTCGCGTTCGTCGACACTGGCCAGCACGCGCCGGACGATCTCGACCCCATTGAGCTCGTCGCCATGGATCGCCGCGGTAAGACACAGCGTCGGTCCGGGTTTGCGTCCACGGATGACGACGATCGGCGTTTCAATCGCGCTGCCGGCAAACGACTGGCCCGCGGTCCAGTACAGATCGCGTCGCCGGCCCGGTCCGATGTGAGCGCCGAGAACCTCGATCGCACCCCAGCTTCTGTCGCGCGGGCGTTTGACCGGCTTCACGGCAGGCGCCGACGCGGCTGCGTCCGGCCGCGCGGGCGTCGCGTTTTTGCTGGCCACCGGGTCCAGCGAACGCGCTTCGAGCTGCGGGGTGCCGGCTGTGCGAGTTTTTTTTGTGGTTCGTACCGCGGCTGCCGCTGAGCCGGACCGTGCCGCCGATCGCGGTGGTACCGCGGCTTCCGTTGCTTCCGTTGCTTCCGTTGCTTCCGTTGCTTCCGTTGCTTCCGTTGCTTCCGTTGCTTCCGTTGC